>JACCDT010011798.1_pt1 | contig 61764 bp, 47 predicted proteins | sample 7446291 | NCBI WGS metagenome assembly JACCDT01 (sample SAMN15323446, study PRJNA562643) | freshwater metagenome | isolation source: river surface water | place: USA:Blue River Watershed | collected 2017-08-17
AGCTCTCACCCAAAATGTAATTTTTGAAAGGAAGCAACCCATTGTTGTACGCGGCACCACCCCAGAACATCGTGGCCGTCGCCATCAAGCTGCGCTTAGCGTCATGAATGGTGCGCGAGTGGCATGCTCCGCAAGCCGCATCAGCGGCTCGATAGTCACCCGGGTTCACGAAACGAATGAACTCGTTGGCTTCCTTGTTTAAAAGCGCATATGTGCGTTCCGGATTGGCGCTCGACGGGTGATGCCAAGCGGCTGGGTACTTCGGCAGCACATGGGCTGCATCGCGTGCTTCGGCGTATCTGTGATCGTTTTGCTGAGTATCTCGATCATTCGAGCCAATCCAACGAATACCGGCCGAACCCCCATGGCAATCGGTGCAGCCCAGGACGACACCAGGATTGGCGTGCATCGTCGGTTGATCAGTTTTGGCGTGGCAGTCGTTGCAGCCGACACTTTTCGCCGCTGCCTCATCCTGCGTCTGCTTGGCAGGCGCCGGAGGAGCCGCGACATACACTCTTTCGACAACCTCGAGACTCTCTGATGATGTCGCAATCCCAACGGATCCCGGCAGCAACATCAGGCCGGACAGAGTAAGTAGAACAGCGACCAGCTTTTTCATGAATTCGTCAATCAGTAAGTAAGTACGAGGGTGCCGAGCACGGCGTACGCCATGTCGTCTTCGAAGAGATCACGATAGCCGTCGCCGGGCACCAGAGTAGCGACAGATAACCTTCCGACGACGTTCTGGATAGCGAGTGGTCGCCAGATCACGGCGATCGAGGCATCCAATCCGATGTCTTTGTCGATATCGCCTTGGGCGCGCGCGACACGCAAGGTCGCCGTGTCGACGAACTGTAACCAGTTGACGTTGGTGCTCACACGAAGGGTCGGTGTCAGATCGAAATCGGCGCCGACACCAATCAGTTTCAAGCCCGGGTTGGCAAAGTTCGATTGACCGAATTCTTTTGAGGATCGTAGCGAATTCAGCAATCCGTTACGGCCAGATAGCGTAACGCGGCCACCACCGATCAAGGGAACCGGTTCGCGTATCCAGAAGCTGGTATCCGCACCCGCGAAGAGCGGATTTTCGAAGATCGCATCGAAACCCTCCGCTCGACCGTCGAAAGGATCAGAGTCGGCCGAGCCCCAAGCGAGTGAGGCTCGTGTGCGGATCCAAGAGAAATCCTTAGACAACTCCGCTGCGAAAAAGCCAGCGCGAATCTGCTGTTGGCGATCGACGAACGTGCCTCGCTCCGCATCGCCGATGGCGTAGTAGGCCGACGTACTGAGATTCAGGCCGCCGATGTGACCATCGCCGGATAGACCCAGATACGTGACATCGTAGTCACCAGAGCGCTCGACACCGAGCGACACGGGCCGCTGGATGATCCCGTTGTCGTCATACTGGATCTGCCCACCTTCGCGGTTGCGATTGTGGATGACTGTTCCTTGCGTGAAGAACCCCAACGTCGGCCAGTCCTGCACATAGAGGTTTGCGGCGAAAACGTCATCGTCGCGAAATGAGGCCAGACCACGCGAGAACACGTCGTTCAAGCCGCTATTGGTGTCCTTGTCGAGTCGCCGAAACCACGCGAGGTTGTATTGATAGCGATTGTTCGAACGAATACCGAAGAGGCGCGCGCCGAACATCGCGTCGTTTAGCAAGAAGCCGCGAAAGTCGGACGTGAACGGTTGTATACCGACACGGATGCTGTCGAAGTCGAAGTTCGGCGATACGTTTCGCAGGTGGCGATCGACGAACGCGGCCTGTAAACCGACGGCGGAGTCATAGCGCACCTTCGACGCATCCGCGGGCGCGCGCAACAACCCGCGCTCATCCGCCGAGACTCGAGTCACGTTGAAGGCAGGCGTGAAGCGAAACTCCCAATCGGGCGGCTTGAAAGTGGTGTTGCCCTTGTACAGGACGGTTTCGAGCGCAAAGGTCTGCGCCCAGATTTCCGTCTTCGGGCTACCAAAAGTATTGAGGGAGTTAGGCCTTTCAGTGACAGGCCCACCAACCGGCAAAGGGAACGAGCGCGGCTCGAAGAGCGTATCGGAGATACCGATGAAGGCGAGATACCAATCTTCGCCAAACATCGGACGATCACCTTTCAGTCGGTTATGACCATGGTAGGGATCGAGTAAATTTTCTTTGATGCCGATCGCTTCGACGATGCGCCAGCGGTCGGGAAAGCCTTGTAGCGAGCCCATATCCTCCGTTGGTGCCGGCGAAATTTTTGTCGGATCGCACGGCTCAGGCTCATACGGAATGACCGGAACCGTGGAGCTACGACGACCGGACTCGGTCGGCTGCGAGGGCGGACAAGGCTCGTCTGCTAGCGCCGACCCTATGAGCGCACAACCAACCAGCACAGCCAACCACGTGCGATCAAAGACCACTGCAAGGCTCCTGTTCGTTGGAGTCCAGGAATGGCGCTTGCGGACAACTGACGTAGCGCAAGCGCGCGCCACTTGGCACCAATTGATCGGATCGGCGATTGGTTGGTGCATTCTGCGGCGCCGCACCCGTCAAGCCGGAGCGCGCGACACCGAGGAACGCGACCATGTCGTCCTGATCGACGCCGTCACCGGAGACACCGATCGCACCGACCAGTTGGTCGCCACGATAAATCGGCACGGCACCGGGGAAAATCTGGATGCCATTCGCGAGACCGCGCACAGCACCGTTCACGGTGAAGCCGCGATCGAATCCGCTCACGCCACTACAGTTACGCGGCGTATCAGGCGTCAGACCACGAACGAACGCAACGTGCTGGATGACGGCGTTATGTACGAGATCCATCTGTAAGCCGGTGTTGAGCGGACTCCACTGGCCCGGCGCGCGCGAAAGTGGGCCGAATGGATTGCCATCAACGCCATCCGGATAGTTCGGGCGCGCGAGATTGCCTATGGCGCGCGCGGAGAATGCAGTCGCTCCATCCGCCAAGGCATTCGGCAATCCAAGGAAAACCCTCATAGTCGAGACGTACTGCGCAGGCGACTCCTCTCGCAGTCGAACCAAAACTCGATCCAAGTAAACAGCGGGCGGCAACGCCGACAAACGTTCGGCGGCCGTACGCGACGACAAAAATGCAGCGCCGCGCGCCTTCTGCACGGCGACATCGATGCCGAATACCGGGGCATCGCGCGTGCGAACGAGACCCAAGATCTCCCCTTGCGAATCGACCACGGTGATCGATACCCGCGCCGGCGTATCGAGAGGGCGACGAATCTGAGCGCGACTTCGGTTGGCAACACGCAAGGCGCTCGAGAGGATGGATCGAACCTCAGCAGCCGTCAGGGCTGCAGCACCGTCGGTGCCCGGCCGCGGACGATAACGCTCGTTACCGGCTGCATCGACCAACACGAATGCATCGAGACCCGAGTAATCCTGACTGTCGGCACGAATACCGGAGCGCGCTTGTCCGAAAGCGGTGCCCGCACGAACCGGCGCATCGTTATACCCCGGCACCGCCACTAACTGCCCGGCGCTACCGAGCAATGCTGCAAATGCCGGTGGCGAATCGATTCGGGATCTCAGGTCCTCGGATCGAACATCGCTGAACCGCAAGGTTTTACCATCGGCCGTGATGCGATCCGCTCGACGATCTTCTGGCGCCGACAACGAGCCGGCGGCAGCTAATGCGACAGCTTCATCGGTATCACTATCGACATCAAGCACATTGCGATCGATGCCGTAAACGGAATCGACGACAACACCGACGCCGCCGACAGGCGTGCCGGATCGATACAGCGGAAAACCACCGGGATCACCGGCGAGGCCGAGCGGAGATCGTTTCGGACCTACGTCCGCCTCGGCTGGAGTGAAACGCGCCGACACGTCAGAGCAAGGAAGCTGGCTGAACTGCACACCAAATAGCGGCCCTCCTGGCGTCAACAACTCGCCAGGGTTGAAATGCGACTGGATGATTTGGCTTGCAGTTCGCGTGCTGAAGGCGTTGCCTTCGCTGGAGAGATAGGCGCCCGTCACCGCCTTGGCAATGGCGGCCATCGTCGCGGGAATCACCTCGACATTCTCGAGTCCGCCGCTCAGCGCCGACGCGGACACGTCACTGGTTCGCATGGTGACATTCTCGAGTGCGCCCGACATGCGGAACACCGCGAGTACGTTACCGACTCGATCGACCACCGCGATCGTTGCCTTGACGCCCCTCGCCTGAGCTTCGGCAACACCACGTGCGATGACAATCTCGACATCACTGGTTGAGAGAAAGGTGCCGGCATTGGCGCAGCTCCCATCACAGGCGAGCGCACCAGATGACGTTATCGCGCCGCCATTGACGCTGGAATTCGATGAACCTGAGCCGCCACCGCCGCACGATGTGACCAGAGCGGCGCACAGCGCCGTCAACCAAAGCCGTCTCATTCGCGTACCGCCGCCTGCCGAATCACTTTCTTCATGACGGGGACCCACAGCGGCTCTTGCTCGTCGTGATAGACATGACACGACGCACAAGGACTCGCGATTCTGACCTGCCCGCCCTCGGTTCCGGTTTCGCCGCCGTGACAGTCACGACACACTTTGATCTGCGGCATCAGAACATCAGTCGCCACCTTCGAATCCGCAGCGGCATGACAGGTTTCGCACGTGGCTTCACCCGTCGCATGTGCGGCATGATCGAAGTGCGCCTTCGGCATGAACGTTTGCGTCAATTTCACCGGCGCGACTTTCCACACCGGCTCGTTGCTCGTGCCTTCGCGAGTCACGGTATGACAATCCGCACACACTCGCCGCTCGAAGATATCGGCCGCGACCTGATTTGCGCGCTGCTTCGCCGTGCCCAAAACGCGAGCGCGTGCGGCTGCGCTTAAAGAAGCCCCGGGCGGCGTCACGCCATCGGCAGGTGCGAACGCATCGCTGTATCCACCCAGAAAGCGACGGCTGTAGTGATCAACGAGCGTCTGCATGACGAGTTCCGGCTCGCCGTGCGGCACTTTGCGCTGCGGCTCGGCCGGATCGAACCCCAATGTATGGCAGGAGCCGCAATGCTGCTCCATGTTGATCGGCTTGAAACTCGTGCCACTCTCGCTCGGGGTGTGGCAATCCGCGCAGTCCATGACCACTTCACCCTGTGGGGCTTTGATACCTTTCGGGTCGAGGTGCGCTGCGTGCGTGAATTCGAGATTCGACTTTTCGACGAGCGCCGATTCGCCAAGACGGCTTCGCGTCACCTTCCAGTCGGGTGCTGTCAACAAACTGACCTGAAAGTCTGGATGCTGCGAAACAAAATCCGTTACCGGCAGCGCTTTCGGACCGGCACCATGATCCTGCGGCTGCGTATGACAATCTGTACAAATACGCGTATCGAGCTGAACAAGATTCGACGGCTCATCGTGTTCGACGTGGCAAGTCGTGCAGCGATCGGCCGTCATGCCCGCTGCAGCCGGATGATCAGCGGGGACATGCTGATGCAGCGTGCTTGCGTGACAATCGAGGCACTGTTCATTGCGTACCCGACGGAATGGCTGCGCATGACACGCCTCACATTCAACCTCTAGGTTGCCGTGCGCCGAATGCAATGGACCTGAAGTCCACTGCATATCGCTCGGCAGCACGCTCGCTCGCAGCCACGCGGCTGATGCATCGCCACGACCAGCGAAGAACCACGGCAAAATCAAACCAAACATGAGCGTGACGGTGATACCCGCCCACGCCCACGGACGCTTGCGCCAACCCACCTGCTCGAGTGACGTCGCGAAAACGGGTAACGGCGCGTCATCGGCAGCCTTGGTTTCACGAGAGTCGTGCTCAACCGATATCGCTGCATCGAATTCCGCCGGCGCCTCGAGAACCTTGATAAGCATCGGCCCGAGGTTGACTTCATCACCGACTCGCAAAGTCGCATCACGACAAAGCCGACCATTGACCTCAGCTTGACCAGGCGGAATACAAGACAACAGCAAGCCGGCATCTGAGCGCGTGAACTTGGCATGCTGCAGACCGATTCGTTGGTCATTGCAGTGAATATGTTGATCGGTGGCGCGCCCAAAGCCGATCACATCTGCATCGACGACTCGGTCGCGGGCGACTGCAACCCCCGTCGTCCCAATCTCGAGTGTACGGATCAGAATACGCATCGGTTCACCAATAGAGGAAGACGCTGACGACGTGAGCGATCAGCGTGCCGATCAAAGCCAAAGTCACGGGCACGTGGATATAAAGCCAAATCTCGAGCCAGCCGCGGATCTGGGCATCGCGTCGCAAGCGACGGAGCTGATTGCGGCGCGTCGCAACCACGCTGAGAAGATCGCCGATTCGTTTTGTCAGATCACCATCGGTACTGCGAGCAAGCTCATCGCCCAACCAATCAAGCAAGGCTGCCTGTTCAGAATTCGATACTTGCTGAGACGCGCCGCCGACGGCTGGCAGGTTGATGGTCGATAGATCGAGTCCGCCTAGAATCGCTCGAGTACTACCGCCGATACGAGTCCCTTCTCGATTCGAGCGTAAGACATCGGCGAAACGACGGGGCATCTCGTTGGCAATACGCAAAGCGCGCTGGTCGAGATCGTTGATCTCCTCAAGCAACACGTCGGGCTTGGCGCCCGCTCGGTTGGACGACATCAACTGCGGATAGCGTAGATAGACGACCATCCCGAAAATTCCGCTTCCGATCACGATCAACATCAGCGCATAGCAGAGCGTGTGCAGATTCCAGCCGAACTGAAAACCGGTGTGCAGCGTGGCCACCACGATGAGTGCCAGACCGAGATAGACATGGGCACTCGTCCAACCGCGCAACGTACCGAGGGACGATGAGTAACTGCGCTTACGCACACCGAGGGCAGTCAACCAAAGAATGAGCGCAGCACCGATTCCCCCAAGGGTATAGCCGAGCCACGTCCCACCATTAGGTGGCGAGAGCGGGTCGTGCCACGCATAAGCGATGATCGACAACACGCACAGGACGAGAGCGATTTTCAGGTAGCGGCGCTGGGCATAGTCGAGCATGGACTCGTGCATGATCAGAACCTCGACGCTTCTTGCTGCACGAATGCCACGAACTCTTCAGGGCTAACGCGCAGAGCAGCGCCAGTCGGGCAAGCACGAACGCAAGCGGGTCCCCCATCCTGACCTTTGCACATGTCGCACTTGACCGCTTTCTTAACCGCCTTGGGAGCGCCGTGACCATCATCGTGATGATGGTGATGATGTTTACGCCCGAGACCCTGCACTTCGCCAAAGACATTCTCTGCCTTGCTGCCGAACATGAGCCAGGAAGCCAGTGACGGCTGCTCGGGCGGCGGACCCGCCAACTGAATGACACCGTACGGACAATTACGCTCGCAATTGCCACAACCGATGCAGTTGTCGCCGACAAATACCTCGCCATTGGGAGAGCGACGAATCGCATCCGGCGGACAGTCCTTCATGCAATGCGGGTCTTCGCAGTGCCGGCACGATGTCGGGACGTGAACATTGGCAAAAGTCGGCCCGGCAGCACGATCGAGACGTGAGGTACCACCGTGAGTCGCCGCACATGCGCGTTCGCAATTGTCGCAGCCGACGCAAAGTGTCTCATCGATCAGCAATACGTCGGTCGCTTCGCCGAGGCCTTGCTTCAGCAAAAACGAAATTAACGCGCCCGCATTGTCCTGACCCTGCAATCGCGTGTTGCTCGCGATACGTTGTCGAACCGTCTCTTCGAGCTCTGATCGCAACGCAGGATTTTTCTGCAGCAACTCCGCGAAGGTGTCGGCATCGAGACTGATGGTCTCGGTCGCCACGGTGGCTCGAACCGTTGCGCTGCGACGGGTGTTGCCCATCAAGCCCATTTCGCCGACGTAATTGCCTGCAGCGACGTAAGAGGTGACGATTTCTCGGCCGCCAACAGCCCGCAAGACGGCCAGTGAGCCACTGCGCACGAGATGCAGGGCATCCGCTTCGTCGCCTTCACTGAATACGACTTGTCCCGCTTTGTAGCGGTTCATTTTCGATTTTGCAGCAATCGGCAGCAAATCTGCCGTCTTGGCCTGCGGCGCAAATCCGCTCTGGATCGCGCGAACGATGAACGTCTGATCGATCACGGCACGCGCAGCATCGACTGAACTCAATAACTTCAACACGTCGCGGCGCGGCGTTTCGATCAGGACGCAATCTTTGCCGGCAAGCACTGTCGCGGTACGACGACGACCGGATAACAAACCCATCTCGCCGAAGAACTGGCCCGGCATCAAGGGAATGCGCTTGGCGGGATTGTTATCGTCAATCTGAATCTCCACACCACCATTGAAGATGGTGTAGAACGAGTTGGTGTAATCGTTACGCTTGAAGACGATGTCGCCGGGGTTGAGTACGTGAATCGTGCTGCCGAGCAATAGCTCGCGGAACATCAGCGGATTCACCTCGGTGAACAAGGGAATGCGCTGCTGCATCGCTTGCAAGGTATCCGAGACAGAGCGATGTCCCGGAATTCCCGCAAATTTGGCCGCCAACAACGGCTCATCGGCCGGCGCGACCGGATTACCACGGATGAATTCGACGACTTCGTAGCCTTGATTCATCGCCTGTTTGATCAGGGGGTATCCACCCAAGGCGCCGATCACGTAGAGCCCCGGAACATTCGACTCGTACGATGTCGAAAGCACCGGAAGTGACGAGGGATCGCTTGAAGGAAACTTGATTCCGCACGATTCGACGAACTTGCGCGGCGGCGTCGCACCCAGGCGCGCGATGATTCGATCGCAAGGCAACTGCATGTCGCCGGTCGACGTATTTAAAGACAACAAATAGGGCTTTTCACCACTCGGCGTCTCGCTCAACGAAGCGCACTGCGTCGAGTACAGGCAGATGACCTTGCCGGCCTCGACAGTCTTCAGAATCAGCGCGAGGTTGCCGTCTTTGCAGCGCGAAAACTCGCCCGATCGATTAACGAGATAGACCGTATTTTGTTTCGACAATGCCACGGCATTCTCGATGGCTGCGTCACCAGCGCCGACGACGACGATCGTTTCGCCCTTGTATTCGTCGGGATCATCGAGCGTGTACTGCACACAAGGCAGACCATCGCCCGGAACACCCAGACGACGCGGATTACCCTGCAGTCCGATACCGAGAATGACGTTCTCGGCGAGCACCTCACTTCCATCCTGAAGCTTGAGGTGGAAGTCGCCCTTAGCCCCGCTAATGCCGACGACTTCAGCGCCGTAGCGAATATTGACCTTGTGTTCGGTAAGACCCTCGGCCCATTCGCCGAGGATCTTTTCGCGAGTACCGGCCTCGAAACGCATCGGACTGCGCAGAGGAAGGATGTTGGGCTCAGCCATGACGTGCTTGCCCTTCTGGTACTTCTGAATGGTGTTCGAATGTGCTGCCGTTTGCTCGAGCAGCACATGCGATACACCAACCTCAGCAGCCCGGGCAGCTGCACTCAGCCCGCCCGGCCCAGACCCCACTACCGCAATCGCGACCTTCGTCGTCATCTCAACCGCCGTCTGCAAACTCCGGATAGAGCGTCATACCGCCGCAGACGAAAATCGTCTGGCCGTTGACGTAATCGGAATCATCGGATGCCAACCAAACGGCAGCCTTACCGATATCAGCAGGCTGACCGACACGACCGTACGGGATCAACTCGAGCAACTTCTCGAGAGCTTCGGGCGTTTCCCATGCCGGACGATTGATCGGCGTAGCGATAGCGCCTGGCCCGATCGAGTTCACACGAATCTTCAGAGGTGCCACTTCCTGCGACAGACTCTGCATGAACAATTTCACGCCGCCCTTCGACGCCGCGTAGTTCACGTGACCGGCCCACGGAATGACTTCGTGCACGGACGACATGCAGATGATCTTGCCGGCAGCCGGCGATTTACCTGGCTGAACGCCGCGCTTCATCATTTCGCGCACAGCGCGACGGCTGCAGAGGAACATACCCGTCAAGTTGACGTTGATGACCTTATTCCACTGCGCCAAGGTCATGTCGTGGAACGCGGCGTCCTGTTGGAGACCCGCGTTGTTCACGAGAATATCGACGCCGCCGAACTCCGCCATCATCTTGTCGAACATCGCCTCGACTTGGGCTTCGTCGGAAACGTCAGCCTGCACCGCGATAGCACGACCGCCGGCAGCTTCGATCGCGGCAATGACCGGAATCGTTCCCGCCGAATTACCCGCGTAGTTCACGACCACGTCGGCACCGGCTTGACCGAGCGCGATGGCAACACCGGCGCCGATGCCGGAACTCGCACCCGTCACGAGCGCTTTCTGACCTTTCAAAGGTTGGTATGACATGAAATGACTCCTGCTGTTTGAGCAGCTAAATCAGTGGGAACGCCATTCGTCGATCAACGAAGCAACGAGGCCGGTCCAACCCGTTTGGTGGGATGCACCGAGACCCACGCCCGTGTCGCCGTGGAAGTACTCGTGGAAAGTGAGGTAGTCGCGCCAGTGCGGATCCGACTGGAACTTCTCGATATTGCCGTACTCGGGTCGACGACCGTTCGCATCGCGCGCAAACACGGCGATCAATCGATTGGCGTGAGTACGGGCGATCTCGTCGATCGTCCAACTCTTACCATAACGATCGGTCACCTTCAGATCGTTACCATGAGCTTTAGCGAGCTTGCGTAGCGACTCGATCATGAGGAAGGCAGTCGGGAACCAAATCGGGCCACGCCAATTCGAGTTGCCGCCCTTGATCTTGCAATCCGCCTCACCGGGCTCGTAACCGACCTCGTTACCGCCCAAGCGGAACGGATGCGCGAGGTGCGCACGCGAGAGACTGCGCAGGCCGTAATCCGACATGAACTCTTCGGGATCGCAAAGCCACTGCAGCATGCGCTCGAGCTGCTGACGATCGACGATGGTCATCGCCAACGTCTCTCCTTCGGGATTGGCGATCCGCGAAATGCAGCGTCCCACCAGCTCGGAACGATTATTCATAAACCAGTTGAGGTTCGAACTGAACTCAGGGAACTGCTTCAGCCAATCGGTCTCGAGACGCTCGACCGCATACATCGGAATGAGTCCGACCATCGAGCGAACGCGGATCTTCTCGTAGTGACCGTCCGGGTAACGCAACACGTCGTAGAAGAACCCATCGGTGTCGTCCCACAAGTCGTGATCACGTCCGCCCTGACGCTTCATCGCTGCACCGATGTAGACGTAGTGCTGGAAGAACTTCGTCGCGAGGCTCTCGTAGGTCTTGTTCTCTTTTGCGAGCTCAAGCGCGATACGCATCATGTTGAGACAGAAAAGACCCATCCAACCCGTCGCATCGGACTGCTCCAGCACCGCGCCACCCGGCAGCTTTTCGGAACGGTCGAACAACGTGATGTTGTCGAGCCCCAAGAATCCACCTTCGAAGACGTTGTTGCCGCGACTGTCGACCTTGTTGATCCACCAAGCGAAGTTGATCAGCAACTTGTGGAAGCAGCGTTCGAGAAATGCACGATCCGCCGTTCCAGAACGAACGCGATCCATGTTGTAGACGCGCCAGACGGCCCACGGATGGACCGGCGGGTTCAGATCGGAGAATTCCCACTCGTAGGCAGGAATCTGTCCGTTCGGGTGCTGGAACTGCTCGAACAACATCAACCAAAGCTGCTGCTTGGCGAAGTCAGGATCGATGATCGCAATCGCTACCGTGTGGAACGCGAGATCCCACGCAGCGAACCACGGGTATTCCCATTTGTCCGGCATCGACAGCACGCGCATCGAGTTCAGATGGCGCCAGTGCTGATTGCGAATGTGATTACGTGATTCCGGCGGGGGCAAATTCGGGTTGTCGCCCTTGAGCCATTGTTCGACATCAAAGATGTAGTTCTGCTTTGACCACATCATGCCCGCAAAAGCCTGTCGCTGAATGCGGCACTCGTCCTCCGTCGCGCCCTTCGGATGGATGGTCTGGTAAAACTCATCCGCCTCACGCCGCGCACGGGTGATCACCGAGTCGACGTCGCTCAGTGACGCATTGCCGTCGTCGGACAAACGGAAGTGGAACACGACCGAACCACGTGCCGGGACGACACGGCGATAATGGATGCCGGCTTTCGTGCCTTCCTGGTCATGGTTGGTGGCAGCCGTTTCACCGTGAATGATGTGACGATGAAACGCGTCTTTGTAGAAACGCCGACCGTTCTCGGGCATCACGCCGTACAGACGCTCGACGTTCGATTCGTTATCGGTGAAGAGCGCTTCGCCGTCAGCCTCGGCTGAAAGGTAACGTTTTCCGAGCTGATATTTGAACGGCAGATTGGTGAGGCCGTCGGCCTCACTGTCATCGGCAACCAAACGAACTTGCTTACCGCGCTTAGCGCCGAGCTTGATGTTCGGCGGACGCTTCTTATTCGCGCCCCAGCCCCAAATATTGCGGAACCAAAGTTGCGGAATCAGGTGAATTTCCGAGTCGTCCGGCCCGCGATTGCAGACTTCGACACGCACGCAGAGATCTTCCGGCCCTTCTTTCGCATACTCGACGAAGACGTCGAAATAGCGATCTTCGTCGAAGGTGCCGGTATCGAGCAGTTCGAACTCCGGCCCGCGGCCCTGTCGACTCGCGTTCTCTCGCACCAGCCACTCGTACGGGTACTCCGCTTGCGGGTACTTGTAAAGGTACTTCATGTAGCTGTGGGTCGGAGTACTGTCGATGTAGAAGTAGTACTCCTTGAGATCTTCGCCGTGATTGCCCTCGGCTGGAATCAAGCCGAACGCCCGCTCCTTCAAGATCGGATCACGGCCATTCCACAGCGCCAAAGAAAAACACAACAACTGATACTGATCGGATACGCCCGCGAGGCCATCCTCGCCCCAGCGATAGGCCTTGCTTCGCGCCATATCGTGGGTCAGGTGATTCCAGGCCGCACCGTTGGAACTGTAATCCTCGCGCACCGTTCCCCAGGAACGTTCGCTCAGGTATGGCCCCCAGCGATACCACGGAGAACCACCACGGGCTTGTGACAGCCGCTCATGCTCGGCCGTCTGCTTGGCTTTACCCATTTAACCCCCCAATCAGAACGTCGCGCCAGCTCTTCTCGGCTGGTCATTCGTCGTTGTTGTTGTCACGGCGGAGCCGGCTAGACCCCGCGTCTATCGGTTCAGAATGGATCTTTCCCGAAATGAAAACAAGCGGGCGCGCATTAAATTCTGATGACGAAAGCGATCGACGATCATTTTTAGATCGAGTCTCGCCATCAAAGCGTGTGTCGCTGATCCGCTTGGTGCAACCGACTTGCTAATTGCTTCATCAAGCGCAGCGCCTCGTCGGGGTGTGCACCAATAAGGTGCTCGAAATTTTCTCGGGTCATCGGCTCGACCTCGAGATCATTCACTGCGATGACCGATGCCGAACGGGGCAAGTCGAGCAGTAAGCCCATCTCACCGACCCAATCGCCAGGGCCAAGCCGCGCGATTACCGCGTAGTTCCCGTCTTTTTGGGCTTTTCGTACCTCTGCCTCACCGCGACGGATCATGTACGCGCGATCAGACTCCGCCCCCTCTTGCACCAACACGGTGCCTGCTGGAATCCGTCGGTAGCCGCATCCTTCAAAAAGGCAAGGATATTGATCGGTGTGGTGCAACTTGGCGCAACCCGTCGCCGTCGTCTCTCCACCAATACCGCGATAGACCACGACCGCCAACACGGCACCCGCCATCGGCCCCACGAAGTACAACCAGAGGTGCTCGAACATCCCCATGAGTGCAGCCGGCGCGAGACTTCGGGCCGGATTCAAACTCGTTCCGGAGATCGGCGCTTCGATCATCACCAACACGGCAATCAGTACGCCTGCTAGATAGGGTGTATAGCGCGCGACAGAACGGCGATCGACCGCCCAAAAAACCAGAAATATCAACGAGAAAGTAATAATCAGCTCGGCCGCCAACGCGACAGTCGCAGAGTAACCCGAGCCGGGCGTCGTCATGCCGAGGTTCACGGTCGCAGCAGCCTCGCTTGCGACAGCACCAACAACCAAAACTCCAAGCACCGCACCCAAGCTCTGAGCGAGCGCATACATCGCGGCATCCGTGTGGGTGATCTTGCCGCGCAACCAAAATGCAAAGGTCATCGCAGGATTGAGATGCCCACCACTCCGCTGACCGAGTGGTGACAGCACCACTGCCGTGCCGCCGCCCGCAAACAGCATGCCGGTCGCCAGTCGGCGCCACGGCTCCGAGGGAATGAGTTCGGTCATCACGCTGCCCTCGGACCACATGAAGACGACCGCCCCGATACCGATCGCCATCATGATCGCCGTACCGAAGAACTCACTCAGATACTCGGGCCAATTCAGCTTCATCACATTGTCATCCTCAGAGCAGCAGACCCCGTTGAAGAATCCGACGGGATATGGCCTCCTAGCATCGCTCCAAAACGGATTAATTCAACTAGAAAGATGGAGCGGGGGGTTTTCACGTGATTCGCAACGATGTCGTGGCCAGCCTCGATCTGCCGCGCCGAGCCGCCGCGATCGTGCTCGCCGGTGGTCGGGGCAGTCGCCTGCTCGACCTCACTGCCAAACGCTCCAAACCCGCCGTCCACTTCGGCGGCAAATTTCGAATCATCGACTTCGCGCTTTCAAACGCGGTCAATTCCGGCGTTAGACGCATCGCGGTACTGACCCAGTACACGAGCCATAGCCTCATTCGGCATATTCAAATGGCCTGGGGCTTTTTGCGCGGCGAGCTCAATGAATTCGTTCAGGTTTTGCCTGCCAATCAAAGAATGGGCAGCGACGTCTGGTATCAAGGAACCGCTGATGCCGTTCATCAAAACCAAGAAGTAATCAAAAGCTTCAATTGCGACTACACGATTATTTTGGCTGGCGATCACATCTACAAGATGAATTATGCGATCGCCTTGGCGCACCACGTTGAGCACGGACGTGGATGCACGGTCGCCTGTGTCGAGGTCCCGAAAGAGCAAGCCTCTGGCTTTGGCATCCTCCATACGAGCGACGATGACGTAGTCACCGATTTTGTCGAAAAACCGCACGACCCACCGACCTTGCCGAACTCCCCTCATCGCTCACTGGCTTCGATGGGAATTTATATTTTTGATACTGCATTCCTGCTCAGCGAGCTTGCGCGTGATGCGCAAGATCCGGCGTCGACTCACGACTTCGGCCGCGACCTGATCCCTAGGCTCGTTCGCGAAGGTCGAGTCGTTGCGCATCGCTTCGAAAGCAGCGCAGTCAATCGCAGCACGGATGCAGAACCGTATTGGCGCGATGTCGGCACGCTCGACTCATATTGGGACGCCAACATTGATCTCACGGCTACCGTCCCCTTGCTGAATTTGTACGATGACCGATGGCCTATTTGGACATATCAGCCGCAGTTGCCGCCCGCCAAATTCGTACATAACTCCGACGAGCGTCGCGGGATCGCGATCGAATCGCTCGTATCGGGCGGATGCATCGTGTCAGGCACGGTCGAACGCTCGCTGCTGTTTTCGGGCGTTCGTGTGCACTCCAATGCCATCGTCGAACTCGGTGTCGTACTACCCGGCGCACAAATCGGTCGTGGCGCTCGGCTGCATCGAGTCGTCGTCGATCGAGACTGCCAAGTACCACCTGAACTCGTCGTTGGCGAAGACCCGGAGCACGATGCCCGACGCTTTGTACGCAGCGATAATGGCGTTACCTTGATCACGCAATCGATGATCGATCGCCTCGATCCATGACTCGCGTACTCCACGCTACGACCGAATTATTCCCGTGGGTAAAAACCGGCGGTCTTGCGGACGTCACTGCAGCTTTGCCAGAGGCGCTCGCCAAGATCGGCGTTGATGCGCGCACTATCGTTCCCGGATTCCCTGCGATCATGGCGGCATTGGAAAGTGCGACGCCGGTATATGAAGCGGCAGGACTCTTCGGCACGGCGACGATGCGCATCTGGTATGGATTTCTTCCCGGCCGTAAAACTGCTGTTTACGTGGTTGATGCACCTGCGTTGTTTCAACGCCCCGGCAATCCTTACTCCCACCCTCACGGCGGCGACTGGAATGACAATCTGCTGCGCTTTGCCATGCTGGGCTGGGCAGCGGCCAAGCTCGCTGCGGGCGAGCTCGATCGGCAATGGCGCCCCGACGTGCTGCATGTTCATGATTGGCACCCGGCACTCGCGCATGCCTATCTGACCGAAACCTGGCCGCCCGTCAAAACCGTATTTACGATTCACAACATCGACTATCCGGGCCGCTTTCCTCCCCACGACTACGGACGACTCGGGCTTGCGCATTGGCTGGCAGCGCCTTATGGCCCGCTCGAATTCTTTGGTGATCTCTGCTTCCTGAAAGCAGGCATGCTGCTTGCCCACCGCGTCACCACAGTCAGCCCCACGTATGCGGAAGAAATCAGTCGCGGCAAACACGGTGGTGGCCTCGATGCTGTCGTTCGCGCTCGCGATGACCGGTTGACCGGCATTCTCAATGGCGTTGACTACGGCACTTGGGATCCGCGTCACGACACGTATCTACCTACCCAGTACGATCAGCATGACTTAAAAGGAAAGATCGACTGCCGAGCGCAACTTCGTCGACATTTTGGGCTGTCGGATGATACATCCGGGCCCATCTTCATCGTCGTCAGCCGACTGAACTGGCAGAAAGGTCTCGATATGGTCGTCGATGCGACCGAGACCCTTGTCGCAGCCGGTGGCCAACTCGTGATGGTCGGCAGCGGTGATGGCCACTTGGAGTGGCAGTTTCAACAACTCCAGAATCGCTTTCCTCGGCAGGTCGGTGTCCATATCGGCTATTCCGAACCACTCGCCCACTTGTCGATGGCAGGCGGCGACGCCCTTCTGATGCCCTCGCGTCACGAGCCTTGCGGTCTGACTCAACTCTACGCCAAGCGCTATGGAACCCTGCCGGTCGTCCAATCCGTCGGCGGCTTAGCGGATACCGTCGATCACCATTCCGGCTTCACGTTCGATGAACATTTCACGTCGTTGTCGGATGTCGTTCAACACGTCGTCCACGTGCATCGCGACCAAACTCGCTGGCGCCAAATGATGATGACCGCAATGAGTCAAAACTTCGGCTGGGAAAACTCAGCATACGAATATCTGCGCCTGTATCGAGAACTCCAAGGATAGATCTGCTGATATGGAATCGACGTCGACCACTCCCACTGAGCAAGTGAATGCAGAGCTGTCATCACTGCGCGCCATCCATCTTCAACTACAAGATACGGTTGCGAGCTTGCGCGCCGAGCTTGAAAACGCGGCAGCCGTTGGGCGCGCCAACGTGCAAGCCACCGAGACACACTTCGCGAACCAAATCTCCGAACTCCGTAAAACCATCGATAGTTTGCGACGCAATCTCGAAGAAACTGCCGCGCAAGGACGCGCAGAAACCCAAGCCGAAAAAGCACGTGGTGCCGCCGAGGCGAAGCAGTTACGCGACACCATCGACTCGATGCGTATCGAAATGGACGGCCTTCGGGTTGCACATCAAGCAACCTTGACGCGACAGGAATCGGGCTTCTCGCTCGAACGAACTCACCTGATGGAGCAGGTCAAACTGCTCCGACTCGAACTGGAAAAACGCAAGTGAATACCGAAACCCAAAAACGTAAAGCGGCGCGCAAGAAAAAACTCACCAAGTCGGTCGCATTGCGACGGGCCGAGACGCTGCTTGAAGTCTCCGCACGTTGTGCAGCTGCCAACGATCTCGTCAGCGTGTTACGCACGTTAGTGGATATCACGGCACGGGCACTCGACTGCGATCGCGGCACGTTGTTCTTGAATGACTCGGAGACCGGCGAGCTGTACTCCCGAGTGGCACAGGGCGACTTGGTCCGAGAAATTCGCATACTGAATACCTCAGGATTCGCCGGGCATGTATTCCAGACGGGCGAACCGGTGATCACCCACGACCCTTACTCGGACCCACGGTTCAATCGCCAAGTCGATGATTGGACGGGCTATAAAACGCGCAACATCATCTGCGTGCCGATCCGTCTCGCCTCCGGTGAAGTCATCGGAGCCATGCAGTGCTTGAACAAAAATGTAGGTTCGTTCACGGAAGACGACCTGGAACTGCTGCAGGACATGACTTCGCAAGCCGCCATTGCCCTCAGCAGCCTACATTTCATCGAGCGCACCGAGAAGCTTCGTCAAAAAGAGATGAAGTTCATCGGTTTGGTTTCGGAGATCAATCAAGAGTTTGACCTCTCCCGTCTGTTGCAGCGAGTCGTGGCCGAGACGACCAAGATGCTTCGTGCAGAGCGTGCAACGATCTTCATGTATGACTCGACCACGAAAACTCTCTTCTCTCGCGTCTCTGCCGGCGGCGAGATCGCCGAGATACGGTTTCCATCGCATCTCGGGATTGCTGGGGAGGTTTTCACGAGCGGTCAATCGCTCAATATCCCGCACGCTTATGCCGATTTGCGCTTCAACCCTTCCTTCGACCGTCAGACCGGCTTTTTCACACGCTCGATCCTGTGTGCCCCAATCCTCAACAAACATGGCGTCATCATCGGCGTTACTCAGGTTCTCAATAAAGAGACCGGTGTTTTTACGCAGGAAGACGAGCAGCGCCTAAAAGCTTTCACTGCACAAGTCGCCATCGCGCTCGAGAATTCGAAGCTGTTCGACGACGTGCAACGAGTCAAGAGTTATAACGACAGTATCTTGCAAAGCATGTCCAATGGCGTGATCACGCTGGATGCAGCCGGCAAGATCGTGACCTGCAACTCCGCCGGACTCAAGATTTGGGACGCCAAGAGCAGCGCGGTCATCGGAAAGCCGCTCACCGAGTTGCTCGGCGAGAGCAGCGGCTGGCTCAACGACAGTATCGCGTCTGCCAAAGAAACGGGCGAAAGCGGTTACTTTCCCGATGCGCAGTTGACGCTCGGTGGCGTAGAACGATCGGTTAACGCGAGCGTCATGCCACTTCGCGCCGCAGATAACGACAAGGAACTCGGTGCCATGCTGATGTTCGAGGACATCAGCTCTGAAAAGCGCATGAAGTCGACGATGTCTCGCTACATGGATCCGGCGATCGCCGCACAGATGCTCGAGGGTGGCGGTTCCGATCTGCTCGGTGGTGCCAATAAAGAAGCCACCATCATGTTTACCGACGTTCGCGGTTTCACGACGATCACCGAGGAGTATGGCGCGCAGGGAACCGTCTCATTCCTCAACGAATATTTCACGTTGATGGTCGAGTGCATCAATCGCCAAGGCGGCATGCTCGATAAATTCATCGGCGATGCGATCATGGCATGCTTCGGTCTGCCGGCCCCGCACGAAGATGATCCAGACCGCGCGATGAAGGCGGCCATCTCGATGATTCGCGAAATGTGGGACTGGAACGCGATCCGTCGCGAAAAAGGACTGAAGACGGTGGATATGGGGATCGGTTTGAATACCGACACCGTCGTCTCCGGCAACATCGGCTCACCCAAGCGCATGGACTACACCGTCATCGGCGACGGCGTCAATCTCGCCGCGAGACTCGAAAGTGCTTGCAAGGCATACTCAGCACATATTCTGGCGAGCGAATCGACTATCCTGAAGTTAAAGGGCACCTATCGCTATCGCGACATCGACCTCGTCGTCGTCAAAGGCAAGACACAGCCGGTTCGCGTTTACGAGGTGCTCGATTATCACGACAACAAGACCTTCCCGAACATGATTGATGTCATTACTCGTTTTGGCGACGCCATGCAGGCATACCGCGCGGGCGACTGGGAAAAGGCCAAGGCGGGCTTCGAGCTCTGTTTGAAGCTGAATCCGGAAGATCATCTGTCACAGACATATATCGATCGCTGCCACTATCTAGAAGCTCATCCCCCGGCGGGAGAGTGGAACGGCGTTTGGGTGATGAAAGAGAAATGAGTGGAGCATTGACCTGTCGACCGTTGTTGCGATGGGCACTCGGCCATCTCGCGCCGCAGTGCACCGCAACACATCTGGAGACGCTGATAGCACTTGTCGATCGCTCGATGAACTTGCCGACGCGCCACTACCATGATCTCGCGCATGCATTGATGGTGGCCGAATCGAACGACCCCCTCGACGCCTTGATCGGCTTGTTCCACGACATCGTCCAAGCGGGCGTCGACGGCGGTTTGCCGCCTGATAGCGAGCATTACCTCACTGGTTTGGTGAACAGAGGCGACAGCGGTGAATTCAGGCTGCTCGACTCTGCTGAGGCCCTACAGGATCCCGTGTTCGATATCGTCAAGCGCTGCTTCGGTTTCTCTGACACGCAAACCTTGTCGCCATTTGCAGGACAGAACGAGTTCTTGAGCGCTCTCATCGCCTGTAAGGCATTGGACGCAGTGCTGGATGCGGAACATCTAGCGGCCGTCTCGCTCGGGATAGAAGCCACCGTTCCATTCCGCAAAGATCCGCACTTGCTGGCGGCTTCTTACATGTCGGCGCTGGTCGACATCAATCACCGGCATCGATCGCAGATCGACGAGTCGGATATGCGCTCGCATATCCGCCGAGCCGTTCGCATTGCCAATCGGGATGTCCGCAGCTTCGGCGAGTCGGATTTATTGGCCTTCTTGGATGACACCTGGGGGTTGATGTACGAGTCATCGATCGAACTGCGAGCCGGCGGATCGGTCAGTGTCACGAGCTATCGTCAGACGCTACAAAAAATGACTCGCTTTCTGTCGTCGCTCGCGGCGCCGGTGATTTTCCGGCAGTACGATGGCGAACCGATTCAATCAGACCATCAACACCGACTCGAATCGACGGCGCGCAATCTCGAAGTCATTGCGGACGTGATGCACGCGAAGTTGCTGGCAACTGCCTTGATCGAATCGGCCGACAGCTTCGGATGCCGCTCGTTCATCCCCGCACGCCTGAAATCCATGCTGCGTACGACGACGACCGCCAGCGGCATGTCTGCACTCGATGTATTGGCCGCTGGCTCCACCGGCAAAGTAGAGTTCGACGTACGGCAGTCGCCCTTGTCGCACAGACTGCTGCAGCAGCTGCATCGAGACGACATCCGCGCTCACATCAACGCCATCGATCTCGCCTCACCGGTCAGCAATCGCCTGATTGAACAGTTCCCGACCGACATTCAGTCACGCTCACGCGAACTGGCGCGAGCGATGCTGCTTTAACGTCGATAGCTACCTGCGCGCTTGGCTTTCTCGGAGTCCGGTGGCGGCTTTAGCGGTGCAAAACCGGGCTCGCCGACCTCGCAAATTTCGACCGGATCCTCCACGCCTTTAACCTCATAAAGACCGTGGTTGCGCCACTCGATATCGGGGATGCCATCGATTTCGTAGCCGTTGAGCATCTGGAAAGCATTGTCGTATGCGAATCGCGACATCAATATTTGCTTTCCCTGCGCAAGCGACATGATGCGGGCAGCTGTATCGACTTGGATGCCGTTGAAGTCAAACGTCTTGCCAGCCACCTTGGCGTTGTCTGCGTAGACTTCTCCGACATGGATTCCGACACGATCTTGGATGTTGGTGCCCTCGGCCTCGTTCATATCTTCGACGCGACTCTGCATTCGCAGCGCAAAGGTCACCGCTTCCGACGGCGTAGCAAAGGCGATAAAGAACGAGTCGCCTGATGTGGATACCTCTTCGCCCGTCGCAGTCGACGCTAGGATGCTTCGTACCAGATCGTGATGCTGCCGTACGAGTTGCATGGCCTGCGCGTCACCGTACTCCTGCTTGAGCTTGGTGGATCCAACGAGATCGGTGAACAGCATCGTCACGACGCGGTTGCTCGTCGCTTTGCGTGCACCGGCGTGAATCGATGGCATAGAGCGATGCTCATCGGCAGCGGCAGGACTTGGAGCCGCTTGGGCTACGCGCGCAGCCGGCGACGGCGCCGGGGTCGCAGCAGGTGCCGTACCGAAGGGGTCGAGTGCGACCTGAGCCAACAGCCCATCGATGGCGGGTGACGACACCTTTTTATTGAGATTCGAACGAACCACGGTCATGTTCAAGACTTTGGACAAGACGCCGTGGTAACGACTGTCGGCGAGATAGCCGAGCCCGCTTGGCCCCTGCCAAACCACCACCACCTCGCCGTTGAGCCCGAAACCACGACAGATTTCGCGCATTTGCTTCAGGAGGTTTTGTTGATCGGCCGCGGAAACACTCGCCATCAGCGGCGAGAACGGCACGAAGACGAACTCGTTCCCCTGGATGCGTACGTGGGCGACTTGTACGGAATTCATGATGGACCCCCCTCTTGATCGGATGCGAGCAGACCATGAGTCATGGGACGGTGCCCGCTCGCTCCATTATGAATACAATCGAGACGAAAAAAACGGGTCCGCTGCTATCCACCGCTCGCCGCGAGGGGGGTCCAATTGATCAAAATCGATGAAACTTTGTTGCGCGTCATCAGCGCGGTACCCGTCTTCGCCGGAATCGGTCGATTGGAGCTGATCGCCCTATTGGCGAACGCCAGTCGGGTCGAACGCAGCGTCGACCAGGTGTTCTTCGACGAAGGAGATGCGGGACAGACCTTCTTCGTCTTCATCGCCGGCACAGCCGCCATCGAAAAACGTTCCGATGGGGGTTGGCAGAACATTTTGGAACTGCGTCCCGGCGACACGTTCGGAGAAATGGCCATCGTGGATGGCGGCAAACGATCTGCGAGGGTTCGTGCGACCTCGAATGCGGTCGCGCTCATGTTTCAAAAAAATGACATCGATTTGTCATTAGAAGCGGCCATCGTGATTTATCGCAACATCGCGCGGATTTTGTCGAAGCGTTTGCGCCACTACAACGAAAAGCTCTAGCGCCGTAATCAAAGTCGAGTCTCGTTCCGGGTAGAATAACCGTATGACTGCGGAATACTTTGGCTCGATACTTGAACAACGTCTGTCCCGTCGCAGCTTCGTGGTGGGCACTGGCCTTACTACTGCGCTCACAGCGCTACCGAGTCTTTCGCTCGCGGCGCAAGCAACGACGCCAGTGCAGAGAGCGGTGGCCACCGCGATCGAGCCCACCCGAGCTGACACGCTGACCTTGGCTGCAGGCTTTCGAAGCGATCTTCTGATTCGTGCTGGCGACGCCTTGTTTAAAGACGTGGCACCCATCGATGGCCAGACCATGCGATCGCTCGCTTGGCTCGACTCGGGGGCAAGCCAGCGTCAGGAAAAGCTCTTCGGAACCAACAACGATGCGCTCGCTTTTTTTCCCACGGGCATTACTGGCACGACGGGCGTGCTTTGCGTCAATCATGAATACGTCATGGCCGAGCTGTCGTTTGCAGAGTGGCCGAAACCGGGGCCGAACCGCGCCGAGGCGCGGCAAGCTTGGATCAAAAGTCGTCCGCAGGCCGTTGCTTGGATGCAGGCCGCCCACGGAGTCAGCGTCATCCAGTTAGAAAAAGCTCAGCAAGGCTGGCGAACGGTTAGCGATGGCCCGCTCACGCGACGAATCACTGCCAATACCCCGATGGATATACGCGGCCCCGCCAGAGGCCACGAGCTCATGCGTACAAACGCCGACCCAAGCGGCACGGTGGCATTGGGAACCTTCGCCAACTGCGCCGGTGGAAAAACCCCTTGGGGCACTTATCTGACGGCAGAGGAAAACATCCAAGATTATTTCGGCTCTGCCAAGTCATGGGCTGACAACACCAAAGATAACGCCACCGTCGAAGCACACCGACGTTGGCCGCTGCGAGAGCGCTCGGCCTATGGCTGGGATCTGGTCGATTCTCGCTTCGATGTACGCCAAGAGCCTCGTGAGCCACTGCGTCACGGCTGGATCGTCGAAATCGACCCACAACAGCCAACGGCACGACCAAAGAAGCGCACCGCACTCGGACGTTTCTGTCACGAAGGCGCCAACACGATCGTGACTCGCGATGGCCGTGTCGCAGCCTACATGGGCGATGACGCCAAGTTCGAGTATGTCTACAAGTTCGTCAGTCGCGATCGCTACAACCCTCGCGATCGAGCCGCCAATCTGGATCTGCTCGATCATGGCACCTTATACGTCGCTCGCTTCGACGTATCGGGTCGAGGCGAATGGCTGCCGCTGGTACACGATGAGAATGGGCCGCTTAACTCGCGTAACGGTTTCTCGAGTCAGGCCGAGGTCGTCATCAAGTGTCGCGCGGCTGCCGATCTGCTTGGCGCAACTCCCATGGATCGCCCTGAAGACGTCGAACCGAGTCCGATCACAGGTCATGTGTATATGGCCCTGACAAAGAACGACGAGCGCCAAACTGCGAACAAACTTTTCAACGGTCGCACGGTCAATTTCGGACCGAACGCCGCTAATCCTCGGCCCCAGAACGACTTCGGTCACATCGTCGAGTTGATCGAGAACGAGTCGGACGCCGCCAGTACGCGTTTCACCTGGAACCTGTTCCTACTCGCCGGCGATCCGCGGAATACCCAAGCGAAGTTCCTCACCGATGCCGATGCGATCGCTGCCGGCGCACTGGCCCGCGAAGACCTTTACTACGCAGGCTTCGCCGATCGGTCCAAAGTCAGCCCCATCGCGTGCCCCGACAATCTCGGATTCGATCCCACCGGACGACTGTGGGTGGTGACAGATGCCGATACGGGCCTGATCGGAAACAACGGGTGCTACGTGGTTCCCACCAGCGGCCCCGAGCGCGGCTATCTGCGACAAGTCGTCAGCGCTCCGGTCGGCGCCGAAATTTGTGGTTGCGAGTTCACACCTGATGGACGAACCCTATTTCTATCGATCCAGCATCCCGGCGAGGGTGGCTCGGTCGATGCGCCGATCAGTCATTGGCCTGACGGTAACGGCCTACCCGCTCGATCAGCGGTCGTCGCGATCAGTCGAGAGGATGGAAGCCCGCTGTAAGCAGAGGTCGATGGCCGTACAATCGGTCATATGAACATCCCAAACCAGCAGAACCAATACCAACTCTTCAAACAAGAACAGGGCTTTAGCCTCAACCTCATCGAGGGCGCCTCGGTGAGAGCTCCCGGCCCGAAAGAAGTGCTCATTCGAGTCAGAGCGTCGTCGCTGAATCGCCGCGACATCATGGTATTGCGCGGTTGGTATCCCGTCGGTAATCGCTCAACGGTCATTCCGCTATCGGACGGAGCCGGTGAGATCGTCGCTGTCGGTACGGGCGTCACCCGCGTCAAGATTGGTGATCGCGTCGTCGCGCAGTTTTTTCAAACGTGGTTGGACGGCAGACCCACCGCCTCGACGGGTGCCTCAGCTCTCGGTGGTGCACAAGATGGCATGTTGTCGGAGTACGTCACGCTAAATGAAGAGGGTGTGCTGCACTTCCCGGAACATCTGTCGTTCGAGGAAGCGGCAACACTACCTTGCGCCGCGCTCACGGCGTGGAACGGACTCATCACGCGCGGCGGTCTTCGTGACGGCGATCATGTTTTACTGCAAGGAACTGGTGGCGTTTCGATCTTCGGTCTGCAATTTGCCACGGCATTCGGCGCGAAGACCATCATCACCAGCTCGAGCGACACTAAGCTCAACCGCGCGCGGGATCTTGGTGCGAGTCATCTGATCAACTATCGCAAAACCGCCGAATGGGCTCCTGCGGTGCTGGCCGCAACGGAGGGCGTTGGTGTTCATCACGTACTCGAAGTGGGTGGTGTCGGTACGCTGGCACAATCACTCGCGTCGCTCGCGCATGGCGGTCATATCGCCATCATCGGCGGACTCGCCGGATTCGGCGGCGATATTCCGGCTGCCGCAATGATCGGTCGCAGCACGAGCGTCTCCGGTATTTTCGTTGGTTCACGCGCGAACTTCGAAACCATGAACGCTTTCATCAGCCAACATCGGATCAAGCCAGTCATTGATCGAGCATTCGACTTTGCGCAAGCGGACGCTGCGTTCGTCTACATGGAAAACGGCAACCATTTTGGCAAAATCGTCATTCGGCATGGATGATGGATCTACAGGCGTTTTTTGAGCAAGAGCGCAGTGCCGGCGCTGATCTCGTCATCGCTATCATCGTCGCCACGGAAGGCTCTACGTACCGAAAGCCGGGTGCATTCATGCTCCTGTCATCGAGTGGTCGTCGCGCAGGCTTGCTGAGCGGCGGCTGTCTCGAGGGCGACTTGCATGAGCACGCCCTGAAAATGCTGGCCGATGATCGTCGCTGCACGATGCATCGCTACGACAATCGCAGCAGTGACGATCCTATTTGGGGCCTCGGTCTCGGATGCGAAGGGTCAATGACCATCTTTTTGCTGCGCTGTAGCACCGGTGACAGCTACGAACCGCTAACCGCCATTTTTAATAGTTTGACGAAAAATGAAGTCGTCGAGCTCATGGTCGACTTACGTGACGGCGCGTTTATCACTGCGGATTCAGCGACCTCCGCACCAGTCTCGTCCGTCGATCACTTTCTCTTGAAGATTACGCCACCTCTACGATTACTCATCTGTGGTGCAGGCCCAGATGCCGAACCCCTCTTCGACTTTGCACATCGACTAGGCTGGAAGGTCACGCTGCTCGATCATCGACCAGCGTATGCCGTGATGCATCGATTTAGCGGCGCTGAAGTCGTCAAGCAAATCGAACTCGACGAGTGGGTCAAGGGTCTCGATCTCCAGCGATACTCCGCTGCGGTCGTCATGAGTCATCATCTCGGTGCGGATGCGCAATATCTCAGAGGGCTCGCTCGCTCAACGATTCCCTACATCGGCCTACTCGGACCCCCAGCCAGGAGAGAGAGATTGCTGGCGGATGTGGGCCCCCTCGCTGCAGATCTGACAACCAGACTACGAGCGCCTGTCGGACTCAATCTAGGCGGCCGAACACCCGAAGCAATTGCACTGTCGATCGTCGCGGAAATCCAGGCAGCGTTCAGCCTGAACGCGGTTTGACCCGTCGCGTAGGCTCCGCTTGCAGAGGATTCTCGGGCCAATAGTGCCTCGGATATCGACCTCTCATATCCTTACGAACATCGGCGTATGCGTTACGCCAAAAACTCGCCAGGTCAGAAGTAATCTGCAACGGTCGTTGTGCAGGTGAGAGAAGCTTGAAGGTGACGGGCACTTTGCCAAGGCCCAATCTTGGCGTCGTGGCAAGACCAAAAACTTCTTGCATACGCATCGATGCACAAGGCGCGAGGTCATCGATGTAGTCGATTCGAATGCGACTGCCGGTCGGCACTACGATGTGTGTCGGCAGCCATTCATCGAGGCGCCGCACGCCATCGGCTCCTAGACGAAAGTGCAAAGCTTCCAGCAACGGCAACTTGGAGAGATGTGCTCGACGGGTGACCCCGTCCAGCCAGGGGGACAGCCAAGTATCGACACTTTCACTCAATGCAGTATCTGACATTTCCGGCCAGTTCTGCGTCCCGGGTAACTCGAGGCGACGTGCCATCTCGGCGCGGGCACAAAATGATCGGCTCTCGTCAGACCACGGCAACGCCGACAATCCCATCTCACGAATGCCATCAAGCATCGCTCGCAGCAAATCGACGGCAGCATCGAGACGCCGTGGCTTCTCCTCGATAATCAACCCATCGAGTCGCACGACTTCACGCGCAACGACACACTGATCTTGAGTTGACCAAAACGTTTCTGTCGTTCGTTGCCAACGATCAGCGGTCGCAGCTTCGAGCATCTCGCGCGAAAGTCCCGCGGCCAATCGAATCTGGGCCTCACGACCCCGATCATCCAGATCGATCGCGACGAGAAAATCACTTTTCCCCAAGCGATCCACAGTCGAAATAGCCGCTCCTTTGCCATTGGCGAGCAAAAACTTACCAGCGCCACCCGGGCGACGCTGCGCAATCCGATCCGGATAGGCCAAGGCGAGCAGCCCACCGGCATCCAGAAACGGTCGTACTTGGCCGACCTGTTCACTGGCCATTCGCTTCTCGAACTGACTCGCCAATTTTCGCGCTCTGACGAGCGCGGGCTGATCGATACCGACACCTCGCGATGGTCGATCGAGCAAGTCTAGTCGGCTCGTAACGTCCACATCCTCCGCACGACGCAAGATATCGCGCTCGGCCAGCAGCGCCGCGAGTCTCGCCCCATCGCGCTCGACGCCACGATGCCGACTCTCGATCAGCAAATGCGCCAATCTCGGATGCACTGGCCAGCTGGCCATTGCGCGTCCATGGCTGGTGATGCGGCCCTGATCATCCAGTGCACCGAGCGCACGCAACGTGTCACGCGCGCTTTCCAGCACGGCTCGTGGTGGCACACCCAACCAAGATAAACGCGTGGGGTCGACTACGCCCCACTCAGCGAGGTCTAGCGCCAGCGGCATCAAATCCGCCTCGATGAGCTCGGCTGGCGTGTAAGCGCTCAAACTGCGCTCGGCACCTTCACTCCAAAGGCGGTAACAAACGCCTGCCGCTACACGCCCTGCGCGGCCTGCTCTCTGCGCTGCAGAGGCGCGCGAAATCCGACGGGTCTCCAACCGCGACATTCCCGACGCGGGGTCGAAAACGGCGCGGCGAACCAAGCCACTGTCGATGACGACGCGGATACCAGGCAACGTCAGACTGGTCTCGGCGATATTGGTCGAGAGAATCACCCGGCGAACACCTGAGTGCACGCGTAAGGCTTCATCTTGCGATTCGACCGACAGATCGCCGTGCAGCGGCAGCGCCTGTGCTTTGCTCGAAATGAAAGCGGGTGCCGACTCGATGAAATCTTTGACTCGACGAATCTCCGCCATCCCGGGTAAGAAGACGAGCATATCGCCCTCACATTCACGAAGTGCTCGCAGTACGGCAAGTCCCGCCATGCGCTCCACGGACTCCGCTTCACCCGGTAACAACGGAAGGCCCTTTCCCAAATAGCGGATGTCGACGGGGAAGCTGCGCCCGGCGCTGCTGATGACGGGTGCATTCGTCGTGGTACTTGATGCCAGTAGTTTGGCGACCGCTACCCCATCAAGGGTGGCCGACATCACCAGAACTCTTAGATCAGTACCAAGCGCTGCTCGCGCATCGAGACACAAGGCCAAACCGAGATCGGCATTCAGGCTGCGCTCGTGAAACTCGTCGAAGATGACGATCGCAACATCGTCGAGCGAAGGATCCGACTGGAGCATTCGACTCAAGACGCCTTCGGTCACCACCTCGATTCGGGTGCGACGAGTCACGCGGGTCTCGAGCCGCATGCGATATCCCACGGTCTCGCCGACGTCTTCACCGAGCGTACTCGCCATACGCTGCGCCACTGCGCGTGCTGCCAAGCGACGTGGCTCGAGCATCAATATTTTTCGATCACGAACCCATGGCTCATCGAGTAAAGCTAACGGCACGACGGTGCTCTTACCTGCCCCAGGTGGCGCCTCCAGCACTACACCGGTGTGCGTGCGCAGCGCTGTTTTCAGCGCCACGAGCGACTCGAGAATGGGAAGTTCAGGCAGCGTGATCACAGGATGGATAAAAGCCGTTGCGACGGAGTGTGGAATTGTATGCAATCGGCGCTCATGCAGTTCCTCAAACGCACACTCTGGCTCTGCACCGCCCTCCTTGCAGCAATATGGGCGGGTGCCACGATCTGGGCTTATTGGCCTCACTCGCCCGAGAAAGCGATCCCTTCGCTCGCAGAGAAAGACGACCGATTCGTTTCGGTCGACGGACTGGCGTTACGTTACCGAGAGTGGGGTAGCAAACAAGCCGGTCGTGCCTCGCTGCTACTGATACACGGCTTCGGAAACTCTTTGCAGAGTTTTCGAACCCTCGCGCCTGCACTGGCGAGAACTCATCATGTCGTCGCGATCGATATGGTCGGATATGGCTTGTCGGAGAAGCCCGTTGCCTACGACTATCACAACGGACCGCAAGCCCGAACGCTGATACGCGCTGCACATAAACTAGGTCTCGATGACATTGTCTATGTTGGGCACTCGCTTGGCGGTGCCGTTGCGCTACAAGCCGTCGTTCAAGACCATCGCGCCGCGGGTCTCGTGCTCCTCAATCCCGGCATCATCAGCACGGGAGTTCCCAAGATCGTTCAAATCACGCTGCCACCGTTGCCACGGATGTCAGCGAAACTCTTCGCAAGCCGAGAGTTCCGAGGCCGATTTCTCAAGACCTCCTACGTGAATCCTGAGATCGTCACCGAAAAAGTCATCGATGACGTGATGCTCGCGGCGCGTAGCGAGGGGTATATGCGCGGCACGACCTCACTGATGGGGCAGTATCGGGAAGGCGAAGAGATTGCGCTTGCTTCGAGGGTGAAGGTGCCTGTTTTGATTCCGTGGGGCGATCAGGATCGAAACAAGCCTCGGCAAGAAGCTACAGAATTACAAGCGTTGTTGCCTGGCTCGACGCTCGTTCGGTTTGCCAATGCCGGCCATTATGTTCACGAGGAAGCACCGATCGAAGTCGCTCAAACGATCGTCGATTGGCTCAATCAGCTAGAACTCGTGAACGCCAAATCGAAATAGCGACAAAGACCCACGTCAGAATCAGTGTGCCCCCACCGATCGGGGCTGCCATGGCGACTCCTTTCGGCGCACCGAACGTGAGCGCGTAGATGCTGCCGCAAAAGAGCAGCATCCCCAACAATAGCGCTTTGGCAAGTCTGCCGAACACACGATTCGTCGGATCCTGATGCTGCAAAAATCCGATGCCCAACAACCCTAGCGAATGGAAAAACTGATAAGTCACCGCGATATCAAAACTGGCGAATCGCTCCGGCGTCAGAATGGGTCGCAGCGCGTGAGTTCCAAAAGCTCCGAGAGCTGTCGCCATCGCGATCGAGAGCGCTGCAGCGATTCCTATCGTTCGCGCCGTCATCGCGATCGCTCCACCTGCTGCCAAGCGAGATCAGCCATCAACTCAACATTGCTTGCGTATTCTTTGGCCTTGGGGCTAACCGCCGTGCCGCGAGCGAGCCGCCCACGAATTCCATGGAAAATACCGGCCAAGCGGAACATGCAGAACGCGACGTAGTAATCGAGAGCGGGAATATCCGTAATTCCGCGGCGCCGACAGTAGCTATCGATGTACTCACGTTCCGACGGCAGCCCGTGCTTCGCCAGATCGATGTTCATCAACCCCGGAATGGCTGCCGATGGCACGCGATACATCATAAAGTTGTAGGCAAAGTCCGCCTCCGGATTGCCAATCGTCGATAACTCCCAATCGAGCACACCGAGGACTCGAGCCTCGTCTTTGGCAAACACCATGTTGTCGATTCGGAAATCGCCGTGTACCAAAGTTGGCGCCGGCTCGACGGTAGGCGCATTGGCTGGCAGCCACTCCATCAGTCGCTCCATGGCAGGCACCCGACCTGCAACGTCGATATCGGCAAGATAGAGTTTTGACCAACGCGAAACCTGACGTGCCACGTAGCCCTCAGCCTTGCCGTAGTCAGCGAGACCGACCGAATTGACGTCCACGCGATGCAGATCTGCCAAGGTTTCTGCCATCGCGCAGAAGATTGGAGCGCGCTCAGATAACGCGAGCTCAGGCAAAGCCGGGTCCCAGAATATCCGACCATCTAGACAATCCATGACGTAGAACGCGGTTCCGATGACGCCAACGTCTTCGCAGAGCACCCACGCCTTGGCAACCGGGAAGCCCGTCGCCTGCAACGCATCCATGATCCGAAACTCGCGCTCGATCGCATGCGCGGATGGCACGAGCACACCGGGTGGCTTGCGACGCAGTGCGAACGAGTGTGAACGCCCCGTCAGTTGTGCATCCACCCGATAGGTCGGATTGGACTGGCCGCCAGAGAATTGGGTGACCCTGTCGATCTGCGAGAACCCGGGGATAACGCCTTTCAAATAGCGCTCGAGTGCATCAACGTCGAACTCCAGACCGGGTCGAAAATGATGCGCAGAGCTCATGGCCTTAGATTCCGTTTAGAGCGAACGTGTTGCGTTCGGAATGGCTTTCTTTGCCCTTCCTGCATACCGCCAGTACCCGCAGGTTGCCATGCTGGCACGAGATGCTGCTTGCCGGGTCCGATCAGATCCGCCCGACCCATGCGTCGCAGCGCTTCGCGTAATGTGGGCCAGTTATTTGCGTCGTGATAACGCAGAAAAGCCTTGTGCAAGCGGCGAACTTTAAGACCTTTGGGAATCACCACCTCTTCACTGCTACGCGAGACGCGTCGCAGCGGATTTTTACCAGAGTGATACATCGCCGTAGCCGTTGCCATCGGCGATGGTAGGAAGGCCTGCACCTGGTCTGCCCGAAATCCATTGCGCTTCAACCACAGTGCCAGCTCGAGCATGTCTTCGTCTGTAGTACCCGGATGCGCTGCGATGAAATACGGGATCAGATATTGCTCTTTACCAGCTTCGCGCGAATAGCGATCAAACAACTCCTTGAATCGATCATACGTACCGATCCCGGGTTTCATCATTTTCGACAGCGGACCCTCGCCGATCGCTTCTGGCGCAATCTTCAGATAGCCGCCAACGTGGTGCTGCGCCAATTCCTTCACGTACTCGGGTGATTCGATTGCAAGGTCATACCGAACACCGGAAGCAATGAGTACTTTTTTGATGCCCGGCAAAGTGCGCGCCTTGCGATAAAGCTGGATCAGCGGCGTGTGGTCGGTGTTGAGATTCGGACAAACCCCCGGATAAACACAGGACGGCTTGCGACAAGCACTCTCGATTTCACGACTCTTGCAGGCGAGACGATACATGTTGGCCGTCGGACCGCCGAGATCTGAGATCACGCCGGTAAAGCCCGGCACCGTGTCACGGATCTTCTCGATTTCACGCAGCACCGAGGCTTCCGATCGGCTCTGGATAATGCGGCCTTCATGCTCGGTGATCGAGCAAAAAGTGCAGCCTCCGAAACATCCACGCTGAATCGCAATCGAGAAGCGGATCATCTTGTAGGCGGGAATTTCCGCATCACCGTAGAAGGGATGCGGTTGACGCTGATACGGCAACTCGTAAACCCGATCCATCTCCGCAGTGGTCAACGGAATCGGCGGCGGATTTAGCCACACTTCCACATTACCGTGACGCTGTACTAACGCTCGTGCGTTACCGGGATTGGCTTCTAGATGCAGAATTCGCGAGGCATGTGCGTACATGACAGGATCGTCAACGACCTGCTCAAAAGCGGGTAAGCGGATGACACTACGCTCACGATCCGAATTTTTGACTCGACGAACGAAACGAACCACTTTTTCGCCAGAACTCGCGCTATCCGTCGCAACCGCGGCTTGCGTCGCTGCTTTGGTTCCACCGTTATCGTCCATTGCATACGGATCGATCGGCGGATTCAGAGGTCCTGGTGTGTCGAGATGAGTCGAATCGATCTCGAGGTAATCGTCCGGAATCGACTTTCGGGTGAAGACCGTTCCGCGCAAATCGGTGATTTCGGCGATGGGCTCGCCCGCAGCCAAACGGTGAGCAATGTCGACGATCTGTCGCTCGGCGTTGCCATACACGAGCAGATCGGCTTTCGCGTCCAGAAGAACGGAGCGACGGACCTTCTCCGACCAGTAATCGAAGTGCGCGATGCGGCGCAAACTCGCCTCGATTCCGCCGATGACGATCGGAACATCGGCATAAGCCTCGCGGGCGCGCTGAGAGTAGACGATGACGGATCGGTCAGGCCGCTTGCCGCCCTCGCCTCCCGGGGTATAGGCGTCGTCGCTTCGAATCCGGCGATCGCTCGTATACCGATTGACCATCGAGTCCATGTTTCCGGCGGTAATACCGAAGAAGAGGTTCGGCTTGCCGAGGACACGAAACGGGTCAGCGCTCTGCCAGTCTGGCTGGGAGATGATGCCGACCCGGAAACCCTGTGCCTCAAGGAGGCGCCCGATGATGGCCATCCCGAAACTCGGGTGGTCTACGTATGCGTCGCCCGTCACCACGATGATGTCGCAACTATCCCAGCCCAGGGCGTCCATCTCGGCGCGACACATGGGCAGGAACGGCGCCACCCCAAACCGGGAGGCCCAGTACTTGCGGTGGGAAAAGATGTCGGGAGCAGTCTGCATGGGGTGTGCATTAGACCAAAATGTTAGAGTGCGCTGCACCTACTAGTTATGGGACTCGAAAGGATTCAGCCGCCATGACGCCGTCCGAACAGTGGTTGACAGACTGCCGTGCCGCAGGGGTCGACCCGCTTGTCATCGAACATACCGCTCGAAATTTTTTGGCCTATCTCGATTATCACTCGAAGCAAGGCACCCGGAGTCTCCCCCTCCTGGACTGGTTCCGCTACTACGCTCTCGAAAATGCTGCTGAACTGTCGGCCGAAACCATCAAGGTCGAAGGTTGCTCGGTCGATGAACGATCGGTCCGTCCACCAAGCGCAGATTACCGAGCCGCCATTTTCCAACTGCTCCAGAGATATCTCGAAGCGCAGCAAACTCCACGCTGACCAGCTGGTGATTTCATGTCTGATCACGATCATGGATCGATCGTCGTTCGCGGCGCTCGTCAGAACAATTTAAAGAACCTCGATATCGAAATACCGACGGGTGAGCTCGTCGTCGTCACGGGGGTCTCGGGATCTGGAAAATCCTCACTGGTTTTCGACACTCTGTATGCGGAAGGCCAGCGGCGGTACGTAGAAACGTTCTCCCCTTACGCCCGTCAATTTCTCGACCGCATGGACAAGCCTGCAGTCGATCGTATCGAAGGTATTCCGCCGGCGATCGCCATCGACCAGACGAATCCGGTGCGAACCTCTCGCTCGACCGTCGGGACGATGACGGAACTGAACGACCATCTGAAACTGCTGTTTGCTCGTACAGCCGAGCTTTATTGTCAGTGCTGCGGAGCAGCGGTCCGCAAAGATACGGTCGCCAGCATCCACGCGGACCTGCGGCACCGTGCAGCCCTGCTTGGCGATCCTCGGGTATTGATCTGCTTCGAGATCAAGGTTCCGAAAAACTTCAAAGATGCCGAAGTCATCGCTTTGCTGGAAAAACAAGGCTACACCCGAATACACGCTCGACGAAAAGACGTCGTCGAGGTCATACAGGATCGCCTTCGTATCGCTGCAGTTGATGATGCGCGCCTAGCCGAATCACTAGAAGCCGCTTTGCGACTCGGTCGTGGAAAGACCGCGATTCATGTACTTGAGTCATCGGAGACGCCCACCGTTCGGGAAACCTGGCGTTACTCCAACACGCTGCACTGCGCACATTGCGACATCGACTATCGAGATCCGTCGCCGAGCGCTTTCTCGTTCAATAGTCCAGTGGGCGCGTGCGAGTCGTGCCGCGGATTTGGCCGAATCATTGGTGTCGACTACGGGCTTGTCATTCCCGATCACGCCAAGACTCTGCGAGGCGGCGCCATTCGCCCATGGCAAACAGAGTCCTACCGGGAATGTCAGCAAGACATGGAGCGCTTGGCTCGCAAGCGAGGCATCCCTCTCGATACGCCGTGGCGCGATCTCGACGAAAGCCACCGCCAGTGGGTCCTCGAGGGCGAAGGCGAATGGAAAAAGAATGTTTGGTACGGCGTCCGTCGCTTCTTTGCATGGCTCGAAACTAAAGCCTACAAGATGCATATCCGAGTCTTGCTGTCGAAGTATCGGGCTTACACGCCCTGCGGCAGTTGCTTGGGCGCGAGACTCGCTCCGCAATCTCTGCTTTGGCGCGTCGGCAATCACGAGTTGGCGTGCGAGGCGTTGCAAAGCGCCTTGCCATTCAAGCCAAAAGAGACATCTTGGAGTGAAGAAACCCTGCAGCAACTGCCAGGACTTGGTCTCCACGACATCATGCTGCTGCCGATCGACCGTGCGCGGCGGTTTTTTGATCGCCTTGTCCTTCCGGGCTCACTCGACGAAGCAACGGAAATGCTACTCGGTGAGATCCGCGGGCGTTTTCGCTATCTCTCTGAAGTGGGTCTTGGCTACCTCACACTGGATCGACAATCACGCACCCTATCCGGGGGCGAGGTGCAACGCATCAATTTGACGACGGCACTCGGCACGTCACTGGTAAACACACTCTTCGTACTCGATGAGCCGTCTATCGGCTTGCATCCACGCGACATGCAGAGAGTCATCGACGTCATGCAGCGATTGCGTAACGCCGGCAACTCGCTACTCGTCGTAGAGCATGACCCCCAGATCATGCAGCAGGCCGATCGCTTGCTTGATCTGGGGCCAGGTGCCGGTGAAAACGGCGGACACATCGTTGCTTGGGGTACACCTAGTGCCGTGCTCGCCAACGCCGACTCGCTGACCGGCGCTTATCTGACTGGCCGCAAAAAAGTCGAGTTACCTCAAAGCAAGCGCTCCACCAAAGCCAGCGCTGAACTGGAGCTCGTTGGCGCGACGCAACATAATCTGCGCGACGTTCATGCCCGCTTTCCGTTGAACCAACTGGTCTGCGTCACGGGCGTCTCAGGCTCGGGCAAGTCGACGCTGATACAAGATGTGTTGTATCCGGCATTGCTGAAGCACTTTGGCAAACCCACCGAGGCAGCAGGCGCCTTTCGTCAACTCCGCGGTGCCGAACACCTTCAGGATGTGGTCTTCGTCGATCAGACACCGATCGGCAGAACTGCCCGATCGAATCCGGCCAGTTACGTGGGCGCCTTCGATGTCATCCGCGAGCGCTTCGCCCGACTGCCCGAAGCGCGGGAGCGTGGTTATACGGCGGGAACCTTCAGCTTCAATTCGGGTAACGGTCGCTGCCCCAGCTGCTCCGGTAGCGGTTTTGAACACGTCGAAATGCAATTCCTGTCAGATGTCTACCTTCGCTGTGGTGACTGCAATGGCAGTCGTTACCGACAGGAGACACTGGAGATTCGGCACCCCGGCCCGGGTAAACGAGACGCTAGCATCGCTGACGTGTTGGCCATGACGATACCGGAAGCCATCGACTTCTTTTCAGACACTCCTGAACTTGCTCGTCGCCTCGCGCCGCTCGTCGACGTCGGCCTCGATTACCTACGCTTGGGTCAACCGGTTCCAACACTCTCGGGGGGCGAGGCCCAACGATTGAAACTGGCCGGACACCTTGCCGAATCAGAGGACGGTCACGACCGAAAGTTGTTTTTGTTCGATGAGCCGACGACGGGTCTACATTTCGAAGATATCGCCAAGCTGTTGCGGGCTTTCCGAAAACTGCTCGATGCAGGGCATTCGTTGATCGTCATCGAGCACAACCTCGATGTCATCCGAGCGGCCGACTGGATCATCGATCTCGGCCCTGAGGGCGGCGATCGTGGTGGCGAAATCATCGCCAGTGGCACACCCCTCGAGATCGCAGCGCTGTCCAAGTCTCATACCGGCATCGCACTGAAAAATTACCGTCTAGATGGAATTGGCGAGCCGCCTCAATCGACGGTAGTCGAACAGAAACGTGAAAGCACCCATGCCATTGTCGTTCGTAACGCTCGGGAACATAACCTGCGTCATGTGGATGTCGATATTCCACGCAACGCATTCACCGTCATCACGGGCGTCTCCGGATCTGGAAAGTCGACACTGGCTTTTGACATCATTTTCAATGAAGGGCAGCGTCGCTACCTGGAATCGCTGAATGCGTATGCACGTCAATTCGTGCAACCAGCTTCGAGGCCCGAAGTAGACTCGATCAGAGGTATACCCCCTACTGTCGCCATTGAACAACGAACCAGTCGCGGCGGTCGCAAAAGTACGGTCGCCACCTTGACCGAGATCTATCACTTCCTGCGATTGCTATACGTGAAGCTCGGCACACAGCACTGCCCGGACTGCCAAGTGCCAATCGAGCCTCAATCCGTCGACGCCATCACGGCGCGGATCATTCGTGACTTCAAGGGAAAAACGATCGATCTGCTCGCTCCACTCGTGGTCGCTAGAAAGGGTCTTTATACGGATTTAGCGAAGTGGGCCAGCAGTAAGGGCTACAAGGAACTTCGCGTCGATGGCCAGCGGATCGCCGTAAAACCCTGGCCACGTCTCGATCGATTCAAGGAACACGATATCGAGTTACCGGTGGCCCGATTAGGGATTTCTGCCCGAGGCGAACAGGATCTTCGAAGCAAACTCGCCGAGGCGCTGACGCATGGCAAGGGTGTCGTGCAGGTATTGCCGGCCGGCGAACGCAAAGCGGAGGTCTTCTCAACCAAACGCGCATGTCCCTCTTGCGGAACCAGCTTCGCCGAGCTCGATCCACGGCTTTTCTCTTTCAACTCGAAACAAGGCTGGTGCTCGAGCTGCTTTGGTACAGGCGCGAACATCGACGAGTTCGACGAGGAGCAAACCGGCGAAGAAGCTACTTGGCGAGAGGCGCACTCATCGGACTCACCGATTTGCAGCGACTGCGATGGCGCACGACTCAATCGCGTAGCAAGAGCGGTACGCTTCAGAAACCAATCGATCAGCGAATTCACCTGTCAGCCTGTTGATCAAATCAGCAAGTCCCTCAAGGGACTAAAGCTTGAAAAACGAGAACAAGCGATTGCGCGTGATTTATTGGCCGAAATCCGCGGGCGGCTTCTCTTCTTACAACGCGTCGGACTCGGCTACCTCAGTCTCGATCGCGCTGCACCAACTCTATCGGGTGGCGAAGCACAAAGAATCCGTCTCGCCGCACAACTCGGCTCCAACCTTCGCGGCGTATGCTACGTCTTGGATGAGCCGACGATCGGCCTGCACCCCCGAGACAACCGAATCTTGCTCGATGCACTTGGCGACCTTGCCACGCACCAGAACACGCTGGTCGTCGTCGAGCACGATGAAGATACGATCCGCCGCGCAGATCATGTCATCGATCTTGGGCCGGGAGCCGGAGTACGCGGCGGCACCGTCGTTGGCGCAGGTCGTATGGCCGATCTTTTGCAGAATCCCAACTCCGTGACCGGGCTGTATCTGCGTGAACCACTCCGTCACCCGCGATCTCCACAGCGCCCAGTGGGCAAAGATGATCCAGCCCTTAGGATCATCGATGCAAAGCTGCACAACCTGACGGAGAAGGAAATCCAAATTCCCCTCGAACGTCTCGTCGTCATCACGGGCGTCTCAGGATCCGGGAAATCGACCTTGGCGCGTAACGTTCTCTTCGATAGCGCTCACGCCGCTGTAGGCGGTGGATCGCCGATCGGCTGTCGCCGTATCGACCATATCGAACGAATCGATCGAGTTCTCGAAGTCGACCAGACGCCTATTGGAAAAACGCCTCGCTCCTGCCCCGCCACTTATGTGGGGATCTGGGACGACATTCGCCGTATTTACGCCGGTACATCTGAGGCAACCCTACGAGGGTTCACCGCCGGAAGATTTTCGTTCAATACCGCGGGCGGCCGCTGCGAGAGCTGTGAAGGTCAGGGAATTCGCACCATCGAGATGAGTTTTCTGCCGGATGTGAAAGTGAGGTGCGACTCCTGTCACGGAAAACGCTTCGATCCTGAAACCCTATCGGTGCTTTGGCGTGGCCGCAGCATCGGCGATGTTCTCGATATGAGCATCGAAGATGCGCTCGAATTCTTCTCTTCCCATCCCACCATCAAGCACGTGCTTCAGTTGTTGTGTGATGTAGGACTTGGCTACCTCACTCTCGGTCAACACAGCCCAACGCTATCTGGCGGAGAGGCGCAGCGCATCAAATTGGTCACGGAACTGGCTAAAGTCCGTACGGATCTGCACAAGCCACTGCGAAACAAGGCGAGGCATACGCTCTACGTTCTCGATGAGCCTACGGTCGGTCTGCACATGGCCGATGTTGAAAAGTTGATTCGTGTTCTGCATCGACTCGTTACAGCCGGCAATACGGTCGTTCTGGTCGAGCATAATCTGGATGTGATCGCAGAAGCAGACTGGGTCATAGACATGGGGCCCGAAGCAGGGCTTCACGGGGGACGCGTCGTCGCTGCGGGGTCACCGCAGTCCCTTGCGAAACGCCCCGGTCGCTCGCACACTGGGGTTGCTCTCAAGGACTTCCTTCAGGATCGTTGGCAGGTCTCTCAAGATGGCGCATGACGTTCAGTGTTGGAAGTGCGGTGCCTCGCTCGCGAGCCTGAGTCTGCCGCTACGTCGATTAGAGGTTTGCCCCTCCTGTCGCGCCGAGCTACATGTATGCAAACTTTGTGTGGAGTACGATACGACACGTGCCAAGCATTGTCGCGAACCCACAGCGGAAGAAGTTCGAGACAAAGAACACGCCAACTTTTGCGACCACTTCAAGCCCAAGTCTAAAGCTTGGATCAAATCTGACACTGCTGCGGTGGAAGCAGCCAAGTCGGAGCTCGCCAAACTCTTCGGTGGCTGACAACGCATGGACTGGTTCAAGAAGCGCCTCATCGATCCCTTACTGAGCTTGTTGCGGCAAGGCTTGTCGCCCAAGGATCTCGCACTCTGTGTCGCGCTGGGAATCGGTGTCGGAGTGTTTCCGGTACTCGGCGTATCGACACCAGCCTTGGCCGTGTTGGCGCTGACTTTGCGATTGAATCTGGCGGCGATTCAACTCGTTAGCTATGCGACCGCACCGTTGCAGTTGGCGTTGATCATTCCTTTCATGAGACTAGGTGAAATGGCTCTGGGCTCGACGCCGCAGCCGATGAGCATCTCGGCAGCCATGGAACTAATGACCCAAGGCGTGCTCCACGCAATCGTGACGTTGTGGGACGCCATCATCCATGCAACCGTAGGATGGTTTTTGATCGGTCCGATTTTGATTTTCCTTTTATTCCGGATTCTAGTTCCGATCTTTACACGCCTGTCGATAACCCTGAGCCCCGGAAAAGCATGACGACGCACGAAAAATCCCTGTCGATGAGCTTGCTTGAACGCGACTGGATCCCCGATTGGTTGATCCGTCGCCAAATCAGACAACTCTTGGCGCAGCGACTGTTGGAAGAAGACAAGGGAGATCCGGAGTCGCAGCAACGCCATCTGATGGCGATGGTGTTGAAGCTTCGAGAAAGCCCGATCGCCATCCATACTGCCGAAGCCAACGTCCAACATTACGAAGTTCCGACCGACTTCTATCTCAAGGCGCTCGGCAAGCATCTGAAGTATTCGAGCTGCTATTTCGACGATTTTGAAATCAGTCGTGCCGCGCAAAATCTCGATGCGGCCGAAGCTCGAATGCTTGCCCTTACTTGCGAGCGCGCCGCACTTAAAGATGGTGATCGAATTCTGGAGTTAGGCTGTGGCTGGGGTTCTCTGTCGCTATGGATGGCGGCGCACTACCCGAATTCGCGCATCACAGTCGTCTCGAATTCGAAAACGCAAAAAGCGCACATCGACGGGCAGGCAGCGGCACGCGGCTTGACCAATCTCGAAGTCATCACCTGCGATGTCAACGCGCTCGACTTTCCCGCCTCGGAGAAATTTGACCGCGTTGTGTCGGTCGAGATGTTCGAGCACATGCGGAACTACCAGACCTTGTTGGCGCGAATCGCTTCCTGGATGAAGCCGCACGCGACGCTCTTCGTCCACATCTTTACACATCATCGCTACGCCTACACGTTTGATGTACGTGACGAGTCAGACTGGATGGCACGCTATTTTTTCACTGGCGGAATCATGCCGAGCGACGATCTACTGCATTATTTCCAGCGTGATCTTCGCTTGGTCGATCACTGGCAAGTGGATGGTCGCCACTACCAGTTGACCTCCGAAGCATGGCTCGCGAATATGGATGCCCATCGTAGCTCCCTGATGCCGGTGATGGCGCAAGCCTACGGATCGGAGCAGGCCTTGCGATGGTGGGTCTACTGGCGGGTGTTCTTCATGTCGTGTGCCGAATTGTTCGGCTACCGAGGGGGCCGCGAATGGATCGTTTCACACTACCTCTTCGAGAAACCCTGACGCAGTCGGTAGCGCGACGGCTCAGACCCGGAGTCATTGCTGCGCTCAGCTGCCTGTTCGCTTTTGGTCAACCGGCATCGGCGTCAGCGACGTCGGAGCAAGGCGAGCTTTTCCTTCGTTTCAAAAGTGCTTTCGAAGCCGGCGACTGGGCGAGCGCAGAAGAGCGCGCAACAGCACTGGTCAGGTTGATCGAGTCACACGGCAAAGACGGCTCACGTGAGCTCGTGAATCCGCTGACGAATCTCGGTACCGTGGCATTCCGACGTGGCAACTTCGATGTTGCGATCGAGCATTACAATCGCGCCATCCAACTGATCGATGGCGAGCGCGCCGGAGCGGACAGCCTGCTGATCCGGCCCCTGCATGGACTCGGCGAGTCCCTGCTCGCCAAAGGCATGGCGGGTGAGGCCGTCATACCCCTAAAACGAGCGGTCGATCTGTCGCGAAATGTCGACGGCCTTTTCAATCCGAGCCAAATCGACATCGTCGATGCGCTGATCGAAGCCTACGTGGCAACGGGCCAACTCAGCGACGCTGAGCGTGAGCATCAATACGCCTTCCGGATCGCCGAGACGACTTTCGGCAAAAACGATCTGCGACTACTTGAGCCGCTGGATCGATATGCGCGCTGGTTCGAGTCCATCGGACGCTACACGACGGCGCGAGGTATACATGCGCGCGCACTGCAACTTGCGGAGCGGCAATCGGCAGACAAACCCGTTGTCGGTGTTCCAGCGCTGCGCGGTCTCTCACGCACCTGGTTGCTGGAAGGGATCTATGGCCCAGAGGTAGAGCCTGAGACTCCGGTTCGCGAGGCCAGCGAGGCAAGCGGACCCTTCTTGTCAGCGGCAGGCGCCGGGCGACTCAACGCCGATGGCGAGCGCGCTCTCAGATTGGCGCTCAATATCGTGTCGGACACCAAGCCACGCGATGAACGACTTTATGCCGATACCTTGGTTCAGTTCGGTGATTGGTATTTGATTTCAGGCAGTACGCAACGCGCCCAAGCAAGCTATTTGGAGGCAGCGAAGATTTTGTCTGCCGCCGGAGCGGGTGCCGAGCGTTTGCTAGAAAATCCGCGCCTGCTCGTTTATCGAGCACCCGCTGCGTCCATCACACGTTTCAAACCCGACGATCCGACGCAACACACGCTGCACGATATCGAGTTTGCACTGGATATCGGTCCAGACGGAAAAGTGATCGATGCGAAAGTTGTCAGCTCCACTGCCCCGGAGGCCACAACGCGCGCCGCACTCATCGCCGCCAGAAAAGCTCGTTACGGGCCACGCGTCTCGGGCACCGAAGTGGTCGCGACCACCGGCGTGCCGCTACGCGAAAAAGTCTGGGTCAAGGCTGCGCAGGCAAAGAACTGAGCGGTAAAGAACTGCTCGAACGTCGTGAAACACGAATCGGCAGCGCCTCGATACTGACTGCTGCGATCGCTGCTGCCTCAGGCACAGCCTGCAAAGAGCGGCCAGCAGACAACTCTGTGACGAGTGGTAAAGCGCCCACTTGGGTTAGAAACTTGGCTGCAGCATCTCGCTTTGCAGCTACCGTCGCCGCCTCAATCGATTCGGACGAGCCGAATCCACCGGCCATCGCGGTCCCATAGCCGGTTAGTGTCAGAGAGTCATAACGCTCGCCGTTAGGCGTTCTGACATCGATTCGATAACGAATGCTGACGGCAACATACTCGCCGCCCGTCTCTTGAGCTGTCGCGAAAGAGTACTGCTCAATCTTCGGCTCAAAGATCGCTTGTAATCCCGTGATGCCCCGAGCCGCATCGAGATCGGCAAATTCCTGGACGTCCCCGAAGATCGACGAAAACATCGTTCGAGCCAGTCGTTGCTGACCGGCACCCAGTGCAACCTCCCAAGTCACGCCATTGCGGGTCTCGGAGTGTACGAACGATTTTTGCTCTGCGGTCATCAATAACCCAACCCTCGCCGGGATCGGCTCGATAAGCGCCTTCGGCAAAACAGGATCGGGAGTGATGACGACACCGCCGCAGCCAGCCAACAACAGGGCCAGCATCGAAAACCCGACCAACCTCTGTCTCAGCTGCCCCCGACGCATGTCGTGACACCTCCAATAACCATAGTCATACCGCAGGTCTTGACGTTGGTAAGACCGACAAAAGTGCCATCGTTCCGATCACACATGGCCCGCATTAAGGCCGAGAATCGGATGTTTGTAAACGGGGTCATGCCCGGCGCCTCGGGGAATCCAACGGCATGTATTCGAACCCGCCGGCGCCCCGAATCGTCCGGTCGATTGATTCGATCAACGGCATCGAGAGCACCCTGGATCGTCTCGCCCGTAAACTCGTCGCCGAGCACATAGATGCTGATACGCTTATCCGCAGACCAATAGTTCTTGATTGCCAACTCGATCCCATCAGCGGGATTAGAGTCGCTGAACGCGCGCCAGTTACGCATCCGTTGCACGATATCGGTACGCAAGCCAGTCGAATCGGTCAACCATCGTCCGCGCGTACCGGCAAACAATTCGCGACCGTTGTCATCGACAATCTGCAAGCCTTTGAGTCGTGGATAGATGTCGAGAATCTCGCGCATCACCTCCATCGCCGTTTCCCAATGACCACCCTGCATACTGCCTGATGTATCGATCAGAAAAATCACGTAGTCGCTATCGACGGGGATACCACCGACCGCCTGAGTATTGAGCTTGCGTCGCGCCTGCGACATTTGGACGAGCCGCTGATTCTCGGCTTGTAGATCCTGAAATGCGGACAGTAACTCGTTTTCGACGATATTGCTGACGGCCGCTTCTTGACGCGACGTATCGTACTGGCCGCGGAGACTCGACATCTCACCAGCTGCACGCGCCAAATTCAGCCGCTCTCTCGTCAGCACATCTACCCGGCCCCGTAACTCGCGCTCAAGGCGCTCGGAATCACCACGGATAACGAACAACTCCTCCTGAAGTTTCTTCAGCTGCAGCTCGAGATCGTTTCTCGATTTCTCAATGACCAGCGGCTGCCCGAACTCCGACAGCACCAGCAGTAAAATAATGGCGCCAAAGCCACAGCAAATGACATCGAGAAAAGACAGGCTGAAGATTTCGGTATCGCGTTGTTTTCGCTTCACGATTGACGCCTCAAGGCCAATCCGGCGAAGGCATCACAAATGCGCCCTTGGTCTGTCGTGCAAGACCCCAAAACCGGTGCGGCGCGGGCACATCGCCCTTCATAGGAAGCAGGATCACATCGATCGGCACGTTTCGATTAACCCCCCGAATCGCTTCATCGAAAAACTTGGCTCGAGCTGCTGCGTCCACGTATTTTCGAAGTGCTGGTGGCGTTGCACCTTGCGTCGGTAGACCGTCGGTGACCAAGATCACCTGATCCGGCGGAACCCGCATCGCGCGAGTCGCCTGCAGCGCATTGATCAAACTGGTACCACCGACAGGCGGCAGCACCCCGAGCGCCTTCAGCATCTTGTCTCGAACGGCGTCGTCACTGCCGGATAACCACTCACCGTCTGTTCCCGATAGAAGCGGCTGTGTACCGGTATTGAAGACATAAAACTGAAACTGCGATGTCTGCGGAATCTCCGAAATCAACCACGCACCAATGTCGCCCGCTCTACGCCACTTCGGCGCAGAGGATTGCATGGCTACAGCAGAATTTCGTAGTCGAAGAATGTTGACCAGATCGTCATCCAGCATGCTTGAGGAGCGGTCAAACAGCACTAGGATGCGCTTTCCCTTCAGAGTCAGACCGGTGATATAGCGACGACTCGCCAATGACTTACCGGCACCAGCCCGCTCCGATCGCGGTGTTTCTACTTTTGCACTGGCCTCAAGCCGTCGAGCACTTTCCTCGAGGGCTTTGACTTCCGCTTTGAGCTTTTCGATACGCTCACGTTTAGCGAGAGTCGTCGAATCGTATATGAAGCTTTCTTCGCGCTTGCGTTGCAACTCTTCGATCAGCTGAGTTGCGCGTGAGCTCGCCGAGACCGTCTCGCTCTCCGTTTTTTGCAGTGCATTTTTTAGTTCAACTAGATTACGCGCGCCTCTAATAACTTCTTCCTCAAGTCGAGACACTTCAGCCGCAAGATCCTCGGCCTTGCGCGTACGCTCTATACCGCTTTGGGCGCTGATGATGGTATAGAAAAGGATAACGGCGCCAAAGCCGCAGCAAATGACGTCGAGAAACGAGAGACTGAAAACTTCAACGCGCCGGCGCGCCATCGGCTCTCTCTATCGCCAGTAACGTCAACTCAATGCCAGGGTCGCCGATTCGAATTCGATCCCCCGCGAAGACTTCGACACGGCCCAGCACTCGCTCTTCGTTGAGCCATGTGCCGTGACTACTATGATCGATCAACTCCGTCGTCAGTGGCGTGACACGTAAGGAGCAATGCCATCGTGACACCCCTGCGAGTCCTTCTGGCAAAGACAGCCCGCTCGCAGGCGCATCGCGCCCGATCTCGATGACGGAATCGACGGTCAAGGGTTTGACCTCCGCATTCCAAAGCACATGCGTCGGGCAAACACGTCCTGCACCGAGCTGTGGCAGCTCGACGCTACGTGCTTGAATCATTGCTGCACCGACTGGGTGTCCGCGCAGCAATAGAACATCACTGGTTTCGGCTGATCTGATCGCTTGTTTCGATGCGGCAATCGCGAGCGACTCTAAGCTGAGACCCAATACACGGCAGCCGCGAAACTCGGCGAGCATCTCGATGAAACCGGGAAGTCCCAGGTCCGCTTCGTTCACGAGCAGATCGACCCGCGATGCCGCAAGCCGAAGCTCGTGCAGCATGCTTGAAAGCTCTCGATAGATTGGAGCAGCGCGAACAGCAAACTGATCTCGCGTCAGCGTGATACTGCATTCGCCGCGGAGGGTCGGCAAGCTGACGATCACCGAGCCTTCCTCAAATGCGCTACGTGCCGCAGTCCACAGGAGCTTGGTCAGACGTGTCTCGGAATCACGATCGTGCAGCGGATCAAAGCGATGCGCGAGCACCATAGACTCGGCAATCAACTCCATCCATATTCGCTTGAGAGCCCGGCGCCCTACGCGGTTGCGTTTCAATAATGTCTGACGACGCGCTACTCCTTCGGATACCACGACACGAGCAGTGGCGCTGAACTCTTCCTCAAGCTCGATGAACAGTGTCGTTCCGGACAGGGCGAGCGCAGCAGTGCCAAACGCAGCAACATCATGAAAGGCTCGTACATCGAGTTTCCATCGCTGCATTTGAGCGAGCGAGTCGGCAACCGTACGTACATCGAAACTGACCGGCACGACTACATGACATACCGAACCGGTATCTGCGAATGACTCGAGAGAAGAGGCGCGTACCTCACCGTCGACGGCGATGAAGACATTTTCGGTGCCGAGATAAGCCCCGATCATCGTCACATGCGAACCTGCAAGTTTCGGATGATCTTTTCGTCCAGCCAAGTTTCGGTATCAAGGACTCGCCGCTCCTGTACTCGCTGCAGTTGTTGCATGAGGAACATCAGCAGGATCGACAAGATCAAAGCTATAAGAGTCGAATTGAAGGCCACACCCAGCCCTTCAGTGACCCCGGAGATATCGCCGGTCACCGCCTTGTGTGCCTGCGAGAGGGCATCGCCGATACCGCGTACCGTACCGATGAATCCGATGGCGGGGATAGCCCAAGCGATGTAGCGCAGCAAGGCGAGGTCCGAATCGAGTCGTTCGGCCTCGGATTGGCAAATTCCGTGAGCCACTGTCGAGGCATCCTGTACGTTACGGGTCGCCCCGAATCGGGCGAGTGCCGCCATCAACGCGCGCGGAACCAAAGCTTCTCGATCTGCAGCCGGTAAGCTCTCGAGTTGTCTGGTGTACTCTCGCGTATCTTCCGGCAGGATGCGAGTGCCGTCCGGTAAACGCAGCACTTCGGCGCGTAGCACCCGTAATTCGCGCTGCTGTACGACGGCTTTGTAGCCGATGATCGCCAGCGCCCAAAGCATCAGAATAATCTCGGCTTCCTGTTCGTAATCTTTGATGATGACGTAAAACGAACGCTCGGCGACATAGTTGGGATCGGTCACCATTCGTTCCCGATCCGCGCGCAAGGTAGCTTCGGCTACGGGACGTATATGCAATACATAGGCCGCATGCACGAACACCGTGACGATCAATAGCGCCACGACCGTGAATAAAAATTCGTTGGGCAACTTTTTGTTCATATATCGACCGGCAGGCTGATGTTGTTATCTGCGGAGTCTCGATATTCCGGTGACTCCTCGTCTGAAAGCTTCGGTGGCGGTGCGCGCCGCTCTGTGGATTCTGCTTCGTTTGTATCGGCAGTCTGGGCAAGCGCCCTTAGCATCATGACGGATGCCAACCAACAGATCAGTGCACTGATGGCAGTCAGCCAAATCAAGCGCCACGTGCGATTTTGACTACTCTGCATACCGAGCTACCCTGAAGCCGATCGTTTGTGATGAGCCATCTGCCCCATCGCGCCATGCAAGACGCAGATCACTGTAATTCACGCTGCGCCACGAACTACCCTTGACGACTCGTCTTGGCGAATCGGCAGGACCGGTCGGATCTTGGCCACCGCCGCTAGCATCGAACGAGCTGTACGCATCGTGTACCCATTCAGAGACATTACCCGTCATATCGAACAGGCCTAGTGCGTTCGCCGGGTATTTCCCGGGCGGCGCGGCCACGGGGTATTCATCCTGCCAGTTGTCGAGTACGCGTGCCATTTCGGCCGCCGCCTCGAGCCCCGCCAGATTGGCGACACCCCCAGGCGGAGGTAAATCGTTGCCCCATTCGTAGCGCAATGGCGGCGCGTTCTCACCCGCGTAGCGAGCCGCGAACTCCCACTCGGCCTCCGTCGGTAGTCGGTAGCCCGTGCCGACCGGCCGACGTAGAACCCACTTGCCATCTTTCTTTTCGTACGCCGGCTGCAAGCCCTCTTGTTCCGAAAGCCAGTTGCAGTACTCAACCGCGTCAGCCCATGTCACCGACGTGACCGGCAAGATATCGAGATCGAGCGTGCGCTTACCAACGAAGCCCGAGGCATGCGCAGACCGGAAGCGACGAAACTCCCCATTGGTCACCTCTCGTGTCCCAAGGTAGAAGGGCCGCTTCAGTTCGACTCGTCGCAAGAACTCGTTTGCTCGTCGTCCTTGCTCACGACGCTCACTACCCAGACTCGCTTTGCCCGTCGGCATCAATCGCAGCAAAGTCCCCGTCGATGATCGAAGCGCTGCCGCGGGCGGCTGCCAGTCAGCCGCACGCCCGATCGGCGTCAGTCGATACTCGACACGTCGGGCTTCGCCGTTGGACAAATCAACTCGCAATGATTGAGATTGCATACCGTCGGCACGCAATTCCAAGCGATGCTCACGCGCAGGCAGCTTGAGTGTCGCCGGCGCACGCCCGAGGCTCGTCGACGCCTGGAAAATCTCTGCATCGCTCGGTTCGCCCTGCAGAGACAATTCGACCAAGATCGCTTTTAACGACGGACTCCACTCGATTTTGTCCGATGGCTCGGCCAAGACGCGTCGCGAGACGGGCTCGTATCCCTGCAACACCGCGAGCAACTCGTGCTCGACGCCTGGCGCCAATTCCACCTGCAAGGGCGTCTTACCTCGATAGACGCCACCGACAGTCACGTCCGCACCTGCCGGCGTCGAGCGGATACGCGCGATAGCATCAGGCGCACCTAATTTGATCGGTCCGATACGCAGCGTTTCTCCCGCCTTGACGAGAACGACGCTGCGCCAAGGTTTAGCGGCAGCGGCTGTAATCTCCAAGCGATGCACGCCGGCAGGCAAATCGACGGCGTGCGGCAGCGATACCGGCGCCTCGTCGTTGATTTGTAATTTGGCGGAGGCATGATCAGTCGTGACGTCGATCTTCCCCCAAGACGACTGCAGTTTCGCGGTCAACAATTGCCGCTTGCCAAGACCCTCGATCTCGACCGACTGAACAAAATCGAGATGCCTGTCTGCCTTGAGTAGTACGGTCTTGGTTCCCGAAGGGATCTGGAATTCTCCCTGCACACGCCCCAGCTCGACACCATCGACATATGCGACAGCAGCGACGCCAGCCGTGTCGATCTCTAGCACGCCGGGCAACGGCTCCAACCGAAACTGCAACTTCAGCATCGAGTCGCGCTGGATATCGATCTCACGCACGATACCGCGATATCCCTCAGCACCAATCCGAATCTGGCGCTTGCCCGGCAGCGCAAACACGCTATTCGCCGACGACCAGTCGGGACCGTCCACATTCACAGACGCATTGGCAGGTTCGACGTCGATTTCGATACGCTCGAATTGGAACAAGAATGCGAGTGAACAGATCATGAGCGCACCCGCCACGAGCACGAACCACCATGATCGAACGCTGCGTGAGTCCGCCAGCATCTGAGGCGATGACTTTTCTGCCGACGAAACCACCGCGACTCTGATCGGCACATCTTGTTGGTCTTGATCGTCGAAGACACTCGATGTGGAGCGCAACGGCGCGATCGTTCTATTTCCTTCAAGGTGACGTATCGTCAGGAGTAAAGATCCGTCCTCATGCGAAAAACGAGCTCGGGTATCGTCGATCGCCAAAACTGAGCCGGCTTGAACCGCACGAGCAACGCCTTGCTCTAGAGTTTGCCCATCGATGGTCACCGTCGTCGGTGTAACGGCCTCGATATAAACGGCCTCGCCTTCGGTAAAAAGACGCAAGGTCTCTCCGTCGGTAAAGCCTGGCATACGAACATCACAATCACTCGTCGAGCCGATCATCAACGGCAACAGCATTGATCGATCGCCCGCAGGCTCGCGTATCACCACCTGTGTGATCACGAGATGGCCTCCGTACAGCGCACGTCAATCACCGGTTGTGGCCCACTCGGTGTGATGTTGATCTCGCGCCGTACGTCGCGGAAACCCTCACGACTACCTACGACGACGTATCGACCGGGCTTCAACTGCAACTCTTTACGGGTAAATGTGCCGAAGATGCCAATTCGTTGTACGACGATCCGAGTCTGCCCATCCGACTGGAATACGGTTTTGATCGGCTTCTCGTAAATCTGTAACGAGGCACTCAATTGCTCGACTTGACTACGTAAAACCGGGGCGTCGTCTTTCACTCTGGCTGCTTCAGCCAATAAACGCTCAGCTTCGCGGCGTACTTCAGGAGATGCCAATCGCACTGGTGCACCGATCAGCCCGTCGAGCCGTCGAGAAAGCTCCGCTCGTGGCACGACTCGATTCCGTCCCGCACGTGCGAACTCGAGACTGCGATCCTTGGCGAGTAGACCCTCATACGCCTTGAGCGCATCGCCCCAATTCTCTGCCCGCTCGAGGTTAAGGATGCGATTTCGCTCTTCTTCGAGATCCGATCGCTCGCCAGCCGCGGCCAGCTCGGCTTGTAACGCACCGATCTCGGCTCCATCGGCCCGCAAAGTACGTGCGCGTAACAATGCATCACGCGCCGCCTCGGACCGGCCAGAGCGTAGTGCGGCGAGCGACTCGCCAATAGCGGCAGCATACCGATCGGAACTCAACGCGCGACGAGCTCGCGCTGCACCATCGCGCGCCCGCACATTTTCTGCATCCGCGCGAAGCACTTGCTCATACAAGGTGAGAGCTCGCAAATTGTCATATGCCAATTGTGCGGTCTCAGCCTCCACCAAGGCTGGCAATAGCGGACCCAAAGCGACGATACGAGCAAGCCCGCGAATTGCGGGCGCATGTTCGGGGTCGATCAATAACGCCCGCTCCAGAGATTGGCGCGCAATCTCCAATCGACCATCGTCAATTGCGTCGTTGGCCGACTCGATCAACTTGGCGAGCGTCGCCGGACGTTCGTCGGCGACGCGGGTCAGCCGCTGCATCGCAAGGCCAAGTCTATCAAGTGCCAAAGATAAATCTCGCGCTGAAGAAGCCGCGAGAGCTAACTCGCCCATCGACTTGGCTGCCCCAAACGACTCGCCGCCCCACACGCCAGCCGCTTGCGACTCAAGCTCCTCGAGCGCACGCGAAAACTCGGTATACCTTTCGTTGAATAAGGCTTGCTGTTGCTTCTCTTCGTCACTGATGCTCGGCGTTGAGTCAGCCGTCACAATCGAGCCGCTACGACTCACCGACACATCGCCCACGCCGGGAGCAAAACGCGGCAGGAGCCAGAAGGTGATCGCGAGCAAACCCACAGCCGCGATCCCAGCAGCCCAAGGCAACCAGACGTGACGCGGGTTGGTTTGTGCCACGGCTTGTTCGATCGGCGCCGCTTCAACACGAACCGCCCGGACACTCTCGGGCGATCGAGTCAACATCGCCAAGTCCTCGCGCAACTCGCGTGCCGTAGCGGGTCGTAGCGCAGGATCGGCCGACAGGCAGCGCTGTAACAATGCATGCAGAACGGGCGGTACCGAGTGAACCGGCTTCAGCGCGGGCACCTGGTGTTCCGCTGCGTCGGGTTTGGTTGGGAAATACGGCGGATACGCAGACAGGAGCTCATAGCTCAGCGCACCGACACCATAAATATCGTCGAGGGTCGAGGGCTCCAACTTTCGGCGTTGTTGGGGGCTCGCACTAAACGGGGAACCTATCGCTCCCGGTGGTGCCATGCCGTCGATCGCCGCGATTTCGAAGTCGCTCAAACGAACATGCCCCGCGAAATCGAGCAAGACATTCGAAGGCTTCAAGTCGCGATGAATGATGCCGCGTGAGTGCAAGTGCTCCAGTACGTCGCAAAGCTCGATCAACAACGGCACGATCTGCGTGTAGCTTTTCCCTCGCAGGGGTCGCAGATCACCCGCGGCGAGCACCATCGGCAAAATCATGACCGTCTCGTCACGAATCGGTTCGTCGCAACGGACGACACCAGGGTGATCGAGTCGTTGCGAGATCGAATATTCGCGTTGCAAACTCTCCCAACGCGATGGATCCTCGCCCAAGGCGACTTTAAGAGCCACTTCGGTACCGCGACGCTCATCGAGGGCGCGCCAGATCTCGAATCGACCGCCCTCTGCAAGCGGGCCGAGCAGCACGAATCGATCGACGAGCTTACGGCCCTTGACGAGTACGGTCACGTCCGAGCCTCGATCAAGGATTGGGCGCGGGCAAATTGTCTTCCCGATAGATCGCAGCGAGCAGACGACGCCACTCCCGATACTGCTCCTCAGCGGTTCCGGTGAGCTTCAAGGTGCGACCCTCGACCTCGACGGTTTGGGCAGCAGCCTCGCTACTGAAACTGGCAGCCAATTCTTTGACTTCCTGAGCAGCCACCTTGGCATCGGAGAATTTCTGAATGCCAGACATGACAGCCGCTACGCCACCCACAGCGCCAGCCGTCCGGACTGCGCTATCGATACGTCGGCAGTTGTAGTCCGTCGAAGCGCAATTACTACTGGCGAAAATACTACCGAGAACGGCAGCCGCACCAAGAGCGGTCCGAGTCATTGCCTGGGTGCGGGCCTTGTCCTCGCGTTCTATGGCTTCACGACTGGTGCGACGAAAACTGCCGTAGGGATCGAATAGCTTGTCCGAGAACTCCTGGGTGTAGCCATCAAGCGTATCGATGACTGCAGCATCACGTTCACGAATCTTCGAGATTCGTACGACCGCCGGATCGCTTTCTGCCGGCAGTCTCGTCAAGCGGTAGCGTCCATCAGTCGACTTCTGCAGATAGCCGTCGAAAGAGCGCGGATCAAGGTCTTGGGCAAAGCGCAGTTGCGCAATATGGCGTAACTCGCGTTTCTCTGCTGAGGACAGCGCATCACGCGCTGTCACGAGATCATTGGCAATCTGCGAATAGACGTTCTGGAACGGATCGCGAGCACGCAACGAGGCGTCGGTCTTGTATGCCCCGAGGTCGGCATCGCTCGAATACAGGCGATCTTTGATCCAGACTCGACCCGACGCATCGATCGCTGTAATTGAAAGCTCGAGACGAGAACCGGTTGACTCGACGATCTTGCCAGTCACGACCACGTCCACGAACTGAACCGCTTCGGGCACCACGCGCACAGCGCCCCACTGCCCGGACGTTTCCAGCGTTGTTCGTAACCGCATCGGTAGAAGTCGCGACTCGGCAGAACGAACGTCAGGATAGATGCGTCTCTTGTCGAGCGCCTCTTCGTCGTTGGCAAGGCTAGCGGGCACGCCGGGGTCGAAGTGTCGCAGAGCCACGTCCAGCAACTCCGCTTCCGGAATTTGAACCTTGGCCTGAACAGCCTCTAGCTTCGCCAGAGGACGTGTTTCTTTGACTACGCAACCGCTCAGCAGGGCTGCAAAACCCAGCACGACGGCGACGACCATTCTCTTCATGCGTTGCTGCTCCTTAGCTACGCTCACGACCGGCATTAGCCACCCTTGGAATTACGCTTGTAATCCTGGTATTCCTTCCAGAGCTTTTCCTTGAGCTCGGGGTCGGTCTCCTGTTCCGCCGCGCGCCGCAATCGTCTGGCAACGATGTCATCGTCATCGCCAGACTCAACTCCGCGATTCGGAGCGCCACTGCCGGCGCCCACCGTACCGCGATCCTGACGATCGCCCGCTTGGCTTTCCGATCGACCCGCTGCCATGCCGCGCTCGGAACGAAGATCGCCTTCACGCGAGCCGGGCTCGGCTGCGGCGCGTCCGCCGCCTTCGCCCGCGCCGCCACCGGCTGATGCCGTGCGCGCATCACGTTCGGCGGCGGTTCGTCGCTGCTCCTCCGCGAGAGTCTTGTCGAACTCACCAAGTGAATCATCCAAAGATTTGTCGAGAACTTCGCGTCGCTCATCAGCGGTTGTAGCCTCACCAGACCCGGATTCCGGTGCCGGTGAACTCGGCGCTGGCAGGCTCGGCGGCGCAGGAATGCTGCTGGTCGACGGAGGCGTCGGCGACGGCAGACTCGGCGGCTGATCGACGGGCGGTGTCGCACAGGCCGAGAGCGTCATCGCCAAGATAGCCATCCAGCAAACTTTCGTGCGCATCATGGATTACCGTCACCTTGAAAAAAATTCTGCAGCTGTTCCGCCAAGCGATCACAGGCCGCACCCTGCACTCGAGCGATGAAGGGTAATGGCACGACGGCGCCCACGATCGCCGATGTTCCAGTCACATTAGTCTCCACGCTGCCGACCGATCTTGCCTGCTTCAAGTCCCACACGATGGCCTCGTAGTCCGATTCCTTCTCCCACCAGCCGAAGCCAATGCATCCGGCTGCCCCAGGCGCGGCGCCGCAAGCGAGGCTGCCTCCGCCATCGGTGCGCCGAGTACCACCATCCAACCAAACGAGATAACGAACACCAGACGCGGCCACTCTCTCACCGACACCCGGGCGAGCTAAAAGTTGCGTGACCGCCTCGGGCCGGGTCGGTGCCGTACCGGGCTCGAACCACGGAAAAAGGTCGTCGACGAAACCATTGTTGTCACGCACCGCTATCGGTCGCTCACCCTTGGTGAGCCCGTTACCCACGCAGTCGATGAACTCATCCTCCGCAGCAACCCCCTCGATCTGCGGTTTGGCGAGGATGACCACAGCCTCTCCGTCGACGATTTGGGTCGGCAGCTCCCGACTCTCCTGAATGGTGGCGCTCATGCAGCCAGCCAGGGTCAGCGGCAGTATCGAAGCGAGTGATAAGGAAGCTGAGGCTCGGTATCGCATCATTTCCTCCGGCAGAGCGCAGAGTATGCCATGTCGATACGTCGGATCAGCCGGCGGATCTCAACTCCCTGGCTGTGGGAAACGATCCAGCCGACGCAGCTCCGGGAATAGCCTCCAGTAAACGCCCACGATGACCAGACAAGCAGCTCCACCGACCGTAACGGCGGTCACTGGACCCCACCAACTGGCCGTCAATCCGGATTCGAACTCGCCAAGCTCGTTCGACGCTCCGATGAACATCGAGCTGACGGCGCTGACCCGACCTCGGATCGCATCCGGGGTCTCCAGCTGCACCAATAAATGGCGAACGAACACGCTGACCATATCGCCTGCACCGAGACAGAACAACGCGAAACACGACAGCCAAAACGAGGTCGACAAGCCGAAGACAACGGTAGACACACCAAATACCGCCACTCCACCGAACATCCAGCGCCCGGCATGCCTCGAGATCGGTCGACGAGCGAGCCAGATCGCCGTCAATGCCGCACCGACACCCGGTGCGGTGCGCAACAGCCCAAGCCCCTCTGGCCCAACGTGCAGAATATCGGCTGCAAACATCGGCAAGAGCGCGGTTGCCCCGCCGAACAAGACGGCAAACAGATCGAGCGATATCGCACCGAGGACCGATCTGCGACGCAGTACGAAGCGAAAACCCTCCGCGAGTTCATGCCAAGCGAACTTCGCCTCCGTTGGGGGCGCTCTCACAGGGCGAATGCCGAACATCAACCAGAGTACGACCACGAGGATGGCTAAGGCGCTCACGTAGACCCACATCGCCCCCTGGTCAGTAGTCACCGATTCGCCGAAGGCATACAACAAACCACCCAACGCCGGTCCGACGATCACGGCCGATTCGAAAAGGGTTGAGTTGAATGCGACAGCAGCAGGAAAAGCGCTTTGAGGGACGAGGTTGACGGTCATGGCCTGCGAGGTCGGCATCCACAACGCCCGTCCGGCACCAAACAGACCCATCGCAAAAAAGACCCAGAGAATCTCGCGACTCCCCGACCAGGTGAAGCCGATCAAAACGAGTACACATGAAATCTCGATCACGTAGGCGATCACGATCAACAAACGTCGATCCATACGATCGGCCAACTGGCCCGCCGGCAAAACCAACAGGAAAAACGGCAGAAACTGTGCAAGCCCGACCAGACCGAGGTCGAGCGGATCGCGGGTGATGGAATACACCTGCCAGCCGACCGCCACGCCCAACATCTGCCAAGCGAGCGTCGCGAAAAATCTGCCGAAAGCAAACCGCCGAAAATCTGCGTGCTGGAGAGCCGCACGCACGCCACTCGCCTGATTCATGGGTCAATGGTAGTTTGTTCTCGAGTTAATTCGGCGGGATTTGTACATGACGACCAGCATCACGCGGCATTTCGCTTCCATCACCAACGGGCGATGGGGCCCGCGACAAGTGCACTACCGTCGCGTCGGGTCAGGCCCCGTCGTGCTGTGCTTGCACCAATCTCCACTTTCGTCGCGAGACATGCTCGCCACGATGGAACGCTGGAAGACTCACTTCACGTGCATCGCACCCGATACTCCCGGATTCGGACTGTCGGATCCTCTCGGCGTCGATCGCGCAGAAGCGAGCGACTTTGCCGAGGCCGTCATTGAATTCATGGATGCGCTTGGAATTGAGCGCGCAGCCGTTTACGGCTTTCATACGGGTGCGATGATCACAGGCGCGCTAGCTGCAGCCTACCCGGAACGTATCGTCTGCGCCGCAGCTAACGGCTACGTGATCATGACGGAATCGGATCGACAAGACTTTATCGAGCACTATCTCCCACCCTTACAGCCTAAATGGGACGGCTCGCACCTAACCTGGCTATGGGCTCGAATGCGCGAGCAACTGATCTTTTTCCCGTGGTATCGAAAATCGACGGCCGCTCGCCTGTCGTTCGACCTCCCTCCGGCGGAAGCGCTGCACAATGCATTGCTCGATTTCATGCGGGCAGGTGATCACTACCGCGTGGGCTATCGCGCTGCGTTCACGATGCGATCGGATCTCGCACTGCGTCAAACGAAAACACCGATACTCGTCACGGCGGCAGATACCGACGTGCTTTCAGCGGACCTCAATAACGTTCGACATCCCGCCAGCTGCGTCACCGTCGCAAGAGGCGGCGCGGCGGATCAAACACTCGATCTTTGCCGCGACTACATCAAACGCCACAAGCCGCCGAAGATGCCGAAATCAACGGTGAATTCGGGTTTGCGCGGACGTCTTTGGCAGGACTACGTCGAAGTTGACGGCGGACAACTGCGCATTCGTCGCAATGCAGACGCCAGTGGTCGAACTATTTTGATTCTGCATGAGGCGGGCGGTTCGACCGAGAGTATCGAAAGCATGGCTGCCGGCTTCATTGGTCATCGTCCGGTACTCGCGATCAATCTACCTGGTCATGGCGAATCGGATAACACGCTGCCGCGTGGCAAAGTGACCGTCGGTGGTTTTGCCAAGGCCATCGAAGTCGCGCTACAGAATTTGGGCATCGATGAGGTCGACGTCATTGGCGTAGGTGGTAGTGCGTTCATCGCGCTGGAGTTAGCCTCGCTCGCAAAAAATCGCGTCAGGAACGCCGTCATGCTGAGTGCGATGCTGATCGACGATGCGTTACGCGATGAATTGATGACGCACTACACACCCGAGATCAAACCCCTCTGGTACGGCGGGCACTTGGTCGAAGCGTGGTATGTCGTACGCGATCAAAGCTTGTTCTGGCCCTGGTTTCGACAAAAGCGTAGCAACATCATTCATCAAGATGCCGAACTTGACCCGAGTCGCGTTCAACGTCGTTTACTCGATCTATTTCGCTCTCATGGAATGTGGCGGCATGCCCATCAGGCGACTTTTGCGTATCCGTGGCAAAAGAAGCTCGCCAAAACTCGGGAAACGGTTTTACTGGCTGCGCCAAGCGGAGATCCATTGAAACCCGCCGCCGCCCAAGCGGCTTCAGAGATGCCTCATCTTATGTTTGTGGAATTGCCTAGCGAACCGCGAGACTGGGCCCGCGTCCTACTGCAGAAACTGTCATGAAGCGTCTCTGCGTTTTTTGTGGCGCCAACGCGGGCGCGAAGGACACCTATCGCTCGGCGGCACATGAACTTGGTCGACTTCTAGCCCGCGCCGGGATTGGGCTCGTCTATGGCGGTGCAGGCATCGGCCTAATGGGTGCGGTAGCCGATGCTGCATTATCCGAAGGTGGCGAAGTCATCGGAATCATTCCTCGTAACCTCGTGAAGCTGGAAGTCGCCCACCGCGGCGCGGTGGACTTGCGCATCGTTGAGTCGATGCATGAACGTAAAGCCTTGATGGCTGAACTTTCAGACGGGTTTATCGCGCTACCGGGCGGCGTTGGCACTTTCGAGGAATTATTTGAAGTGTGGACATGGGCCCACCTTGGCCTGCATCGAAAGCCCTGCGCTCTGCTTGATGTCGACGGCTTCTATTCCGGTCTTGGCACTTTCCTCGACCATGTGCAGCAGGAAGGGTTTCTGCGCCCGGGCGTACGCGACATGCTGCTGATAGACGACGATGCCACGCGACTATTACAGGCGATGCAACAATACCGTGGACCGGATATGCCGGCTTGGATGACCCGCGCCCAGACTTGATCAGCTTGGATCTGCCTGCGAACGCTTCTCGGCGATCCACTCACGCCAGATTGCCATCAGCACGGCAAGTATCACGGGCCCGATGAAGAGACCTACCATACCGAATGCCGCGAGACCGCCCAGCACACCAAACAACACCAACAGGAACGGAATGCGGGTCGCGCCGCTGATCACGAGCGGTCGCACGATGTTGTCGATCCAACTGACCGCTGTGGCACCCCAGATCGCCAGACCAATCGCCTCAACCGTATTGCCCGTCAGAAAGAGATAAATACTCGCGCCCGTCCACATAAACGGCACAACGAACGGGATAAGCCCCGCAAGGAAAGTCATGATGCCGAAGATGATCGGCGCTGGCACACCGGCAACCGCATAGCCGATGCCTGCTAGCGTACCTTGCGCCAAGGCGGCCAAGACCAATCCATAAACGACAGCCTTTACCGTGCTGCCGATCGCATCGAGATAATGGGAAACGCGAACCTTGCCGAAGAACTGCTGCAGCATGCGCTCGACTTGTGCTGCAACATGCTCGCCATCTCGATACATGAAGAACAAGGAGAACATCGCAAAGCCCATTTTGATGATGTTTCGCCCGACGCCACCGACGACCGCGCTCACCTCACCTGACGATTGCGAAAAGAAATCTCGAATCGCCGTATCGATACTCGAGGGATCTCGCTGGAATTGCTCGACGATCTCGACGAGTCGCGGCCCGAGCAAAGGTATCTGCTTGACGGAGTCCGGCAGTTCGACCTTGGCGAGTAAAGGCGCTAATTCGCGATAGATTGGCAGCGCTTCAGCTTGCACGAGGATGATCAGCCAGACGATCGGCAGGATGATGGCTGCGCTCAACGCGAGCGTCATGATGAGCGCCGCGAGCTCTCGATGACCTCGACATAACAAGACGACTCGCTCGTGCATCGGCCATGTGACGTATGCCAGGATGGCGGCCCAGACTACGGGCACCAAAAATGGCTGCAGCACCTGGAAAGCCAAAAGCACCAGCACGATCAACGAGAACGCGACAATCAACGCGCGCAACCACTTCGCTTCGGCAAGGTCTTCGAGCATCATGAGAGCATCCTGGCGTTGTCCAGTGCGATCGCGGTCATAGCCAGCAACACGCACACCGTCAAAGAAAGGTTTCGCCGTAGCGCGAGATAATCCGCAGGCAGTTCCTGCTGATATCGGCGATGTTCATACAACCAGAACACACCGAAACCAGCCACGAGCAGCGCCAAACCGCGCGCCTCGCCAATCAGTACTGCAACCGCAGCCAGCACCGAAGGCAACGTACTGCCGAGTACGACACCGACCGTCCACGGCCATCTTCCCGCCAACGCCAGCCCCCAATGCACCGCCGATACATAGCCAAGAATCGCCGCACCCCAACCCAGTGCCAAACGCTCGCTTGCTTGCCACCAGAGAGGATTCTGACCAAACACCGCACACAGCAGGGCTGCAACGAACGGTAGCAAGCCGAGATAGCCCGCCCAAGTGGCTCTAGGATGCAGCCCCATAGGGCGCAACACTGACTCGGTGTGATCAGACTCAGCCATCGAGGTGCGTTATTTGACCAGGCGCTTCAGATCTTCTTCGATGGCATCAGCCAGCAAGCCTTTGTAGTAGTCACTACCAAACTGCTTACGAGCTGCTGCGACGAACTCCAGCATCTCAGCTGGATCACGACGAACGCCCGGACACGAGTCGAATCGACCTTCGAGCGCATATCGCGGGAAACCGAGTTGCCCAGCGATTCGATTATGCAAAGCTGAGCGACGCAGCAACTCTCCCGCCTGACAGACATCCTTGGGCTGGAAGTTGTACCCGTAGAGCGTGATGTAGCCGATCACGAATAGAGCCTGCGGATAGTCGCCATCAACGGCCGCTTTCCGATACGGCAAGGCCTCTGCGCCACGACCGGCGTAGCCGAGTACACGACCATACATGTAGTTCAGTCGGGGATTTTTTGGATCGCGGGTTACCGCTTCAAGGCAGGCTGGGACGGCTTTGGCCAAATCGACCTTACCTTCCGAAATGCCCGGAGCGAGCTTGAACGGGTCGTCCGGATGAGAGGCCAGACGGTCACATTCGGTGACTTCCTGCGAATAACGCGATGGGTCAAACGTGACGAACTCAGCAGCCGAGACCGAAGTCACTGCGCTGGTCGCCAGAAACACCGCCAGAACAACAATCTGTTTCATCGCTCTCCACTCCTCAATGACCACCAGCGGAAAATCACCTCAGCCACTCTGGCCGGGTCTTCATGATGCATCATGTGACCTAGCCCCTGCAGATCTTCGACCGACAGGCGCTTGAAACATCGATGCATACGCTCGACGTCGCCCTCGTGATCCAGGCGACGCCGATACTCCGATTCCGTTGCCAGCAACAACAGCGTATCTGCCTCGACTCGATGCCAACAAGCCTCCGCTTCTTCCCGCCGATGCAAGACGGGGTTGACGTAGCGATGAAACGGGTCGAAATGCATACGCGGTTGCCCATTATCCGTGCGCTGCATCCAGGCCTTCGCAATGAAAGCAGCGTTCTCCTCGGGCAGTCGCGCGTTTCGCTGTCGAAGGTGCATCGCTAGTAGTTCGACCGAGTCGTATCGAGAGGGTTGAGGCCCCGCACGCAGCTGCTCTAGCCACTTGGCATAGCGCTCTGGTGCATGCTCGGGCGGCGTCCGCGGCAAACCAAAACCCTCAAGTGAAATCAGACGCGCGACACGTTCAGGCCGAATGCCCGCGTAGAGGTTGGCGACGTTACCTCCCATGCTATGACCAAGCAAAGTGACCGACGAATCAGGTGACATTAACTCCAGCAGGGTATCGAGATCGGCGAGGTAGTCGGGAAACCAGTACGGTGAGTTTTGCCAATCACTACCGCCGAAGCCACGCCAGTCGAGTCCGATGAAATGCCA
>JACCDT010252303.1_pt1 | contig 61749 bp, 87 predicted proteins | sample 7446291 | NCBI WGS metagenome assembly JACCDT01 (sample SAMN15323446, study PRJNA562643) | freshwater metagenome | isolation source: river surface water | place: USA:Blue River Watershed | collected 2017-08-17
ACATTCTACCATCATTGGACATAGCGTCAATGATAGTTTGTTGTTCATCACTTAAATTAAGTTGTATTTTAAACGTTAATAACATTCAAGTTCCTTTTTATTATATATATTAAGGTTTTAAGAAAAACGTTGATTTTTACAAAATATTTTAAAAATAAATTTTAATTATAGAAAATTACATTTATTATGAAATATTATTGATAATTTGTATTATAGATTGATCCCATTTCCTTTTCATCTATGAATTCATGAATCTGTTTATGACAGTCTTTCTTGCAGATCCAAATCCCATGATGATTCATAAAGTCCTTATCATAGATCTTTTTATACTTCTTATTGGAATGCAGAGTCCGCGGTATTAGATGATGAAAATTCAGATACTGATCGGATCTTCCACATAATTCACATTCATCTTTTTTATTCGCTCTTATCATAACCTTTGGCCATAAAAAAAGCCGGAGAAATTGAGGAGGGTTTTTTTGTGTTGAAAAATGCGGGATTTGAACCCGCGACCTTTTGTTCCTAATACAAACGCTCAACCAACTGAGCTAATTTTCCGAAGTAACCCTATCTCTTGCTACCAGCTAGATCTATATGTCTTTCCAATCGTCACCCAGTTGTTTCTTCTTCGGAGATGGATGCTCCTGCACGTGCTTACACCCACGGGATGGTAGCTTTTCTCCTCTGTATTTTCGGACCGAGTGCCAGTTGAGCAACCATTTGCTACTAATGGTTTGAAAATTAGAACGAGAATTTCGAATAGGGTGCAATCATAATGACTGTGTGTTAAACAGTTGACTTAACCATTTGTCTAATCAGCCCATTGGGCTAATATCGGATTCGAACCGATGAATCGAAGTAACCCTGATTCTTACTACGTCCTATAATTTTTAAGGTAAAGAATGTCGCGAACAGTGTAACTGTTACGGTGTCCTACCCGCTAGACGACAGGCGCATGTTTGAAAAATATTAGAGCGCCCGAGAGGATTCGAACCTCTGTTACCGGCTGGAAATGCGAAGTAACTGTATCGCTTGCTATTACCTTTATATTTTCAAAGAACTATTTAAACACCTGTTTGGTTTTTACTGCTAGAACTGAATTTTGTTTCAGTCCTAGCATCCATCAAATCTTCTTTAGCAGAACCCAGTTGGAGATGATCCATTGGGGAACTAAAGCCAGTCTTTGGAACTGGACAGAGAGTGGATTAGATAACGACCTTCCTGACTTTTTCAAGGTGATAGTTCGGATTGAACTCACTCTTGGCAATATCATCGAACATCGCATATCCGTAGCCATAGTAGTAACGTACCTTATCACCAGCAAGCTGGGTAGTTCCGTATGCTGCCATGTCGACCGAGTAAACGTAAGGACTTCCAACACTCTTGACATAATTCATGTAAGAGTTGTAGCTTGATCCTCTGTTGCACTCGTTATCCGAGAGGATGAAAACTCGGTCGTATTTTCTTCCTGAGCCCTGAGCAGCTACCCAAGCGGCAGCGAGGGAAGTTCCGCCCATGTCTCGCTTCATGCTCCTTGCGATGGAGAACACATCGGAATTTGCATTCCAGTTGAAATATTCTGCCGAAGATCCGAATCTGATGATGTCTGCATTAGTTGCCTTAGCAATAGTTGCAGCGATCAAAGCGGCCTTATCCATACAAGAGCTCTTGTATCTGGTTTCTCTCTTTGGATCCGCAACCGAGGTTGACATAGATCCCGAGAAGTCTACCATTACTAGGTTCCTTCCTGGAAGCATTTCTGCAAGGTTTGGAACCGCGGTTTCGTAACCCTTGAGAAGAGCCTGTGAGATCTTCCTCGCATCGGATGTGCTGAATTTCGCCATTAAAACTTCATTAGCCAAATCAATTTGATAAGGCATGATCTTACCCTTACGGATAGATTCTGCATCGCTTAAAAGAGCGCAGAGAGCGTCTACGGTGGATGATTTAGCATCGGTCTTTAGAATGTTCCTGATGTTTCTAAGAGCAGCAAGAATACCAAGTTTGCCTTCATTCAAGAGAGCACTCCAGTTTTCAGCCTTAGCTTCCTTAAGAATCTTTTCGGCATCAGACTTATCAATCTTACCCTCCTTAACCGCCTTAGCAACTTCTTGACCTGCATCTGACTGAGCAACTTCCCAGGTATCTGCAGAAACAGAAAGTCCTTTCATAATTGCATCAATCACTGATACTCTTTCTCCATTATAATCAACATAAGCCTTAGAAGCAGATGGAGACGGGTGAACGAGGTTGATAACGTCGATCAAAGGTGTCTTGTACTTCAAGAGCGAATAAGAATCCATATTTTCAATGGCAGATTTGAATCCTTTCTTCATCGAGTTTGTCAATGAAGTTTTATTCATTGCAGAGAAGCAAGCAAGGATCTCAGACATATCATCAGGACGGAAGATGGTACCACCGGATGTGGTCTTCTTGTTCCATAGAGAGTAAAATCTCTTAGCCCATTCTTGACCAGCGCAGTGAGGAGCAAGATACGAAGCGGCCAGATGATTAACTGAACGCATACCTTCACCTACGCATCTTGAGTAAACGATACACTGAGCGGCAAGATACGTATCCTCCTTAGCACATGAATCCACTAGGGATTTGAGCTCTCTCATTGTTTCGTTCTCTGAGCGATAGAACTGGTTTTCCAGCTTCAGAGTGTTAAGCATGGTCAATAACCTTAGCCACTTATCGAGTGAATAAGCTTCGTGATCCTGACGATTCGTGGTATTAGGCTTTGGGATTGCCCTGGCCTCTACCAACTCAGTCTTTGGCTGCATACTGGCTAGCGAATTCCTGAGATTCTGGTTTCTGAACTTTGTCATTTTAGTACAGGTTTTATTTGAGTTTGCAAATGTAATACTTTCTTTTTAATTAAAAAATAAAAACGGAGAATATTAGCAGAATGTTTTTCTTTTACGTGCTCTACCGGGCTGAGCTACCTCCCCTTATTTTTTAAGATTCCGGGATGTCCCGGGATAAGTCAAATAAAAATTTAGGATGTAAAAATTAAATTTTGGGATTCCATTAATTCCAAATCCTTTTTATAGACAATTATTAGATTTTTAATACCTTCTATAAATTTTTTCTTATCCAACTGATCCTTGGTCCAATATCCTTTAGTTTCAAAATATAATTCATATTTAGGACTACAAAAATCCGGTGTGTACCAATGTGATTTACCAAAAGAACCCGTCCATTGAAATAAATGGTCTCTGTCCCATATTCCGGGTTTTATCCAATCTGGATCAAATACATCCAATAATCTCGCAAACCTTAATTCGTAAGATCCTTGGGCCTTTACACATTCGCCATTTTGTTTTGTATAATCATACCATTTACATATTCCGCTTTTATTATTGGATGATTTTAATCTTCCATCTTTTTTATGCTCTGGGAGTAACTCTACAGTTGATACTGATCTTTTTTGTTTTCTATATCGCCTAAAGATAAAAACCCATTATCATATTCCCAATGATGGTTTTTGCACAAGGGAATTAAATTATCTATAGAATTGATTTCTTTTATTTTTGCTTCTCCTGGAAATTCTGAAACGCTTTTTTTGTGTGCAACATCAAAATGTAGATTATATCCACAATAAATACAGAATTTTTCTTTGTCGCTAGACATATAAACTTTTCTAGCAGATCTACAAATATAAGACCTTGCATTTTGATATGTCTTTGATGTACCAAACAATTCTTTTTTACTAATATTAGACCTTAAAAAATCATTATTTATCCTGGTTTCTTTTATTTTTTCCTTTCTAAGATTTAGTTTTTCCCTGGTATTTAGAATTTTTTCCTCTACATTTTCTTTCTTTTTTCTTTCTCTTCTCTCATTGTTATATGATGCAGAACAACTTGAATTACAGAACTTCCTTTTTTTGATTTGCGGTACCTTCATATCCTCTGGTACCTCTATCATTTTTCCACATTTTTTACAGTGGACTGGATCTAGATAATATCGATCTAGAGCCATTTTTCTTAGAATTATTGCTGTTGATTTTCCGCCAGCGGACTGTGAAGTCGATTCAGACATAAATTTTGACTTATATATCCGCCGGAGAAATAATTTTTAGTAGCGGGTCGAGGAATCGAACCTCGGTGATCACAGCTTATGAGACTGGAGGGGAGCCAACACCCTACCCGCAATGTATATTTTAGGTGCCAATCCGAGTCCTGTTATCCCGGATGATTCTGGGCCGTACGCTTCCCGAGGGATATGAGGCATTCTCAGCTACTTGGTTTCCCCCGATTGGGAATTACACGGGAATTGAACCCACCTTATTACTGCATGCCTGCAATAACTTTCGCTGTGCCCCTGGCACCTTGGACATCCTGGTTGGATTCGAACCAACGACCTCCTCCCTGTCAAGGAGGCGCTCTGAACCAACTGAGCTACAGAATGGTGGCATCACGTAGGGGAATCGAACCCCTGTTTCCTCCGTGAAAGGGAGGCGTCCTAACCCCTAGACGAACGTGACATTTCGAAGTTTTCCCAAACCATTTTCACATCCCTTTATTCTTTGGTTTCCCGGGATATCTCCCGTAGTGGTCGATTTCCTTCCTTCACTCAAGTCCTTTAGGGACGTTTGTCAGATCCAGAATTTCATCGTGCGGTCGATTGCGTCAGGGTATGGCAACCAATCGACTTGCTCCTCATCCAAAGGAAAACTTCTAGTGGGCCCTGAGGGACTTGAACCCCCGATCTTTTCATTATGAGTGAATTGCTTTAACCAACTAAGCTAAAGGCCCATTATTTAATTTTTATATAAAAGATTATATTTCCTTTTTTTAATATCCTCTATTTCATTTTTCTTTAGTATTATCAGATTTTTTACCGACTTCCATTTTTCTCTGTCTCTTTCTCTTTCATACCCCTTTACCTCTAGATATACATCAAATTCATATAGATGAAAATCTGGAAAATAATAATGTACTGATCCGTTCCATAAATATTCAAAAGGGGAAGAAATTATATTTGTCCATTTTATCCCATTATAATCCAACCATTTAGCTACCTCTAATTCCCATTTGCCCTTAAGTTTAAATCCTCTATACTCTATAGTCTTAGTCCTACCCGAAACATTACTTGCGGAATATGATGATGGATTATTTAAAACAGCTCTTTTCATTGAATTGGAAAGGTTCAATTTTTGATGATCTGTCATTTTTCTTCCTTTCAAACTTTCCGAAATTTTTTTCCTTGTCTCTGGTGAAGTACCTATTTTTTCCCCATTCCTTCTAGCATTTGTGTGCTGATTTGCTCCAGTTCTTCCAAACATCGGGTTGTTATCTTTCTCCCTGTTTTTTCTGTGTGGATTCATCATGCAATATAATTCATGGTTTTTTAACCCATAGACATTAAAATCGATTTTACAGTAACTGCAATTCATAGAAATTTTTTATTTCTATATATCCAGCATTTCATTAAAAACGGAGTTATTCGCTCTAACCATGAAAAAAATCTGAAGAAAGTTGACTTGAGCGTGTATCTAGTGCTGCCGTTACACCACATCCTCTTGGGAGGAGCCGGGATTCGAACCCAGACCTTTTTGTTAAAAGCAAAAACGAAGTAACTCAGAGTCATTGCTATCAGACTGTATTTTGAAAGAACTATGATGATAAGGAAACTTACTTGCTAATTTGTGTGTCAACTTAATGTCTTCCAAGAAGCCATCGGTTTCCATGTTTACCATCGGTGCGGTCTATAAGGGAATCGAACCCTTGTCTTCTGATCGACAATCAGATATCTTAGCCGTTGGACCAATAGACCTTTGTCACCCCAAGGGGATTCGAACCCCTGTTTCCGCCGTGAAAGGGCGGTGTCCTCGCATACGCTAGCCAACTAGACGATGGGGCGAGATAAATTTATCGAGGACGCATCGGAATTAAATGAATCACTTCACTTTATCTCTTTTAATATGCTCCGCACGATCGATACGGATACTGCCTCGCACCGTCGTTGATCTCGCGATCAGAGCGTACCGGTGTACCCTGAGCGGAAGACGGGACTCGAACCCGCAACCCCCGACTTGGAAGGACGGTGCTCTACCAATTGAGCTACTTCCGCTTGTTCTTTCTAGCCAATATGTCAAAGAGCTTCGTCATCTTTGTGATTGACGGTGCAAATGTAAAAACTTTTTTTGAAAGAAAAAAACATTTGCATAAAAAAACCGGGATTTTTTAGGTCCCGGTTTTTTCTGCTTATTTTTGATTCGTGTCAAACGACTACGAAAAAAGAATATTCAGGATCCGGGCAATCATATCTTCTCACCTCCCCTAGAGATTCCCCTATCTCTATTGCAGTATCGATATCATCGTCACCATCAGGAATTATGACATATGAGAAATCATCCCATGGACACTCATCAGAGTTGCCACCGAAATCTTCAAATAAATCATTATCATCATCCGAATCATCATTCCATTTTTTGGATGATGGCTTTCCTAAGGAATCACCAAACTCGAAGACGTCTCTTTCTTGAGCTTTGAGATCCTTAAGATCGGTATAGATTTTAACTCCCATTTTTTGTTTTGTTACTTGCTTTCTATTCGCTTTTTTTGTAAAGTTTCAGATGTATGTATCCAAAATGAAATTTTTTTCTTTTTACCGGCAAATATAATTCAGTGAAGAGCTATGATTTAGATGCGTAGCGACTTCTTTTTCCCTTGATGAACACTTCCACCGGTTTAGTATAGTCCTTCTTATAGAAGATCCTCATTTCAGGTTTAGTCCATCCATATTCATCAGACATATACTGAGAATAATCCAGGACGTCATAGAAAACGACATCAAATTTCTTGTCCCCATAAGGTTTGTATTTTGTTGGAACTATTTTACCCTTGTATTTTTTGGAAATAGTATTAGCCTCTTCTTCTGAGAAACAACCAATCTGATACGGAAATGAAATTTCATGGCCAGGATACCAACGATCCCCACAACAATCGCAATCCAACTTTTCATAACATCCATTGAAATATACTCCCAATGAAATCGCTATTCTGTCAGCAAGATGCTGCTCGTCTGCCTCAATCATTAATCTGTGACAAAGATTCTTATCAACAATAAATGATCCTCCTGAGTTGTTTTGCTTGTACTCATAGAATTTTGCGGTCTTAACTGATAGATCATGAACATTCATGTCCGCTTTTTTCTTAGTCATATTCTTATTTTTTGAGCGGTAGACCGGGGACGATCCGGCAACCTCCACCTTGGCAAGGTGGCGCTCTACCAATTGAGCTACTACCGCATTATTTAGTAGTCCCTAGAGGATTCGAACCTCCATCTCACGATCCGTAGTCGTGTGTTCTAATCCATTGAACTAAGGGACCATCGCTATTCTTTCCATTGGTTCCTACGGTGGTTTTTCCAAGATCTGTTCTCCCTTCCTTTACTGTTTCCTTCTGGACCGCAATATGCGTGGTAAACCCCAGCTCTTCTGCAGCAAATGTAGCAGTACTGATCGGTGTTCTTAAGAACCATCATGTAGGTTCTGCTGTCTGAAGCCTTATTAAGGCTCCTTCTCTTCTTGTTTTTTCTCATTGGGATTAGGTTTGTTTACCTAATGCCCATACTTTGTGTTTTTCATTTTTTCTTGTTTTCATTTGGATTTATATCCAGATCTTCCTAATTCCCATCCATTTAATAGGAAATCATTAATTAATTCCTTCTTTATTTTTTTATATTCCATATTTTTATTAATCCAGCATGTTCCGAATTGAGAATTCCTGCCGCCCTCCTGGTTCAATGAATTTTTTTCACCTATTGATTTTTTGGCTTCTTCTCCATGTTTTTTTCCAGTAAATCTGGTTTCTTTTATTATTTTTTCCCTGGTGTTAGTATCATTCCAGATTCTGTTTACAATTTTTTTGAACCTTTGTATATGAATATCCATATGAGAAGGATCTTTAAATTTTTTTCTTGTCCCAATTATAGAAGCTTCCCTAAATTTTTTTTTATGATCCTCGTCTATAAATCCACCTCCACCTCCAGGCTGTAAGTTCATGCACAAAGGATCATTTAATAGATCCTCATTAATAATTTGAATTTCCCTCTGCCTTAATGATTCCCTATCTTCAAAGAACTCCAGAATTTCTTTCATGTGAGCATCTTTACCATGCTTCTTCACAGAATTTTTAATTCTCTTTCCCCCTCCCATGTAACCATCTTCTAAGTTATCTGTGGAGTGCATTCCAATATAGTATCTGTTATTCTTAAGACATGTGATCTTATAGATGTAATGATACTTTCTTTCTTTTCTTGCCATGTTCGTACGTTACTTAGACTATATATCCAAGTAACGGTACGAAATGGGGGCTGTAGCCTCACCCAGACTCGAACTGGGATTAGAAGTTTAGGAAACTCCCGTTCTATCCTGTTGAACTATGAGACCATTCATGTAGTCCTGGAGGGATTCGAACCCCCGACTTTCTCCGTGTAAAAGAGACTCTCTAAACCAACTGAGATACAGGACTATTATTTTTAGTGCCAACGAAGGGACTCGAACCCTAAACCTAATCCTTATGAGAGATTCGTGCTAACCGATTATACCACATTGGCAAATATAAGGATTTTTTCTTTATTAAATTAATTTGTTCTTTTTTAAGATTATCAAATTATCTACTGATCTTTATTTTTATGTTATTTCTTCCAAAAGCTTCTTAAGAATATTGGTATCGAACATTCCCCTGAAGTTTTTATTGAAAATCCCCATGGTCATACCGACTTTTTTGGTCTTGGGATCCCCGGGATTCATGGTGGATAGGATTTCCAAAGCCTTTGTTTTGATTTCATCCTCAGTCATCTGAGATGGTAAATACACCTCGATGGCAGCTAATTCACCAGATTCTTTTTCCACCAGATCTGTTCTTCCGGCCTTTTGAAATTCCTCAATCGACTGCTTGCGTTGCTTGACCGAGGCTAATATCACCTTTAGGACCTCATCTTCTGATAGAGGCTGGTTCTTGTTAGCCTTTTCACCCTCGATGATTTTAGCCTTCAGCATGCTTAAAGCAGACTTTTTCCTTTCTTCCTTGGCCTTGAAAGCCTGAACAAAATCTTGTTCGATTCTTTTCTTAAGAGTAATCGTTTCCATTTTTTAAAATTTTAGTTGATCCTCCCGGGATCGAACCGGGGATCCCCTGATTAAGAGTCAGGTGCTTTTCCACTCAGCTAAGGATCATTGTGGCTGTGATGATAGGATTCGAACCTACGACAACCCGATTAACAGTCGAGGGCTCTACCGCTGAGCTACATCACAATGTTTGATAAACCTGTAAATGTAATAATAAATCTGATATGTTTATTGATCAAAATCATGTTTATTATTTCCACCCGAATCTTTTTTCAAGTTCGTTATAAATTTCCGAGCGACCTATATTCTCATGAAAATTCAATGCGCCAGCTATTTTCTTTCTACCATACTCGTTATTAGGAACTACTAGGTTACTTACTCCCTGGCCAAAAAGAATAATGGAATCTTTATCCACTTCTATTAGATCTTTTCCTAAATTTATTCTTAAGTTATCCCACTCATTATTAGAATCGAGATTATTAGTTGCTTCTTCTATCATAGGTATGCAATTTTTTTTATCCCCTTCTGAATTGTATGAGTCTATATAAATCTGAGAAAGAACAAATTCTATCGAGTTAATAACCCTATGATTGCCGAAATCTTCTGGGGTATCATATTCTACTGCTCTTAAAGAAAGCAATAATTTAACTCCACTCGGTAATTGTAATTTATTCTTGAATATGGATAAAATATCCTTGTTGCCTTTGTGTCTTCTCAACAAATCAATTACTTTCTTAAATCCCAATGGATTTTTATTTCTCATACTATCCAGTGACTTAGCTATAATTTGACCAAATTTATATTGGCCCGATGAATTAAAATCCTCGTAGAGTGTAATATTTTTCATTTATAGGTATTATTTAATATATATATATCCATAAATTTGCTCCGGGGCAGGACTCGAACCTGCGACTCCATGATTAACAGTCATGTGTTCTAACCAACTGAACTACCCGGGATTGTGTGAGAGCTGGTGGAGGGAGTTGAACCCTGTGACCGGTTTTGCAGACCGGTGCCTAACCCCTCGGCCACACCAGCATTATTTTTTAAGCTCTTCAAAGTACCTTAGATTCCTCTTCAATTTCTTTCGTTCTAAGGTGTTTTCGAAGTCTTTAAGGAACGATTCCGGGATTACTATACCTTTCTCTTGGAATTGATCTAGAATCTCGTCTTGAGTGAATAACCAATCCACAATTCCATCAGTCCACTGATCCAACCATAGACCCCAGCTTTTCTTTCCTATAATGACCGATTGAAGAACGTTCGGTTGTCTTGATTTAATGGTCTTTCCCTTGAATTGGCCATCATCATACATCCTGAATCCTTCCCTCGAATCTGGTCCATTTGGATCGTATTCGACTTCTACGTGTGATCCGCAGAAATCTAATAGCCCCCTTCTTTTTGACATCAGAAAGAAGTTGAATTTTTCGTGGAAGCCCTCTGAGTATTTTCTGAGTCTTCTTTGATGTCTTGCTCCTATCCTTCCGGATATTTCTCTTAGCTTCTCTTGCTTACTGCCCCCATGGTAACTTGTTTTTATTTGTTTTTAAATGGTGGAGGCTATGGCGGACGATGCCATCTGATTTTCTCATTGCAAGTGAGATGACCACTCCTACTGCAGTCCCAGCCCCCTTATGTTTTATATTTTTCATCAAATATTCCAATTCTCTCATTAAGATCATCCAATGTTATGGATGATCTGTAATACTTTCTCGTATTTTCTCTATGGATCATTAATCGGCAATTAGCTGGATGTGATATAATACCAGGGCTGATACCCAATTTAAAGCCATCCATTATAGATAACATATGATCTCTACTAACTCCGTCTAGATTATTTTTCTTATTGGAAGGAGAATACCATCCATATTTTTCTACGAGGGTAAAATCAAATTCCAATGGATAGCTATTCAAAGAGAAATCGAACTGGCAATCTGATCTATATTTTTGGTAGCTTGTCATTGATTTTCTCCTGTGCTCTTTTAAGCAATTAGCTGAGCAGAATTTATTCCTTCCATGCATAGATGACGAACAATTCTTACATTTTTTCTTTTCCTTATTATTCAAAAGAATTTTTTCCCTTATCCTGTTTTTAGTTTCAACTGTTAAATTCTTTCCTCGATTATTATACGTAACTGAGCATGAGCTGCAACAGAAAGAATTTCTTTTTTTATTAAAGGGAATAATAGAATTGCACATTAAACATCTTTTAGGATTCTCATAATATTCATTTTCCCTGCAGTCTCTCTTCTTTCTGAATGTCTCTCTGGATTTATTATAATCAATGCAGTTGGAATTGATAAAGGTATTTCTGCATTTAGATGAGCAGTAAATAGATCCTTCTCTAACTTCATTCTGGCATTTTGTATTTTTACAATTCATAGATAATATTTTTATTTTATATATCTATGGAGACTTTGAAAACCGAGCCATCGTCATCTATTAATTTTCCTGTAGTCGAGGGGGGACTTGAACCCCCGGCCTCCACATTATCAGTGTGGCGCTCTAACCAACTGAGCTACCCGACTATATTTGGCACGGGTGAGAGGATTCGGACCTCTATCGACGGTTTTGGAGACCGGTATGCTACCATTGCACCACACCCATGTTTAGGAACCAATATGTCAAAGAACTTTCTTTTGCACATCCGAGAGGATTCGAACCCCTAGCCACGCTTACGCATTACCGGGTTGGAACCGGCTGGTCACGCCTATGAGCGGATGTATGTTCTGTGGTGCCTCCCGGTTTCGAACCGGGCTCTCAGGATTTTCAGTCCTGCGCTTTCACCAGATTAGCTTAGGCACCATATAAAAATAAAAAACCCGAATCCTTTTGGGATCCGGGTTTAATCGTTTTTTATGAATTGTTGTTTAACTCATCAATGCGTTTAACCTCGGATCGCTTATGGCTTTATAATTAAAGGCACAGATCATATTCCAGCCCTTAATCACTGCTGCTGCTGCTTTATTAAATCCTATGTTAAACGACTTTTTCATTGTTGTTCTTTATATATCTCGCTAGTTAAAAAGTTTCCTGTTTTGTTTGAAATTTTCTTTCCTTTTTATTTTGTAGGTGCAAATGTATATCTTTCCCTGCAAATAAAAAAATAAAAATCGATTTTTTTTCTGAAAAATTTTAGATGGTCTCCAGAGCGATGGATTTAAGAGCCCAAAGATCTCCTAAAAGAGGATCCTCATGTTTTTCGTATGTTCCGACAGCAGAATATTCTCTGCCGTCTGTTGCTGTTCCTTCAATCACCATCATTTTACCTATACCCTCATCAGATATTGGCTCAATAGATCTTGTTAATTCGACCGTAACATATTCTCCTTCTTCATTATTGAAAACTGCAGCATAATCAGCTGCTTCATTAGTGTTCATCACCATAAAATCTTCAGTCTCTACCGAAAATGCTGAAGCTACCGCAACATCTCCATCTTCGTAATCAGAGTCAAAAAATTGCTCATAGATCTTAAGATGTTTAAGTTTCTTTTTGTTTTTTTCTTGGTCCATTTTAATTTTTATTATTTATTCTTTTCCTCGGTCTCATATTTTTATGGCGTTTGGAGAGTTTGTTTCTGCTTGTTTTCTTTTTAGAGACTATTCCCCGGTTTTTTTCTTTTTGTTTTTGCCATTTTATATTTGTCTGTTTGGTCTATTATATATCCAAACAAGGAAAAAATTAGACTAATATACTAAATCAGATTATAGAACTGATTTTAGTAAATAATCCGCCTATAGCATCATCTAGCGTCCTGAATAAAGGAATATTATGTCTGGTACAGAATATATCGACGTTTCCGCTTCTCCAGAATTCTTTTGGACAACAGACTATCATTTTATATGCATCTCCATATGCTCCCAGTTCTAAAAGAGAAATTGGACTTTTAGTTTCTGGTGAAAAGTACATAAAAATGATACTGGCATTTTGTAGATGATTCATCTCCCAATTAACCTGGTGATTGAACTGAGGATCCGATTGATCTTGTTTCCATGAAGAATCCCAGTCATCTCTTCGTGGGTTGAAAATAGTTACTTCATATTCAGAGAGCTTTTTTTCGAGAAGTGATTGCCAGTCCTCAGCGACCCCCATTTCGATGGATCCCGCTAGAAAAATAGTGGTTCTAAAATCCGGCTCCTGTATTTCCGAATTTGGTTTAATGATTTGCATATTTTATCTGTTATGTGGTATAAAAAATAACTCGACAATGTTGTCGAGCTCTTAATTCAATTTTGATCAAGTTATTGTCATTCGGATTTACCTGATGTCAGTGAGTTTACCATAGAAAGTAAATTCTTTCCTTCCTCTGTTTGTTTAAGACCTTCGACCAAACCGTTAAGTTGCGAAGCTCCTTTAGCACTAAATAAATCAGTTAATTTACCAATTCCCGAGTGAACATCACCACTATTAACAAGAAGCTTCAAATCTGCAGAAGCAAGTGCCTTAGCAATTGATTCATATTGAGCTACTCCAACTACCTGGCTAACCTCCACTTCTTTCACTCTGATCAAATACTCTTGGTAAGACTCGTTTTCGCCAATTTCTTTCGCAAGAGTTGTTTGTGCGGTTACACCGGCTAATTCCATAGCCTTTTTAGATTCAGCCTCAGCTACACCTTTCGCTTTGATAATTTCGGCTTCGGACCCACCTATGGTTTTAATGGCTTCGGCTTGTTTCTTTTTGGCCTCTAACTGAGCAGCAGCTTCTGTTTCGACCCTGAATTTATCAGCGGCTGCATTAATTTCAATCTTCTGCTTTTCCTGCTCCGCCAAGATGATTTCCTGCTCTTTGTTGATTTCAGCCTGTTTAATCTGATTGATCTTAACAACTTCCATCTTTTGTTCGGCTGTTAGTCGTTGTGCTTTCGCGATTTCAGATTCTGATTCTTGAGCAGCAATACCGGTTCTTTTCATTGACTCAGCTTTTGCGATACCAATTGCTTGCTGAGATAATGCCTGAGCTTCCCCTGCAATTTTTTCAGTTTCAGCAGTTGTCACCTCAATTTCTTTTCTGGCTTCCAATTCAGCTTGTTTTGCAGCCTTTTGGTTTTTAGCTACCTCTATACGAGATTCCATATCGATGGCAGACATACGCTTTGCCATGATTTGTTGGATTGCATGAGATCCTTCTGCATCTCGAACATCCATTAATTCGATGCTTTTGATTGCTTCAACCCCCCAGTTTTTAAGGTCCGTATTTACGGCTTCAGTAAATTGTTTTCCGAATACTGAGCGTTCCTCCATAATCTCTTCCAGTTTAGATTTAGCAAGAATGGATCTGACCGCACCCTGAACTACGTTTTCCAATTGGGATTTTAGCTCTTGGAAGGATTCGACCTTTTCAGCTGCCACGTTAGTGTCAGAAATATGAAAGAATGCTTTAACATCGACTACGAAAGGAACTCGATCTTTGTCATAAGCTTCATAGCGTTTTAGTTCAACATCGAAGTTAGATACAGGGAGAACCCGAACGGTAACACCTAATTTAGGTAGCCAACCTGGCCATTCGTAATAAACATTGGACTCTTTTTTGGTTCCGTATGAAACCGTTTGATTTCCTCGTTGGACTATGTGCACAACGTTCGTGGGAACAATTCGTCTTAATGAGAAGACGTAGATAAGAATAGAGATGCCAATTACAACTGGCAGACCTAAAGATGCAATTAAAATAATTGTTGATAATTCCATTTTGTTTTTGTTTTTAAATTAAGAAATTATGATAATCCGACTTTTTTACGAATTTCGGTTAAAGTGGTTTGATTGAAGAGCTCTCCATCTTTGAAGATTGTTTGAAGTACCCCTGTTCTTTCCTCTCCCCATGAAACCCCGTCAATGATTTCGAGATCCCCCGACTCCTCGTTTTGAATCACTTTGATTAGGCCTCTTGCGGATTTTTTGGTTCCGTTATCAGTGACCGGATCTTTGAAGATTTCTATTCCGACCCCATTAACTTCAACGTAGGTTGCTTTTTGTGCAAATCCGTGAGTGTCCCGGGTGACATATTGAAGACTGTAAGATCCAACTCCAAGTACTACGTTCGTTGAAGCGAATCCTTTTCCTTTCAGTCTCTGGAATATTCTTTTAGCTCTATCCAGAGTTATGGAATCTCCGTAGATCATTCCGATATGAGGATCTAACTTTTTAAATCCGGTGGATGTCGCCGAGCCTCCAAAAACTTCCCAAAGAAGTTCAACCACTCCCTTGTATGAAGGATGATCCATCATGATATCGGATAATTCTGAATCCGAGGTATTTAGACCACAGACAATATCGACAGGATCACCAGAGTCGGGACGGATTACCAATTTACCGTTTCGCGCAAGAATATCCTCTTTGAGAATGCTGCAGTATTCAACGATAACTCTCCAAAGATCCCATGTATCTGATACAACAGAAAGTATTCCGGAAGGGAAAAGCTTCAACAGGTATCTGAAGGTTTCCACCTCCAGCTCTCCGATTTTTTCCCATGTTCCGTCTTTTTGTTGGAGATAGAATCCGGTAAGGGTGCACATGATAGCATGTTCTGTTGCGATCACAGAGGATATACATACTCCTTCTTCATCATAAAACTTGCGAGCCATTGGAATAACCGGTAGTGTGTCAGATCCTTTGCTGCAAATCGAGAAACCAAGACCTGAATTAACTATGGCAGATTTACCACCCATTCCTCTCATAGAGAAATCGTGGAATTGGTAATCAACGAACCAAATATTTTCTGGATCCGTTTCCTTGGCATATTCAAGACCAAGTTTACGAAATTCAAATCCTAAAGTTGCAGATGTTGGTGCTTGCCATGATTCTGCGGAAAGAATAGTTTCCAGATAATTAACCAACCAATCAAAAACCTGATTGTTAATAGGGTGTGTATTAACGATGGTAAGCATAGGAACCTTGTATGGAATAAACATACCTTCAGGCACCGCCTTAATTTCAAGTGGAAGATATCCCAATTCGTGAAGAGCCACAAAATGCGAAACATCATATGGTTTATCCAACATGAGCATCGCTGTCATGTCTTTGCCAAATTGGTATATTTCCTCTACCGGACGGCTGAAAAAATTCTTTTCCCAATCTTCTTTCAATTTGCGAACCAGCATTTGCTGTCCAAAAGAAAGGATCCCTTTAGAATTTGGAAAGTTGGCTAATTTTCCACTTCGAGGAGTGAAATTGGAGTACATCAGGGTGCTCCCTGGAGGAAGCATGAATTTGTGCCCTGTTTTGTAAACATCGGTCCAATATATCTCTAGGATATCTCCGAACCATTTAAAACTGGTTTTGTTCATAAAACTTGATTTTGATTGTTTGATAAAATTGGGTTTGCTTGTATTCTTTGTATTGTAAGGTTGAGAATTGATAAAGATTCCATGAGGCCTGCACGATCATCCAGGAAGATGTTTGCATAAACCTTAGAGTGGTTTCCAAAAGGGAGTTCAACCGGATTCTTATTAACCGAGTCCACCCTGATTCCCTTTTCGGCGAGGTATTGGATCATATACTCAAATCTGTGGGGTTTTCCCGCGGTGAATATGACGAAGTGTGCTCCAATGGATTGAGCTTTTATGATGAGGTCTATCACCTTCTGAAATTCGAAATCATTAAAGCTCCAGGGATGAACTGTGTCATCAAAGTCACAAGCTATGATGATCTTTCCGTGCTTTCTCCATTCTTTTTCCAAACGATCAACATATCTCCATGATTCATGATGAATGGATTCAAAGGGTCCAACAGGGAGCCGGATCTCTTCCCTATATTTTGCTATGGTATCAGCCAAGGTTTCTTCTGCTTTTTTGAATTCAGATTTTTTCCAGAACTCCCACCATTTTTTTTTCTCACCTACCGGGATTATAAACTTCATCGAGCGAGCTCCTGTTATTTCACAATTCATATTTTTCATATCCATTCTAGTGGGGTTACAATTTTAAATCCATCAAAATCTCGAAAAGATTCCGTGGTGTATACGTGATCTATAGTTCCCATCAGTGGTTCTTCACCATAAGAGAAAATCCCATGGGTGACGAAGAGAAATACCAGAGAAGCACCTTTTTCTTTGAGCTTTTTACCCAGCTCAATAAAGGTTCTGCCACCATCGCAAATATCATCTATAATAACGCAATTTTTTCCTTCTACGTCACCATCGAATGATATCTTAATGATTTCATTAGTCAAGAGATTTCTGACCTTATTACAAAGAACTAAGTCCCCTTTAAATCCAACATTTTCGCAGGTTTTGAAGATTTTCTTATAAGCCCCGGCATCGGGAGATACAACAACTACTTCCGACATATCGATCCCAAAATCTGTGGAAAGTCTACCAAAAGCTATAGAAACGAAAGTATAATTAGGAATGATCTCCCCTCGATCTAAAAGGGCGGGGCCCACATCGGAATGGGGATCTAGAATGGTGACTCTTTTAAAATTGCAGCTATTGATGATTTGTGCAAAAACCTTGATTGATAGAGGTTCGCCCTTTGTCATAACCCTATCTTGTCTGGCATAGGGAAGGTATGGCATGTAGAGACTGATGTCTTTATGTCCTACTCTTTGCAAAGCGTCGTTAGCCATAACCACCTTCATGAGATCGGCAGAGCTGTTAACCCGGTGTACTATTGTAACTTGCTCATGAGGTAAAAAATCCTTCAGTTTAATATGAACTTCTCCGCCTGAGAATATAAATGATTCGTGCGAGATATCGCTGGTGCCCCAGCCGAACGGTTTAAAATTGGGATCTAAGTTTAGATATATCATTTGCTCCTTTTTGTAGGTGCAAATGTATAAAAATTCTAGAAAGAAAAAAATTATTCTGTGTAATTTCTCAAAATAGCTCCTTTTTCCTTGAACATATTCTGATTGACTTTGGTACCATCTGCTGGGTCCCCATTGGGATCCTTATGTAGAGTAATAACATATTCGTCGGGAACTATCACGTACATCTGAGTTCCGTAGTAAGTGACCTTGTCGCCTTTTTTTAATTGCGATAGTGGAAATGATTCACCATAATTTTTTAAAAATGGAGAATTTGGGTTAGTTGAATTCATGTGAGCCCATTGCTCGTATAGACTAAGATATTTCATCCTTATTTTTTCTTTATATATCTGACGTTCATCAAGGTTGACTCTGGGTATCCCTGAGCGCTAATGCTTCCGTAATCATTGAAGTAGTAATAAAGTCTATAATTCGGCATTCTCGTTTGATTCGATGTCCAGTAAAAAGCTTTTGTTCCATCTCCCGCCAGATATTCCGAATCCTTAAGATAATATCCTCCAGGGAGGGCATTAAACCCACTTATCCCCATTTCGTCTCTATTAAATCTCTCATTTTCGTATTCGGGCTAGCTAGGTTTTTAAATGCCATCTGGTATTTTTCTTTACCAGTTTTGCTCTCAGCAAATTCTATGATCAGCTCCTGCCAATCGTATTCGCTAGGGATTTCCCACCCTTTAGGTTTAGCCATTTGAGCCGCTGCAAAGTTGTAATAAAGACCATATTCGGGAACAGACGACTTCTTTACCTCTGGTTTTTTTTATATCCAACATGTCCCAAAAACCTGAATGTTTATCCATTACCTTAAGTGTGTAATTGTATCTGAAATTTTCGGCCATCCATATAGTGTCGTTAACTCTTATGGTTTTATATTGGTTCCCGTCTCTTTCATCAATAAAGATTCCAGAATCTGGATTAAAATCTTCAAATAGTAGCAATTTTCTCATATCCACATCATTTTTATATAGTGGGGATATAAATTATTAAAAACTATCTGTCCTAGCCAGAATTTTTCTTTGGACCATCCCTGATAAGAGGTGAATAAGTTCTCCATCTAGCCTATATATCATAAAAAAGAGCCAGAAGGCTCTTTTCATATTCTCCGATTTGCAGATTAGTTAAGAGTGGCTTTGATGAAATCTAGGATTTGTGCTTTAGTCTTAGCACCAACAAATCTATCTTTTATTAACCCATCATTAAACATAATTACAGTGGGGACGTTTTTAATATTAAATCTAGATAGAACATCACTAACGCCTTCTGAATCCACATCAACTTTGGTGAATTTCACTGACGAAATATCCAAATTAGCTTGGGCTTCTTTTTCAGCTTCCTCTAATTGCGGCAAAAGAACCTTACATGGTCCGCACCAGGCAGCTGAAAAATCCACTAATACGTTTTTGTTCTCACTAAGAAGAATTTCGAACTGGTCTTTTGAATCGATTTTTTGCATATTTATACTTATTTATATAATACAAAAATCTATAAATTAAATAATTAATTATAAAATTTATAATTTCTGTTCATTTGATTGATATGACACCAATCAAATCTTTCTGAAACAACAAGTGTTTCAAATGGCGTATTATAATCACCCATGAATTGTTTGTAAATGTTTATTGCACCATTAATGTCTCGATTTAAGTCATTACCACACTCACAAATGTATTGTCTATCGCTTAAATTAAGTTGTATTTTAAAAGTTAATAACATTCAGTTTCCTTTTTATCATATATTAAAGTTTTAAGAAAAACGTTGATTTTTACAAAATATTTTAAAAATAAATCTTAATTATAGAAAATTACTTTAATTATGGTTATTATAAAATATTATTGATAATTTGTATTACCCCGGAGGGGTTTGGGGAATTTCTGAATTATCCTCGTTTTTATCCTGAGAAACCCCTGCTAGCTGATCCATATTTTCTGGTGCATCATTAATTTCTTGTGGATTTGCATTTTGCATTTTTTTAAGAAGCTCCGTTAGTCTCTGGAGCTCTTTCATAGAGAACTGCTTCTTCTTGGGAGCCTGGTATTTTACCTTTTTCCCATTTTTCTTTCTTACTCTACTCTTTGGCATTTTTGGATTGTTTTATATATTCATTGAATCTATTGAGAAGGTATTCCTTTTCTCTCTTCTCTTCTAGATACTTTCCCCTATAATAATTCATATAAGCGAAGCAAATAGTAGTCATGATGACCAAAATAATATCAAAAAAATCATAATTTTCCATGCTCTCTATTTATCTAGTAGTAGAAAAGAAAAAAGGTCCAATTAATGGACCTTTCTCATTTAATCTATTTACATAGCGAGTCTGCTACTCTACTGGCAATAACGCCATCGGGCTTGCACCTTGGGGTGTATCCCATCGATGTGACAAAACCAAGAGCTGCTCTAAGAACAGTATTAGACTGAAACTTTGGATCTGGGTTAAGGTCGATGTCGATGTACTTAGGCTTTGGAACACCGGACTCCTTTAGAAGTTCTGCTATATCAACGCTAAGTTCAACCTCCCTAAAAAGTCTCGTGAACTTATCATAGATTCTAGGAAACGATCTTCTATCATACAGGACGTGACCACCCTTGCAACTTTCGTGAAGAACAATGACGGTTGCATAGTGAGTTAACCTTCCAGTGTTGTGGGAGTCACACCCGATAAAAAGGTCCGAATTAGGGTTTTTAGCAAGAAATTCCTTGACGTACTTAATGACATCAATTTCTTTTCCGTCCCCGAGCTTTCTAAATCTCCATTCTTTCTTTTCCATGAGATTGATTTTTTTATTTAAAATAAAAAAGGCCTGATCTAATGACCAGGCCCTATTAAAGTTTACTTATTACCTTCCTAGCGCCTGTTCCTTTTTCTATCCGCGTTTGTCCAAAAAGATTTACCCACCTGATATGATCCCGGAATCTCACTAATGGACCCTAGTAGGTTACTTGCTATATGTAATTGCTGCTTCATTTCTCTTTATATATCGTTTTTAGAAAAAGGTTCGACTTTATTTCTGCAAATATAAACAATCTTTTGGAAAGTTAAAATAATTTTTTGAGGATAAATATAGCATGAGAAAAATAAAGACTTTCCTTTCCTTTATATTGGAATCTAGAGAAGAATCAACATACAGTAAATATGATCTCAGGGAGGATCTGGAATGGAACGAGGAAATAGTGGAAAAAATAGATGCAATAGAAGAACTGTCGGGATCTATAAGAAGCGACTATGAATGGAACAGACACGGAAATGATTATAGAGGAGACGGATTTGAGTTCAAAATAAAGACTAGAAATTTTCCAGACACTGATGCCATAGCCAAGAAATATGAGGTATCGGTAGAGGAGGTGTGGGATCTATGGAATTATTTTCTTAATGATAATTTAAGCGGATATGCTGATGGATATGTTGAGGATAATTCTAAATTATTTAAGGAGTGGTTTCAGGCCGGTAGATCCGGGGGATGGCTTGTTTTAATATCAGAATTAGGTCTTGACGAGGACAGAATCCAAGAATTAATTCAAGACGACTTGCACTATGCGATTGACGCTGCATCTGACCTTTCGGAGGAAGACATTAAGACTCTTAATTTTCAATACAAGTATAAGGACGACGAGAGAAAAAAAGGGGGCTTCGAGCTTTTCACCTCCTTGAAGATCTTAGATCTTTCTGATGATGCTAAATATTATCTAAAAAGAAAAGATGAGGCACTAGAAGCACTAGAATCCATGCTAAATGAATATACTGAACTCAAGAAAAAACTCGAGAGCATCCAAAAGGATATAGATAATTTCTGGGAAAAGGCTAGAGATAATTTTACCTCGTGGGCTGAAGATGAAATACAGGAGAGAAATATCTAAATTAGACCCAATTCTTTCCACTGCACGGTCCAATCGGATCCTTCTTTTATAGAAGCCTCCAAGTGGGATTCTAAGCCATAATTTTTAAAGTACATCTTTCCCTCAATTGAGTCATTAACCAGGATCTTCTTGCATTCTAAAATTGAGGATATAGACGAGGATATTAAATCATCCTTCGGTGGTTTAATCCCCATAGTTCTATGAAATATAGAATATATTGATCCGTCTTTATATTTACTAAGTCTATACCCAACATATATTCTATTAGAGGTGTCTATAAATTCAAGTAAATTTGGAGGACTCTGAGAAATCCTACCATTCTCTACTATCCACCATTTATCAGAGCTTTCTTCTTTGATCCAGACAGGAATTGATCTTGAGAGTGTCTTAAGGAATCTGGCTTGTATATTGGATTCAGAATCAAAAAGATCTATAAAATTTCCGCGATCTTTGGAATACATCGAGTATTTTCCCTCGTATATGCCGGTGATATTATTTTTGTTCGAGTAAACTCCATCTATATCAAAAAGACAAAGATATCCTGGGACATTTTTTCTATGAAGTTCTGAAAAAGGATTGCTTTTACCCCAATTTCTATTTCTCACCATAAATATTATAGCGAGACTTAGAAAAAGAATTCTACTTAGTAATTCGGAGGGAGAACACCAGCCTCATATCTGCTCTTGCCGTTCTTTAGCAAGAATTCCATCTCAGTCCATTGCTTTTTAGTGAGATGTTTTTTGGAAGTCATTTGTTTCCAAAGCTTGGAGAAGAACTGGTTATTGTGATACTTTATGTTTAATGAGTTCCAGAGTTTGGTCCAGTAAAGAATTTCTGCATCATTAAAATGCTTTCTATCATTCTCAAATCCCTCGAAAAGAGTTAAGTGTTTCATTCTTTTACTTTATTTCTTCCATCGTCATAGGTGGAATTCCCAAGGCTTTAGGATCTATGTTAAAAGTACTTATAACATCCTTTACGGTTTCCCCGTCCATTTTAACAAGGTCCATTCCACTCTCATAATCATCTATTCCCTCGCCTATTTGGAGATTAGAAAGATTATCATTAACATATCTCTCGATAACATCTGGGGTTATCTCAAAATTTTCATAGTCGTATTCATATTCTGGAAATCCATCCTCGTCTCTACCAACATATGATTGTTCAATTTCTCCATAATCATAGAGATCCTTTTTATCTAAATTACCACAATAGAAGGCATAGTAATCATCTGTTCCTTTCTTCTTAAGAATAACCATTTCCATGTTCTTTTTAGGACCATGAGTTACGTAAAAATACTCTTCAGACTTTGGATCTATTGGGGTAGTGGTATCGGGATCCTTTTGATTCCAGGGAGCTCTAGGATCATACTCAGCTCCCGCAGGATAATTTTCGTACAGAATTAGGTGTTTCATCCTTTATATATCACGGAAGATATTCGGATGCCAGATCCCTTTTACTCTTTGAATGTGACTCTATGGATTTGACCATTTTTTACACCGGATGAAGAAATGTGCTCGTATTTTCTATCTGATATGATATAGACAATATCATGAAATATTGCAACGAGATAAAGTTTTTTCTTAGTTTCTTCCTCAAATCCACCGGAGTTAATAAGATCAATCAGTTTTTTGAGGTGATTCATCCCGTGATAAAAACGATGTGGTTCGTTCCACGATCTTTCTATATTCACATAATCGAGGGTATTAGCTAGAACAGAACCGAGAAGACCCGCTCCGTATTCTCCAATTGCCCATGATATAAAATTTTTCATCCGTAGTATTTTTAATTAAACCGTTTCGTAAATATAGATCTTTTTTACTTAATATTAAAGGTTTTATCTAGGCATTTAATCTATCCAACTGAGCTACCGGACCCTTTGTTATTTAAAAAATCCTGGATATACTGGGCTATTGAAACTATGGAAGTCCATACCTTTAGGAACTGCGATCATTCCATATTTGATTTCTTTAGGATCATGCAAGCTGTGCTCCTCAGAATTTTGTAAATTATCCGTTGAATTCCATTTTTGATAGTATAAAATTTCTATCCTGAGTAAAGATAGGGGTTTCAATGGAGGACCAAAAAGATCTCTCAAAAAGATCGACTTTAGATGAATCACCCAAAATACCCACTGCTTGTCTGGCCATTACAGAATCATAGGAATCTACCGGTCCTATAGCTTCTCCAGTTCCCTTTGTCCCTTTTTCCCTTTTATACAGGACGTTTACTTTGACAATAGCCGCTCCTCTCTTAAATCTGGCCGGATAATCATTCCAGTTAACTCCTTTTTCAGTAAACATCATCTCCTGCATCTGAGATCCAGATTTTCCCTGGAGCTGCTTGTGAGAGAACATGGACTGAGCTGCCATAGAAATGCTATTTCTGGTGGCGTCCTGTTGTCTCCAAATAAAATAGTTTACAACCTCTTCAGCTTCTGGAATGATAAAAACCCTGGAATCAAACATAGCAATTTTACCATCTAGAACATCGTTTGATATGGTCATATCATAGGCAGTAATTCCATGTTTCCCTGGATCAACATTTAGACTGCGAAATCTTCTTTGCATCCTGAGCTGATTGAATTTGGCTGTTGCGAGAGACGATGAAATAGAGCACATCTTCTGTAGATTATTATCAAACCATGGGGATGTGTCCAGCTTGTCATAATCAGTGACCAAAATGCTGATCTCGTCGGATTGAACATATCCTAATTTTGCCCCCTGAATATTCTCACAGAGAAATTTGGTAGTTGCATCCATATCATCGGAAAGGCCCGTATCGAAAGGCCTTTTCAAACCTTTGGTGTACGAGTGAAATGCCTTTCCGTCGATTCTCAGGAGAATATTGGTTCTTCTCGGGAGATTAATTCTGTATCTGTCCTCGTAATAGGACTTCATTCTGTCACCTAGTGAATCTTTAGTCGGCATTTTCTTCTTTTTTTAGTTACTTGTCTTAATGTCCAGAGGATCGCTGCCTCTTTTGAATATTGTGGTTGCTCGATGGAGATAAGATGTCTAATCCCATTTTTGATTTTTTTGATAATGCAAATGTATAGATTTTTTGCACGATAAAAAAAAATTTGGTAAAAATTTTAGGGAAATGTTTCTAGATGGAAGGAATATTTAAGGAATCCAGGAGGATCATAGCCAGATTATCCGACTTTCTTAGGATCTGATCCTAGATCCTTATATAAATCGTGGGTATCAACGTCGGCATAAATTTTTACTATTCTTCTGACATCTTCACCACACTTCTGAACCATATTGATCCTATCCTCCATACTCATGTTTTCATCACTTTGGAGTTCCCAAATTTTATCCATCATCGCGGACATGAATATCTTAATGGATGCTCTGAACCCTCCATTAGAATAGTTTGGCTTATCTCCTATATTGGACTCGAACTCCCAAAGTAATAATTCTATTTCTTCTAATGCTGGACTGATCTTTTCTCCTATCATGACTCAAGAGTTTTTCTAATATAAGCAAACATCTCTTCATAAAGGGGGGAGTAAAGTTTCTTTTCGAAGTTTATATTCTCTTTTTTATATAGAGAGATCATTTTTCCACCCTTCATTTTCGAATATTCGATATTCGCTATTCTGTCACATAGCTTAACAAATACGGCGAAAGGGGTTGATTTGATCCCAATATAGTATTTTTCATTGGCTCTTTCGGCCCTATTCTTTCCCTTTTCGTTGGTCAATGCGTATGCTATTTCTGCAACCTCTTCAGTGGTGTTGGATTTCACATCATTATATGTTTGACGGGTATCTTCGATGGTATCGTGAACCCAGCATCCTGCAAGAACAATGTCCTGATATTCTACAGGTATAAGATGAATGAATCTTTTGGCAGCATCCCTAACCATTTGGAGATGGAAAGTATAAGGCTGGTCGTCATAAAAGTGATTCGTTGACGAGTGGCAGTGCTCTGCATATTTTCTGGCTTTTGCTTCTATTGGTCCCATATCATATATTATTTAGAATCTTGCTAAAAATTTCAGTTTCCCTTTTATTCATTTCTTCCCCTAGTTCTTTTCCACTTAAGCCAAGATCAAGTAGGCCCTGTCCTTTCACCGAAGTATCATAATGAAGAAAAGCTTTTACTAATCTCTGATCCATCTCCACCTTATCCGAGAATTCTTGAATAGAAGGAACGGTGTTTCTTACCTTATATTGTCTCTTCTTAAGCTCATAGGCATTGTTTATGGACAACTTTTGGAAAGATACAAGGAAAGATATGAAATTCACTTCGTCGATCGTATACGTAAGCTTATTGAGCTTTTTTGGAAGTTCTACTGGATCATTGTCGCGGAGCAAAAGTGCTATGCAACAAAGAGGGATGGAGCTATCGGAATTATCTGGATTTACTTCAAGTTCTGGAAATATTTGTGGCATAAATCCTAGATCCCATAAAAATCCAATGGCCTGATCTATGGATTTTGCAGAGGATAGAATTTTCATAAACTCATCTCTGATTCTTTCTTTGGAAACCTCGGAAATATCATTGTTTCTGATTAGGGATTTCTTCGTTTCTGAATCAATCTCATTTCCCATCCTAGCAGCAAATCTTATGACCCTGAGCTTTCTCAATGGATCCTCCTCAAATCGCTTATCGGGATCACCAACGGTTCTGATTATCCCATATTTAAGATCCTGTAATCCACCTACTAGATCAACGACTTCTCCTTTTTCTATATCATAAAAAAGTGCGTTAATTGTTAGATCCCTTCTCTTAACATCAGTAGATATATCGGTAAATTCAACTCCTTCTGGTCTTCTCCCTGATCCAATATCTTTTCTAAAAGTCGCAATTTCGATCCCATCGGGGAATTCCTGTGTAATTGCAACAACCACACCAAAGGACTTTCCAACCTCTAATACCTTATATTTCCCATTTAACATCTCTATAACTTCGTCCGGAGTTGCATCAGTAGCAACGTCAAAATCCTTTGGGGTTTTTCCGGCTACTGCATCTCTGACCGCCCCACCTACCAGATAAAGACTCTTACCATTCTCTTTAAAAATATCAGAAAGATCCGTTATATCTTTGGGTAGATCTATGTCCATGGGTATACGGGATTCCAGTATGGATTCAGTAAACTCTTTAAATGTCTTTTTTATTATTCCCATGTAAAATTTACTTTTGAGAAAACTGCAACTGCATTATATTCAGAATACACAACTCTTACGTATCCCTGTGGAATCCCATCTTGATCAGGATGTAAAGAAACCGGTGTTCCTTGTTCGACAGGTATATTAGAGCTTTTATTCCATCCCGCGTCTATGAAGGATTTAGTTGGTATCAACTTTTTCAGGCTCCCCTTCTCTCCCTCATATTTATTGATCCATGATAGATTGACTTCTCTCTTTTTTTCTATTAACATTGCTTATCTTTTCGCAATGATAATAAAAATAATCCAGAGATCGTAGATAAAATATGAAAAAAATTAGGGATGAGAGATGAGAGAGATAAGGTATCACAAGCATAAACTAGCATAAATAGGATAAAATCTATATCTGCCATCAGACAGTAAACTTTATTCTTTTCGTGCCGCTTTGTCTAGACCTGTGCCTGTAAACCGCTTTAGCAAAGCTAACCTCTAGTGGAACTCTGTACCTCAGTCCAGAGTTTTTGATTTGAGTGTGTAGTTCAGGCCAGCTTGACCATTTCATCTGACTTGAGTCTTCCTTCCATTGGTTTCTCAAGTCTTCATTTGAAGGTATAGCTGGATAGAACCAGTTTTTTGTATATTTTTTAAATCCTCTTCTGGCAACTTCAATTGAAGAAGCTATCATGTCTGGTGTTTGTTCATTTCCATAAAGCAAGTTACCTATAGTGCTGGAGTAAGCAGCATTGACTTTAACCAGTTCAATGGCTGCGTCTTGGCATCTTTTGCTTAACTGATCTTCTAACAAATTCCTATGCCAGACATTGTTACAAAGTCTGTTGAAGTTGTGACCTAATCCTTTGTTCCCAGATTTAATGTTAAGTTTTTCAATGCTTAACTTAGCACAGTTAAAATGCTTTGCTAAGTTGACTATATATTTAACTGCCTCAATTGTTTCAAACCTTTTCTTGTTGTTGTCGAATCCAGTTTTAAAATTCAAGCTTGACATGTCAAAAACTTCTTTATGAATGACTTCAAAGTTATCATGTTGGTCAAACTCTAACACTGAAATGCCAATGCAGTTTGGATTAAGGTCTAGGCCCATAACTCGATTAGAGTTTCGTGTACATGCTTGAGCAATTATGTTTAACTTTTCTTTAGCAGAATGTCTAACTTCTGTTTTAGTTGTTGATCGTTTAATTATGGACTTTAGTCTGCTTGCTTCGTCAAGTTGGAAGATGATATAGATGTAGTCTTGGTCAAGTTCAACGGCGTAAGGCATTTGACGTTCTTTGACGTTGTCTTGTAAAGTTAGAAGCTTAGAAAAATAGTTTCTATGTAGCCTGTCTGGTAACCGAAGTTCCAGTTTTTGACCTGCATGAGGCTTAAAGATGATGAAGTTACCTTCCTGACTTGCCAACTTGAGTTCAAATTTACGATTACCTTTTTGAGGAGCTTCACCTTCCAAGTGTAACTTAAGCAACCTTCTGGTTTTGTATTCTTGTGAAGATATTTTACCTGAACTTCTCAAGAAAAAGTTTTTACGACCACCCCATATATGCTTATGATTTTTGTCTTTGTTGGCTTGATACAATGATTTTGCTTTGATATAGCTGCTTTGAATGAACCAGCTGTCAATTTGAAATCTGCCTTGAGCTTGAGTTGTAATTTCTTTACGGCTTAATCCTTCTTCCAACTTAGCATAAATGAAACGTGTCAAGCTAGACTGTTGACGTTGTATATCAGCAATAATTTGAATAGATTCTTGACTAGTTTGATATGGAAGCTTGACAGTAAGCATTTATGATTATATAAAATTTATAAAATATATATCAAAGTTAATCTTTGCTTTTTAAACTTTTTTCTAATTCTTTTAATCTTTTTCTTCGATTTGAATACATTTTCATGCTGAAGTGATGAATTATTGAAATCATGTCTTCAACCAACTCACTTTGAAAAATCTTCTTCCTTTGTCAAGTTTACAACTTCAATATTTGTTCCATACTTAGCAAAGATGTTAACAAAGTATTCAAAACCAAATCTAGACAACCTATCCTTATATGATATAAAAATCTTGTTTACGTTTCCTTCCATTACAAGTTTAAGAAGTTGGTTTAAACCAGAACGATTTTCATTCATACCAGAAGAAATGTCACTCAGGCAAACGTCAACTTTATGACCAGTTGAAACTGCATACTCTCGTAAAAGTTTTTCTTGTCTATCTAAGTCTTCTTTTTGTTTAGTATTACTTACTCGAGAATAAACAATGTTTATTCTTTCTTCTTTGTATAACTCATCTGGTTGATAAAGATAAAATTTCTTCTTATGAATAACTTTAACTTGAATTTTTCCAGTTTTTTCATAATTGTAAAGATTCTGAGGACTTATTTTAAGTATAGCCCTAATTTCAGCAGATGTAAGCCAATTTTGTTGCATAAAAATATTTTGATATATATATGAATATATTTTATATATTTAAACCTGTTTAAGAAATTTATACATGGAAAATAATATTATCGTCATCCTCCACATATTTAACTGGAATAGAATTCTTGATCGCAAATTCTATTTCTTCCGCAACCCCCGATGATTTGTTCCATCCGTCCATTTTTATTATCCACAGTTCAGATGAATGCTGGAGGAAGGAAAGACAGAAATTTCGCCAGAACTCCCAATCTGTCGGCATTGGTGTATATGAAAGAAGAGTGTGTCCGTATGTTATAGGGGAAAGGGTCACTATTCCTTTAGCATTTAAGATAGATGCTATTTGACTGATCCTATGAAATCTCTGGTCGACTATTTCTTTTTCGGGATGACTGTAAGGGGATGCCAGGTATACTATTTTTTTCATATCATTATTATTTTATCGGAGAAAAATGATTTTTTAACGGAGACAACTTTGGGACTCGAATCCCAAGTCGAATAAAAGAATTCAAAGGAGTCATCTCTTATGATCATTGAGAGACTGTACTCTATTTTTTGACCTTCGAAAGAAAATGGAAGTGAGTGGAATATTGGCCTTCCATGAAGGTCTGTTGCTACGATATAATGAAGATATGTCCGGGGGGTTTCATAGTTCACGCTATGCACCAAAAAATATTTCAGCTCGCCGTCAATGACCGCATTTGATGATCCTCTGAAGAATCTAAAAATGCTTGGCGTTTTATACTCTCTTACCTTTTTCAAGGAATCTAATGAGTGCACAGAAAGAGGAAACCATTCATAGACAAACTCATTATCGTTTAGCAAAACCCAATTTTTTTCACAATCTCTTCCATATGGGCTTTCCAGGATCCTGTCAACATAAATCTTTCTATCCCCGTGAGAATATCTGCCCATACACATTTGAATCTTTCCACTTTCGGAGTGGTCCTTACCTGTTGCAGTAAAAATAATCTCCCCTGATTCTTTTTCGAAAATCCTGATGTCTTCCAGGCCCTGAATAGTAGATTTTGGATTATGATAGACGTTCTGAATCTCTTTCATCAAAAATCCTTCCGAGCAAAAATTTCTGGTTGATACTGTATCAGTCAGAAGAATGTCACCGTTCGCGTGGAAATTGTTTTTATTATAGAGATAGGCACCATTATTTTTGTCTATCCTATAATTTACCTGTCTTATATTTCCAAGTTCATCTCCAGATTTTAGCTTAATATAGCATGGTGTTGACGATCTATATTCATTCGTTTCTTCGACTTGTAATTTATCTAAAAATGTACAGGAATTCAATAAATTCGGGGTATAGAATTTAAGATTGCTATAAACATTATCAATGAAGGCTTTGGATGAATTGATATACAAAACAGAATTTCTTAACCCATCAACTTTTCTCTCCGGAAAGAGATAATAGTGAATTATTGAGTATTCATATTCAAACAGCTTGTTGTTATAAATGTTTGCTGTTATAAATAATCTATCTCCCGAGGGATAAGGAATCCCCCTTCCTAATTTATAGAATTTGTATGCTCTCTCGTGCATTTCCTTTACTCTGAAGGTCTTGCACATTAAATATAAAGCTTCAGATCTAGTTGGATAATATTTGTGACCCTCTATCGCCCATTTTTCCGCCTCATCCAAATTTTCCAAATGAATATAGCTGGCGCAAATCATATAATAGCTGTACCAGACTTCTTCTCTCCAACCTCCTGCATTAATTCTTTTTTTATACCACTCTATGGCCTCAGTAAATTTTCCGGAATCCTTGTAAGATTGGGCAAGATAGAACATATACCTAACATTATTAGGCTCGTCTTCCAGACCCTTGGCGAGTAGTTTGATGTCCCTTTCGAATTTGTTCTCTTTTGACCCTCCATCAGAAACATCATCGAACCACAAGTGATTAAAAATTTGAGATCCTTTGGATCCATCAGCGGAATAGTATTCATGGGTTACCCCAATACACTTCCATCTCAATCTTGTATTAACCAGACGAATATTATAGTATGATAAAGACCCGTTGACTTGGATGATCTCATAGCCATCCACTGACCTGTCAATCTTAGATTTGTCAAATGTATCTTTGAACCTAAGAATCATATCGGCATCAACTAGAAGAAGAAAGTCCCCCCATTTTCTACCCAGATCTAAAGCTTCCTGCCTGTTGTGTCCAAAGTTAACCCACGGTCTCTCTATTAACTCTCCCGGTAGATCCTTAAGAGTCTCCAGTATTATTTGCTGGGTCCCATCCGTGGACCCGGTATCAATTATACAATAATAATCTATGAGTGGAAGAACCGAATCTAGACATCTTTTAATTATTCTAGATTCGTTCTTTACTATCATATTTAAACAAATCCTAGTCATTGTTCTCAAAATACTCTCTGAGCTCGGTCAATACCTCGCCAAGCCAATTTAGCCCGTTCCAGTTTAATGGATCATGAATTCCGGGATCATTCTCTGCAAGCCCAATCCCCCAAATCCTATCATATGGAGAGGCTTCAACCAAAAGAGTACCTTTAGTTTCTATGAGTACCTTCTTCATCGATGGATTTTGAGAAAATTTAAGTTTACATCCTTCGTAAACTATCTGTTTGGCTTTGGTGTCCCAAGCTTTGTGATCAAAGTTTTTGACCCTTCTTCCTATCTCTTTTTGCTCTTTAGGATGTCTAGCAAATAGAATATCATTGGCTGCATCAAGATCACCAAAAAGAATCGCTTTCTGGTACATCATGTATTGTTCCGAGCAATTATATTTAACTCCATTTTGATCCTCGAAATTAGCTGGATGCCAATTGGAAAAAGGATGTCTCGTTTTATAGAAAAACGTGTATTTGTCGTATTTTTTCATTTCTTATTTTTCAATTTCGTAAAGACCTTTTTCTACCAAGGCATCATAAAGGCTTCTGACGTTAAAGTATTTGTATCCGTATGTCACACTACCGCCATAATAATCACCTTCAGATCTTGTATCTGAATTTATAATTTTGTTACAGATATTCTTATATTGTAAGAAGGAAATATTTGGACACACCTTTTCAAGAATTGAATCAAGCTCTACGAATTCTGTTTCTGGTCCCCCAGGGACGCTTCCTTTGTTTCCCCAACAGTCCCCCAGCTTCCACCCATACTCCACGAAGACGATTTAACGATGTCGCTTTCATCCACATGAGCTATGGGCTTGACAATTTCATCTCTGAAAATTTTCCAATCTTCCTTCATCATAGTGTAATGCTTTATTAATTCTATTTTTGTTTTGGACAAAGATTCGCTTTTTTCTAAGAGCTCCGATTTAATTCTTTCGAGATCCGGCATTTCCAAAGTCATGTTTGAGATAGTGATCGAAGAGCTCTCTGGTCTTCTTCCCCTGTCATTTATACTGCATCTCTCCTTGTCCGGGACCCAATAATGAATTTTTATCTCCTTGACTTTCATGGGCATTAAAAGAAGAATCATTTTGATAATGCCAGCTTCATCAGAAACAAGCGAATCCAAAATGATTTCATTTAGATGCGATTCTTTGGCAGATTTCAAGAATTCTTTCATGATCTTATCAGGATCATTTCTAAGATTATATCTTGACTCTTTAAGTGCATCATATTTCACATGGTCTACGTGCTGAACGATGTTCCGCTCTCGACCAGTTTTCTTACTGTCCCGATATGACTTGGCCCAGTCTGATTTACCAGCGCCCGGAAGTCCCATAGTAATGTGCAATATCTTCTCCATGTCGCAAATGTAATGATATATAGATAAAAACTTCGATGAAACATCTAAAAAATTGGAAGGTATTTAATGAGGGAATAATGCTGAATCTATTGAATTCCCATTTATTCGGTGGTAAAAATCCGGAGGAATCTGTGTCGAAAGAACTTGGGGCCTCTCCAGTTTCAGGATCAATAGAAGTTAAGGATCTAAGCGGCGAAGCTGCTAAAAATGCGGAGCTAATAAAGAAGGCACTCAATAAACACGGAATGACCAATCCATATTTACAGTTGGCAATACTGGGCTGTATAGGAAAAGAATCCGCTCTTATTCCAAAAAACGAGTATTCATATAGCACAACCTCAAACAATAGGCTTAGACAATTATTTGGAAAGAGACTGTCAGATCTAGACGATTCGGAGCTGGATCAACTGAAGAAGAATGATTCTGCATTCTATGAAAGAATCTATGGAAATAGATTCGGCAACAAATCAGAGGGCGATGGATACAAATACAGAGGCAGAGGATTTAATGGAATAACATTTAAGTCAAACTATGAGAAGATGCAAAAAATGTTGAATAAGGTTGGTGTTAATGTTGATATAGTAAACAATCCAGATAAACTGAATGATCCAGAAATTGCGGCTGAAGTAGCAGCACTATTTTTTAAATCCTCTATGGATAGTCCCAAACTCTATCAGACTTTTGGAATAAAGGATCCAAACCAATTCAAAAACAAGGATGATGCTATGCAAGCAGTTGTTAACGCAAATGCAGGATGGAAAGATATTCCCAAATCAAATGAGAATTATACCAGGACATTAGCTTATGCAGAAAAATTCAATGTCAGCCCAGAAGGTGGTCCTTCTATGGCTTAACTTGATCCTTGAGTCTCCGGTATCTCTCTGCAGTTTTATTTTGTATTTATTTTATTCTCTTAAGAAGAGAATTGAAATCTTCTGAAAATGTCTTATGTTTTTTGAATATCTCTTCGCTTGGTATATTTTCAGAAATAAATTCATCCAAACTGTATGTCATCTTCACGACATTCGTCATTTCAAAAAGTATTGATTGGAGTCTTTCAACAACCTCTGATTCATCTGATGGAGAATCCATTCCCGCACCAGGTATTTTTTTAAAAAGCCCGGAATACATCCAAAGCATATCATCAATTGCTTCTGTCCCGCAGTTCAATTTTTCTTCTAAAGAATTGTAGCAGTGCATGAAATATAAAACCTCCTGCATCTCTCCTAGTGTGAGTTCGTTCATAATTTAAAAATCATAATTATCCCAATCAATAATGTTGTCAGAGCCTTCTGAGCCTCCATCAGAAAAGCGTAAACAACCGATGAATCTACACCTCCTGATAATCCTATGACCGCGCTATCCAATCCATTAGAATTGAAAAACCCATTGATTAACTTGATTTTTTGTTTGATGTAATAATCAACATCAAATCCCCTGATATCTCTCAGATCAGATAGTACTTATTTTAAAACTTCCATTTGCTTTTAATTATTGGAGCAAATGTAAACAATCTTCTAGAATATTCTACGATTTTTCCGGAAAAAATTATGATTTTATTTTGCGTATAAAGAGCTTTTATGGCATTCCCAATGTATGATATAGGGCGGATGCTAAAGTTGTCTTATTTCACCATTAAATTCACCCTGCACGACCTTTCCAAATATCGTCTTAGTCCACCCATTTTCAAACCCGTGGTTATTAGCTATCATGAATCCCTTATTGGGATCCTCCTTGGTTATTTTATATGCATCTATGAATCTTCCCTTAACCTTACAGAAGACAATATCACCTATTTCATAGGATTCTCTTTTTTCGAAAGTTAGGGTTGATCCACTTTTAATTATCGGGAGCATGGGGTTTCCAAATGCTTTCATTGATCCTCTTCCCGACTCCTCCAGCTCTTGCTTTAATCTGTTATATTTGTTCATGGTCTATTTATTTTTTACTGTGCAAAGATAATAAAAATCGGAAACTTTTGATAGATTTGTGGATATAAAGTGAGTAAATTAATCAATTAAATCTTTAAAAGATGAGTACAACAACCAAAAGAGCTTCCAAAGCTCAAACCAGAACGGGTGCTACCCCGGTAGTTATTCTGAACTCTAAGGGAAATCCAAAGAGAAAATTTGCTTCCATCTACCAGGCTGCCACTAAAACTGGCGTAAACAGTGGATCAATCTCTAAAGCAGTTAGAGGGATCGTTAACACTGCAGGTGGATTCCGTTGGAAACTTGCTTAATAGCAATTCTACAACAAAAGAAAAACCTTATCGAAAGATAAGGTTTTTTTGTTGTCATTGATTTTATTTTACTGAGCGATGATTTTTTTGTATGAAGTTTTACTCCTTGTCTTCTCTGATTCTTCTTTCATCTTCTCTTTTTTTGATTGACTCTCTTTTATCATAAGTCTTTTTTCCCTTTGCGAGTCCAACCTCAACTTTAATAAGTCCCCTTTCGTTCTTAAAAACCCTGCACGGAATGATTGTCATTCCCTTTACAAGATCTTTCCCCATCTTTTTGATCTCACTTTTTCGAAGAAGCAGTTTTTTAACCCTATTGGGATCGTGCTGAAAGTGTGCTTTATTTTGCGGTATATTGAGTCCCCTGACAAAGAGCTCACCTTCTTCTATTGTGCAATACGAGTCCACTAAGGAAATGTTTCCACCCTTGATGGCTTTCACCTCTGTTCCCATGAGCTGAATCCCAGCAACCTCAGTTCTCTCTATGAAATAGTCAAAGTAGACCCTCTTGTTTATAACATTCAGAGACTCCTTTTTCTTCTTTTCCATAATCAGATGATAGATTTTATTTCTTTAATTATTTCATGGAATCCCTGATTTTCTTTTATGTCCGGGGAATATACAAGTTCCTCGGCGATTTTGTCAAATACTCCCATTTTGATTTTGTTTATTGATTAACTAAAGATTAATACTCCTGAATCTTTGGCAATCTCAAATGCCTTCATGTAATCATCATAGATCATTATAGCATATGAGGCCTCAGAAAATTCGGCACCCGGTGCCTTACCATACCTGGACTCCATAGCGGAAACAAATTTATCCCTGTTATTGACAAAGTCTGCATGAAGTTTAGCGGAAAATTTTGGGCCGAAACATCCTTCACAATCTGAAAAGTTTATGATTTCGAAGAATTCCTTTCCCGAGTATTTTTCTGTGGAGCTCCAGATTATTGATGGCATTACTCCGTGAATAGCCATAGATAGATTCTCTCTCCATCGGTTATATCCGGAATATGATCCTGCTCTGAAGCCATGATAAATGGAATCATCTGATTCGGTGTATTCACCATCTGGAAGATCTGGATGGGTTCCAAATTCATCACGGCCGATATAAATATCCCCGCTTTCTTCCTTTTTGATTTTACTGTAAGCTGAAATGTCTAAGCCCATATATTTTTATTTTATAGGGCAAATGTAGATAATTCCCGGCTAGAAAAAAAATTTTCAGAAAAATTATTTCTGATCATTTTTATTTTCTTTCATCCACTTGATGGATGCTGATCCCATTACATCAAAAAAGTCCATCGAATCCAGATCCCTTTGTGCTCTTTTGGCCTCTCCAGGATTCTCTGGAAGTCCAGCGGCAACGTTCATGTTGCTTAGCTTTTTCTTAATTGCTTCTAAATATTCTTGCGAAGGCTTCATATTTATTATTCATGTACGTATGCGGAAACCATATAATCTCCATTCCTATAATTTATTAAGCTTCTGTTATATCCGTCGAGGACCATACCTTTATAAACCACTATAGGAAGATATAGATCGTCAGGATGTAGATCCTCATCTTCCATGAACTCCTCGTCTGACTCGTACCTGGATTCATCATGTTCGATATATTCTTTGAAATCGGAGTCAGATTCTAAAAGATCCCTTATGTCTACCTCCTTTCTAATGTAAGAGTTAGGAAGAATGTACTGTTCGATAAAATAATCCGGAACGGCACCCTCAGGAGAGATATTAGTAACATACTGAGCAACTTCTTTTCCGCTGATAGCATCTCCTTCAAAAAGAAATGAATCATATTTTTTAATGTGGTTCATAATGGAAAAAATTTGCGATCTATAGGTCATTAGTGGAAAATATTCGCCAAAAATTGGAATTCTATTCCTCTAGATGGAAAATATTCTCCTTATATATCCTTCAGATCACCTGGAGTACTTCACTATAAACTCAAACCTATAGTCATATGGTTTTAGGTTTGGATATAGATATGATGAATACGTCTGCACTATAGTTTCATTGCTTATTCCCAATGAAATGCCCTTATAAGCCTTCACCTCGAGGAGCGTGTTGCTCCTCAAATTGAAATTATTTTTACTGTTAACTTCGGGACTTGTATAGATCGCAGGTTGAATTAGTGTTGCTGAAGATAGCTTAAAAGGTCCTTTAGACCATGTAAAATTTAATCTAGTGGATGATCTGAAAGTTATTCTATCATTTACGCTATTATCCGAAAAATAAAATTCGGGCATAACCGCCTGTGATATATCAATTTCAAATCCACTCTTCGCTAGTATTTTATATGCACCGCCAAATCCTATATTTCCCCTGTATATTGTCTTACGAAGAAATGAATTTTCATTTTCACTAAACAGAACAATCTTCCAATTTCCCCATCTTCTATAAAAAGCAGCAGAAAGATAAGATTCCCTATTCTGTGTCTTTTTTCCTCCTCCTGTTAGATTTATTCCATAAAGAAAAGAGGCATTCGTCGACCATTCTATTGTGGGAGATTCCTGCTTAATTTCGCCGCGAAAACTTGTGGTGTAAAGAATTAAATTACCTCCTGACGCTGAAAATCCTACTTGTGCAAATCCCGATGTCTTTTTGGATATCGTGTCCTGAGAAAAACCAGGAAGGATCTGAACAAGTAGGATCAGGAGACTTATAAGAAGCCTCTGCATTATCATTATATTCTCAGTATATTCTAAACATCGTATTGATAAAAATTAAAACCTCATCCGCAACATAAACAGAATAAAATACAATCTATGATTAATAAAATTAATCCTGTACTCACCCCTTCCCCATTATCCAAATTTAGCCAGGAAATTTTGCTTTTATTTGATCTGATTATGTTATAAAGGAAGAAGAAAAAAGAGAACATATTCTATTCTACTTTATTAGTGATTCCAATGTGTAGTAATTACGGGTGTTCTTGCGGATACGGAAAACCCTGTGAGAATTTCCCTCGCTGTCAATGTGGATCCTCCCGGTATCTTCCAGCGTCACATCAGTTCCGGATTTAATCCTAGTGATTCCTTTTTCCATGAATCTAAGGCTCGAGTAGAGCTTGAGTGGACCGCTCAGTGTCTTTTTGATCGTGTTGTGTGCCATTGCTTTTTGATTTTTAAATTAATGATGCAAATATATGGATATTTCTAAAAAGTAAAAAAAAATTCGAGGGTTTTATTCGGGATATTTCCCGTTAGCTTTTTTATAGCATTCCTCTGGGGATTTTCCATAGACCACTCTAGCTTTTGTAGCTTTTGGATCAACCTCGCCGTTTTTATATCCCGTAATGTCTTCATAAGGAAAGTATGCGAATCTTTTTTCCTCCGGCTTGTACTCGTTATAGTGAAGTAGTCAGTTATAATGTGGATGTGCTTTTTTTGCCATTTTTTATAGATTTTATTTTTGTGATTTATCTTGAGCCACTTAGAATCCAATAGTCGGGGCCAGACATATTAGGGCCATCCAATCCATCGTCCAAATGGACCCTTATCTTCCATCCTGCTTTTTTATATCGGGCTTCCAATTCCTTTCTCATTAGATTAGTTCTTGGAGATGGGAGATCTATTGTTTTTTTATTTACAGGATCCCAGGTAAAACATGCAATTTGTAGGGGTATTAATACTTCTCCGCCTCTGAAATTTTTACTGATATCATCATCGATCCAGCTTTCGGTTTTATCTATTAATTTTAAGTTCCTCATCTTTTAACTGGGGATCCTCCAACTTAGCCTTGAGCTCTTTGTATTTGATAGCCATTTTGATTACTTTATGCAAACATAAGAATAATCTACGTAAATTAAAAAAATTTCGGGAATTATTTTGTGATTAGGCTTAAAATATGATTGGTTCTATCATCCAGGTTCACTTTGGATAGATCTTCAAAATCTATTCCTTCCATTTCGAGGTATGACTTTATCCACATATCCAATTTTTCTATCTGTTCCCTATCGTGATAACGGATCCCATCCTCTATATCGGAAAAAATAGGAGGGACATAAAAGATATGAGACCACTGATTAATAGTCTTTAGAATCTCCTTCTGAAGGTGATTAATGATCACTATATCCTTATTGGAAAGTTTATTTGGAAAGAGCCCTCGAAAATAAAAATAATTGAGCATTGTACTAGAGTCACATATCACGAAATCCTTAGAATCTAGATACATCCTTTCTCTGCTAAGTTGCTTGTAGAATATAATCACTTGATCTACTGGGGTGTTTGGAATTCCATATTCTGCTATATAGTCGGTAGCTGCTTCACCAACAAAAATTGAATTTTTACCTCTCTTTTTAAGTTCAGTGTGGACCGATGTTGCTAATGTGCTTTTTCCTGATGCCGGTGCGCCTATAATAGTTACGAGCTTAGTATTCTTCATTGATAATTATAGAATTAGGTATGATAGTGTTTCAATCCATATTCCATTCGGAGAGTGGGCGTTCAAATATTCCACCTCTATAATCATCGGAAAGCTTCATCACATTTTTAAATTGATATAGCGATACCTCTGGAGAAAACCCAATTTCATATAGAAATGATGCCTGCTCATCTCTAGAAAATCCGTCATAATTCCCATTCTGAAAGATGAATGATCTCCCCCCATCACCATATTCCTCGTAACAAACTCCAACCGAGCCTGCGGGATTTCCTAGGCATGGGACTTTTAATTTTACTATTGATCCTAGTTTTAACATATAATTAATTTTGAACGGGTTTAAACCACCAATACCAGTCTTTCGTCGTTTTATTCCAACCTACCAACCATGCAGTCAGTTCGTCGACGCTAGATTTATTAATATCATACTCTATTTTTAGCATAATAGAATTTGGAAATAAGCTCCTCGCCTTGCTTTCTTGTTCCAGAGTTTGTTCGTAAGTGTGATAAAAATCCCAAGCTCCGAATGTATGGAGGATCTCGTGTGCGATAGTCCCTGTTGCCAAGAATCTAGAGCTCCAGTACTTTTCATATAATATCGCACCTTCAACAAAGGAGCATTCCCCAATATTATCATACGGACAAGCTATACAATAAGAATTACCTGTACCCTTCACAAAGATTAATACCTTGGATTCTCTATTTTTTGTGTTCGTAATAACCCATTTTGTAAAATCATTTTGGTCCCTGTATCCTATTTTTTGAAGGGTCCTATCCACCATGGAGATGTCTTCCTTCCCCGTAGATCTACCTCTTTCGATGTTATCGATGACTATATCAAGATTTGTACCAAAACATCCGTGTTCAAAGACAACTTTTTTACCATATTTATTTCCTTCGTTTGATATCCATGCAAGAGCCTCATTTGCCTTCGATAACATTTTCGTTTTTTCGTCGGGAGCCCATGTGTCAATCCCATCCGAAACAAAACAGGAAAGAATATAAATATTTCCACTTAAGTTGTCATTCTGTCCAAATGTAATACTACAGATGGAAAGCAATAATATAATTAAAATATTTCTCATAGTATTAAGCATATAAATGTATTATTTAGATTTATCAAGCAAAAATTGGTATTCGTTGAAGGTTCTTTTCAACGCTTTCATGAGAACTCCATCACTATCGATATGAATTGCGTTCCATAGTATCATATCCAGATGACCAGAGATAGAATCAGTTCGGGTTTTCAACTTTTTGAAATTCAATTCCCTTAATCTTTTATAATCATCAGGTCTGTGTTTTTCTAAGACCCTATAGTTACCTCCTATGATCCTTTTTTCTTCGATGCTGAAGTCCTTTAAAAACTGATTAAGTTCATTCTTCAGATTGTCTAATTCTGTTGATTCATCCTCCGAAATCTGCGGGTCTTCCACTATGATTTGGCATTTATCAAAAAAATCAGTCTGCCTGATGCTTTTATGAAACTGGTAAAACCAATCATCCGGATTGATAAAATCACATTTACCGCCCTTTATCTCCATCATGAATTTTAGACTATCTTCTAAGTCCCGATCTGGAAGTATACTAAAAATGTGATGATATAGCGAGGAAAGATCATCATTTCTAGAATTTAATGTCTCCCTAAATATTTTGACCAAATTTGGCTTTTGGGATTTCTCCATATCGTTGCAAATTGATTATGGAGCAAATATAATAGAAAATTCCAGAAGAAAAAAATAAAGAGTGAAAATATCTCGTTCTCTATTTAGAGTTTTTTTTGATAAACATTATATACATATCCAAATCGCTCATCCCAGTAATATCAATGTTATTCTTATCAAACCACTGATGTACAATATTTGCCTACCAAAATCAAAGCCAATTTCTTCTCTAAGAAGTTTAATACACGGTAAGCATTTTTTTAATTCTGAACTACTATTCAGAACGTTTTTCGAGACTATATATTCTTTATCAGACTCTGGGATTATTATAAAACTCCAAGTCCTTTTAGCATATTATTTACCCCCTTGATATTCTTCAGTCTATCTAAATTTCCACCTGCATCTGATATGGATTGATCATACACATGGTTGATTTTTTCATACACCCTGATCGGGAGCATATCATTTCCTTTAGACACAGTAGCCATGTAATTGATGCCAATTTTACTCTGATGAAAATTATCTTTAATGAGGTCTGAATGATATATTTTCTCCTTGATCATGTAAAGAATAAGGTCAAGCGAAACGTCGAGCCTTTCGGGATGTCTTCCGTCATAATGACCTATTTGATATCCCAAAATGGTGTCTATAAAAAGTTCAGTGCCCGGGATTTTATTCAGATTATGGATACCTACATTAGCTCTCCCAAGGGTATATCGCGTTTCTTCATAGATCACGTCCATTTCATCTAAAGAGACACCGGAAATAGATTTGATAGATTCCAGTCTATCGAGTCCTTTGATATGAATTAGATCTTTGAGTGGCACGCTAATTTATTTTCTAAGTGATCCATTAGGGACCTTATCATATAAGATATAGAGGATTTTTTGTGATAAGTTCCGGATTAGCTGAGGTCTTCAGTTATGTGATCTTACCCTTTCTAAAAAGATATGAGGGAATTTCTCCATAAACCCCAGTTTCCCTCAGTACTTCCCAAAGGGAGCCATAGTCCAATTCGATGAGCTGAATGTGAGAGCTTTTTTCTTTAGAAGGATCCCATAGATGACTGGTAGCATCGAAGTGTTTTCCTTTATAAGAATTCCATGCATGTTCGATTGGAATAGAATTCCATAGCATCATTATTCCCTCCACGTATTTTATTTCTGGGTCTAGATTCATGACCTGAGAGGCGTTTTTATAACAGTCTTTCACCCTTAATTTTTTTCTTGCCCACTCCTGTGTTAGCTCAGATATAACAGATTCTGGTGAATGTATTTCCACCTCAATTGCGGATCTTCTTTGCCACTCGTACCATTCCCTTTGCTTTCCGCTAGTCATGGGAATTATCTGATCCAAATACTTAGAATATGAGTTTATATTTGTGGTATTCTCGTTTAGAAAATCAGAGAGTCTTAGAATCATGTCCTATATATCCGGGAACTTTTCCGAGTTCTATATTGGATCTGACTAGTACCAATATTTCATATATGGTGTTTCATTATATAAAAAATTTTAATATAGGATTCCATGGATTTTATAGAAAACTTTTTAGATCCTCTGGTGTATCAATACTCCTGTTATTCATGGTTGTGATAAATGTTGAGATTTGATATCCGTTATCAATCCACCTTAATTGCTCAAGATTTTCCTCAATCTCGTTTTTACTCTGCGGAAGCTTCGATATGGTCTGAAGAATACCCTTTTTAAAAGCGTATATTCCAATATGAATGAATCTCGGGATGATCGGATCTGTTATGTTTATGGAAATCTTTCTGGTAAAAGTTGATGTTCCCAATCTTCCGGTTATGACCTTGACAGTGTTCTTTGAAAGTAGAGTTGTATGATCATTTTCTTTTTTTATCAGGGTTCCTATTGGATCCTCGCGAAGAGAAAAATTCTTGACAAAATTAGAAATTTCTTTCGGATCAGCAAAAGGTTCATCCCCCTGGAGATTGACAATCACGTCATAATCTGTCCCAATAATATTCATGACCTCAGCACATCTATCCGTCCCCGAGGCACATTCGGGGGTCATCAGGCATTCAGAGAATTCCGACACATGATCAAAAATTCTTTGATCGTCTGTGGCAACTATTATTCTATCGAAGCATCCAGCTGATACGGCAACATCATAGACCCTTCGGATCATAGATTTACTATTAATATCAACTAAGGGCTTCCCAGGGAATCTGGTACTCCCCCATCTTGCGGGTATAATACATAAAGAGTTCATCGAAAATTATAGATTTTCTTGGGAGATGTTTTCAGATCGAGAAGTTTTAATTTGAAATATAACAAGACTAAATGTCTCGACTCCTGAATTTTGCTCCTTCCATGCATGATTCCGATATTGGTTGTATGAATTCCCCCTACTGAATGATGTCCAGAGCAATCTGAACCTGTCCGTTTTCTATGATTTTAGGCTCGGACGTGATGAATTTGAAAATATATTTAGTTGCAGGATCAATACCCTTTCCACCTTTCTGAGCTTTCAGTGTTCTAATGACATTTATATTGTCACCTGGGGTTATCGTTACTGTCGAGCTTTTTAGATTTGCCAATACCCCATAAGGGTTTCGGTACTTCTCCATAGCTTTGATCTGAATAGACATATCCTTTAAATTCCCAGATTCGTATGCCGACTTGATTTCCTTGATATTAATAGGATCTTCTAGAATCTCATATATTTTTCCATTAGATTCGCCCTGCTTTTGAAGGCTGATAACAATGCCCTTAGTTAGCAGAAATCTTTTCCATTCTGGAGAAAGAAAATCCTTGGCTGGCTTCGTTGACTCTTCTGGCTTAGGCCACAGTTGTATTTCTTTTCCACTCTGGATCTGATGATCAATCTTGGATTGAATACTAGGTATATTTAATACCGGTCCATCTGAAGTGTTTCTGGTGTCTGTGGTATCAATCAGAATCTCAAATCCTTTACCATATGGAAATTCTAAAGCATAGTTGGAGAAGAAATCTACATCAGCGAGTTTGGTATCATTCTTGAAGTCATGATAGGATGATTTTTTACCCTGGGGTGTACTAGGGTAATATTTAATAGTCATACCCTTATCTTTCTCTCTGACATATCCATAGATTACATCGCCCGAATTATAGAAATCAAAGGGTTCTCTTCCGCTCCTGAGTATTTTATTCTTAGCCTTTTCAGATACTCCGGATTTGAGAATCACATAATATTTCTCCCCATTTTCCGTATAAAAGAAGATCCTGCCCAGATAGAGCATAACATAGTCTTTTCCACTGTCCGGCATCCAATCGGCAATAGTTCTGCTTCTCGTTATTGCCTTTAGAGCATAAGTAACTAGGTTATATGTGTCCACCTCAGTTAGGTTGTATCTCTTTAAAAAATCCATCATGTATATGGACTCTCCATTTTTAGTCAGGAGACCTTCAATAACATACCCGGAATCTGTGGAGTTTTTGTCATAAGGAAGGATTCGGGATTCTTTCTTATCATCGATTGAGCCGCTAGATGTGGTTCTTTCTATCCAGTGATCAGAGAATCTTATTTCATTAAGGTGGGTTAGGAATCCAAAAAAATTATAAATTCTATTCATTTCTATATGTTTTGCTGAGAATTTCTCGGAGGAACTGAAATAACGATAGAGTCTCCGTATTTATCGACTTTGAATTCAGAAGGTGAAAGATTGCGGTAGTAATCCAGATAGAATTCTGCTCGATCAAATTCCTCCAATCCCTCGTTAACATTGACGCAGTTAGGAACTTTTTACTCCTCCTCTTTTTGGTGTCTATCTGAGTGTACCCATTCCAGCACGGGTTCTTTTTTTCTCTTAAAAAGTCAGGGTATGATAGGATCATGGTGTATATATTCTAAACCAGTGAGTATAGTATAATGTGTTTCATGTTATAGAATGGTGATGTAATTTCTATTAAAGACTCCGATGGATCTTTCAAAGAACGTTTTTTATATTATAAATTTTTTAAAAAGTTTATTTTTTTTAAATTCCTATGATTGTATTTATATTTTCCTAAATAACTATACATTTGAATCAAAATTTATTTCACAACCATTTGGACCAGAACACGCAATAGCTCCCATAGTATCTATATCGCTATAAATTGGTTTTGATAATATTTTAGAAAAATCTACTAACTTAAATGTTCTTGTAATAGTATTCCATTTATGCCACAAATGAACATCTTTCATACAATAAATAGTTTTATTTAGATCATTTTTAAAATAATTTTTAGAGAATTGTTTTACTCTTCTAATCCAATCTTTCTTTAACAATACTTGTTCTCCTGTACCAGATACCTGAATATCTTTATTTAGAACAAAATCCGTAGCACTCCATAAATCCCCATTAAAATAATGTAAAGCATCAACAATTAATCCAGAAGCGAATAAAACACCATCCCCATATTTTTGAATCAATTCTTCGGTATCTAAAACTGAGGTGTATGGGGATTGCGCATAGTCTTTGTCTCCAAAATTAGATAAGAAAGAAACTGCGGTAAATGTTTTTTGATTTTCAAAAATATAGTTTACTATTTCTTCTTTATCATCTATAATGACTGTATTACTAACATTATGATCTGTTGTTGGGACATAACATAATTCTTCATTTTTCCCTTCAGATACCCAAGAATTCTGAACTAATTCGATAAGTTTAAGATGTTTAACCCCAGTCATTTCATCTTTGTATAATGTTCCTTCTGGGTTTTCACAAGGTGAATAGACTGCAAAATCTGTTCCTGTGCTTGACCAAACTGATTCTTCTAATATTTCTGGATTATTATCAATTAAATATTTTGCGGTTTCACTATCTTTATTTAGTTGCATAATCCTAAAATATCTTTTAGAATGTTCTGGATGTATACCAGATGCTGTTTTTAATATAACAGAAGCATTACCTGATGGTTTTACTGTTGTAGTTCTTGCAGACTTATTGATTCCAATAAAACTTGCTACTTCTTTATTAGTATCTTTAACTATTCTTGCTCCTTCTTTTAAAATTTCTTCATTGAATAATTCAGGTCTAGTCATCCATCCAGTAATAGATACACCTAATAAAGCTTCACCAGCCACTATTTCTTCTGTTTGTTTTCCTAAATAAGGGAATGAAGTATAACCGGCTTGTAAAGTTCCAACAATTGATGATTTTCTACATAAATCTAAGAATTTTTGTTTTGAAAATCTTCCTTTATTATCACTACAAGCGGATGCATTGATTTCTGTTAAATTACAGAATTGAAATACTGCTTCTTTAAGATTTTGAATTTTTCTATAAAAATTAAAACCTATTTCAAAACAAGGATTAAACATTTCATCTTCATCCGACATAAATACAAATCCTAAATCATTATCTCCTTGATTAATATCTACCAATTTTTGGAAATCTTCTTTTGAAAAAGTTCCTCTTATTAAACCTACAGAGTTATTACTTCTTGCCCTCCATGGGTAGGTTTTTCTCCAACTTCCCGTTTTAGCATTTACTAATTCTTCATCATCAATATCCATTACAATATTCATTGCACTTCTTCTCACTCCTCCAGAAAGAACAGCATCTGATAAATACATAAAAGTATCATAAACTAATATTGATATAAATTCTTTTTCATCTGAATCAACCAAATATGAATTATACATATCTTCAATTCTTCCAATAGATTGTTTTAATCCTTCTGAGCCTGGAGCTTTAAAACCCCCTGTGATCATTGATCCTTTTGGGCGAATTTGAGAATAATCAAATTTAATTTGATGTTTGTAAAATTCTTCGTATAAAGAATCATGTTTACAATATGAACTTATTAACACCTTTATGGCTTCAGACCATCCTTCCGTACTATCTGGTATAGAGAACATTTTTACTCCTTGATCTCTTCTACTTAATTTAGGTAATTGAGATACAAATTTTTTCTTTAGAGAAACTCCTAATCCAGATCCTGCCAATAATATGTAAAAACCTTTATTAAATACATCAGGGAGTAAGCATAAGTAACACAACAATTGTATATCCTTGCATTGTTTTTTAATATTCTATCTCCTCTAAATTGTAAATTTCTTTGAGAAGCTAAAAATTCTTTATTATAATAAGAAGATTTAACTTCATTAATATATGGTCTAATTTTTTCACCATATTTTAATATATGTGTTTCCAAAACATCATCAACTGTTTCTTCCCATGTGTTGTAGCGACCTAATTCTTCTCTGTACTTTATATAATCACTATAAAGTTTTAATTGTGATATAAATTCTTTACCTTTTGATATATTATTTATTTATTTTTTTAATGAGCTACATGCAAGACATTCGCCACTGGGTTTGTCAAGTGAACATGGAATTTCTGACCAGTTTTCTTGTAGGTATTCTATTTTATATTTATTATAATTTGGATGAAAAGTTTCGCCATTATAGGATGGTAATGGAATTTCTGTTAAAGACCCCAATGGATTCGATTTCTCTTTCTAACTCTTCCGCAATTAAGATGGAATCAAATTCATTTGAGACTGCACAGTAATAGGCATCTTCACAGGTCCAATAGGGAAGTCCCTTATAAAACTGTTCATCTAAGATCTCATCTATCTCGGACTTAGATTTGCCTTCCTCCTGCAGGTAGTGAATGAACAGATCAAAATGATCTTTATTAGAGGTATCAAAGGTGTTATGAATATCCAATTTGACCGTGTAGACATATTTGCCATATGTTCTGGCATAATCCAGATCCTTGGTGAAGAACCAGACAGGAAGATCTATCTCCCGATATGTCTTATTTCCGGTCAGATCAAAAACACCAAACTGGTTGTTTGATCCATGATACCAAACATCATCCGAATAGTTCTCAAATAGAATCAGGTGTTTCATCATGCTTCCTTAGGAATCCATTCATCTACCAGCTCACTGTGGATCAATTGGGGAATCCTCTTCCACCCTTTGTACCAGCGATTGGCCACATAGATCGGTCCCTTGGGAGTGTCGATAATCTCCACGATGTCATACTCGCCGGATTCAAAAGGACCAATGGGCTTGGTGATCACCTTGCCGATGATGGGCATACTCGTGACATCGCCTCCGCTATACTGAAGGGGTTCGAACTGAGATTCAAATAGGGAGAAGGTGGATATATGCTTCATTACTTCCGCTGGATTTTTTTTTGTATTTGTTTTCGGTATTAGGATAGCTGAGGGATTCTTCCACTGCAACGGCTATGTCATCGCTTATATCGAAAGGAAAGAAGAATCTGATTCCAATGCCTAGAAAATCTTCTCTTCGATCAATGAACGTCCTGTAATCAATATCAAAGATAGAGGTCTCAGATTCAATTTGTTCAACTATCTCTTTTCCCCATTTTTTCATCTCTGGGAGTTCAGCTTCTAGAGTTTCTATCGAAACTCCTTTAGCCAGTGATTTAAAGAAGACCATGTTACCATCGACCCGAAAGATATAAGTCTCCTTTCCCTCTGGATCGTTCCCGATAGATTCTGCATGATCCTTGATGATCTTTACCGCCTTCATGATCTGGGGATCTGAATAATCCTTTCTGAATAGATCTTCGTATAATTTAAGATGTTTCATTGTGCGCTCAATTTTATCTATATATCACGGGACGCATCCCTAGAAACCTTCGCGCGCGATGCACGCGTATTTCTAAAACGTGGACACCCTCAGATTTTCACCCTAACTACCCCCTCAGATAGACAGGGGACGCCTAGGGTGAGAAGATGACATAGACATACTATAGTCAATCGGGGCGCATCCCTAGGAACACCCTTTCCGGGAAGCACGTAGATTTTTAAAACGGGAACACACCTCTGTTTCTCCCTGAAACTCGGGGCGAATCCCTAAAAACCCTGTATAGGGGGTGCACGTAAATTTTTGAAACGTGAACATATGGGGATAGCCCCCTAAAACCACAGGGTCCCTTAGCCCCATAGTCCCGGGATAGGCTTCTAGCCCCCCTATTTTGCCCCCCTTTAAAGCCCCCTGTTTTACCCCCCATTTTAGCCCCGAGGCCCCCCATTTTTGGGTCCTTTTTTGGCCCCCAAATCCCCCTTAGTTTAGCCCCCTTTTTAGCCCCGAGGTCCCCCTTATTTTGCCCCCTCCAAATCCCCCGGGGCATCCCCCGGAAACATTCAGGTTTCAGCTTTTTTCCCTGTTTCCTGTCTTTGGTAGGACTCGCCCCCGGAAGGGTTAAGATATGACCTAGACACGGATGCCGCGGGAGGCACCCCAGCTCTTTCTACTCTGTTTCCAGGTTTTTCCTTGTTTTTCTGTCTTTGCGGGAGGCGTCCCCGGCAGGCATAGCATAACACAAGCATGCTGTGTGCCGCAGCCAGGAGGCTCCCCCAGAATCAGCTATCAGCTCTTTTTGCTCTCTCCTGAGGCACCCCGAATGTATAACAATGCCTTTCACTGGTTTCGGAGGTGTGTCCAACACTGGATTATAGGTAATTTGCTCTGATCTGCCTGTGGAGGTGCCCGGGAAAAGAGAGGAATTCTGGAAAAAGCCAGTTTTCTGGAAAGCTCGTTCTTTTGCGGGAGGTGCCTCGGGAAAAGCTAGCATAGCATGATGTCTTGCTATAGCACTAGGGAGGCGCCCCAAGTTGAGAAGAAGGTCTGGAAATGCTCAGTTTTTCGGAAAGCTCGTTCTTTTGCAGAGGTGTCCCTGAGCAAGATGCCATGCTGCATCCCTATGGAGGCACCTCGGATCATGTATAATAACACTTGTTTTTCTATTTCGGGGTGGGTCCAGGGATAAAGTTTAAAAAGAGTGTTCTGGAAATGTTCAGTTTTTCCTGAAAACTCGTTCTTTTGCAGGAGGCACCCAGAGAGACGAATTCTAGGAAATATCCAGTTTTTCCGGAAAGCTCGTTCTTTTGCAGGAGGCACCCCAGACACAGCTAGCATAGCATGATGTCTTGCTATAGCACTAGGGAGGCACCTCGGACATGGATAATAACACCTGTTTTCCTATTTTTGGGGCGACTCCTTTGGGTATTCTATTAGTTTGCTTTTTAGCTTTACTATTTGGGGGCGACTCCAGGGATGAAGCAGGAAGATTATGTCCTGTTGGAGGTGCCCCGAAGAGGGAAGAGTATTCTAGAAATGCCCGGTTTTCTGGGGATTTTTGCAGCAGATGCTGAGTGGGGGCGACTCCTTTGGGTATTCTATTAGTTTGCTTTTTAGCTTTACCATTTGGGGGCGACTCCTTTGGGTATTCTATTAGTTTGCTTTTTAGCTTTACCATTTGGGGGCGACTCCAAGAGTAACTCTTTCTGCGGGTTTTAGCTTGCTCTGGGCACAAAAAAAACCGACACCCCTTGGGATGCCGGCTCGCAACAAACAAACAGAGTCTCGAATCTGTTACATTATAGCTACTTCAGTGTGTCGGTGTACCAGATGGTCCTTGTTCTGACAGCCGGTCATGAGCATGAGGGTGATGGCTATGGCTCTCAAGACGAGGATGGTGATGGTCGGGATGACTGGGATGGGGATCTTCATGATTCGGGCGAGGTTCACCGTGATGATGAAGGCAGTGAACAGACGGATGGAGATCTTCACGGGTGTGACATAGAAGAACCCGTGGTGTCGTTCATGGTCAGCAACCCGTTGAGAGAGATATTAAATGATAGGTCTCCGTCCCGAATCTCCGGTTTTCAATTCTGCACACCGCCATGAGGATTGTGCCCAGATTGATTTCTCCGACCAGGAAGTCATAGTACTCCTTGGTGATTTGATTGCCCCTGTTTGCTGGTTGGGTCTCGATGCTCTTGCCCTGAGGCAGTGTGAAGTGAAGTGCCATAGTTTAAGAATTATTTGGTGATAAGCTCCACGAAGGTTCTAGAAAAACATGATGCCTCCTTTTCTTCATACGCCTTCTGGAGGTTGCTGACGAATGACTTGATTGTTTTAGGATAGCGATTGATTTTTTTGTTCCAACTGCTGCCTATTTCAAGGGTGTAGCCAAAATATTTAATCAGCTCATCCAGAGTGCCTTCTGTGATACTTTCTCTGGTTTCATTTCTTCCACTTCTGGTAGTTTTGATTGTGTACTTTTTCTGAGATGTCATATCTGTTTGTTTTGATAGAGCAAATATAGAAAATTCTCCTGAAAGAAAAAAATATTTCACCACTTTTTTTAGAAAGATAAACAGGGTAAAGAGTGAGTCTTGCTTCTAGGCGCCTCCGAGAAAGTCTCGACGTGCTTCTCGTTTTTCGCGGAAATCCTGGAAAAAGGGGCTAAATGTACGAGGTTTTTCCGAGATAAAAAATATTTCCCCACTTTTATTTCAGGTAGAGACATGACGAGACGTCACACGTCGGAGGCGCCCGGGTGCGAAGACTCTGTACTCCTCTGGGTATACTCTGGGTTTTACCCAGGATTCTCTTCAGACAGTGGGGGCACCTCGAATCATGAATAATAACACCTGTTTTCCTATTTTTTGGGGCGGGTCCAGGGATGAAGCAGGAAGATTATGTCCTGCAGGAGGTGCCCCGAAGAGAGATAACAACAGAGTTTGCCTGTTGGAGGCACCTCGGATCTTTCGATCCAGACCAGAAGCAAGATGCGAAAGATTCCGGGCGCCTCCCACAAAGCCTCACTCTTTCTTCACTTCTTCTCTTCCTGGGGTTGCCCCACAAAAAAGGTCTGGAGAAATTCCAGACCTCAACTATGGTTTGTTTGTGTGTCTAACTAATTTTTATTTTTATTGCAGATTTTTTTTTACCATTCCATTCATTTTTTATGCCATTCCTTTCCAGAACATCCATAATTATTTTGGGATCACCCTGCCATTTGATATAAACGACTCCAGTTTCCCTTAGTTTTTTTCTTTCATGCTCATAGTAGAATACTAATTTATCACAAAGTGCTGAGAGAATATAAGCCTCATTATATCTGATACCCTGATATGCAGTATATCCTAATTTACGTAATTCTTTAAAAGCTTGTGTGATTGGATTGTTGTTCATGTTGTTTTATTTAGAATACAAATATAGAAAATTCCAGCGAAAGGAAAAAACTTTTCAACATCTTTTTTCTTTTTATTTTATCACCAAAAAAACCCTCGCACGTACGCGGGATCCCCCGGGAGACCCCAGGGTAATCCAGGCATTGGCCGGATCGTCAGATGTTGGAGGCACCCAGAATAGGAAGAATCAAGTTGAGGTCCCGATTCTGGTCTTTCTCGGAGGCACCCAGAATAGGAAGAATCAAGTTGAGGTCCCGATTCTGGTCTTTCTCGGAGGCACCCGCAGGCCCTGAATCTTTCGATTCAAACCAGGATTTCGGATGTTGTGTAGAGGCGCCTCCGGGTTTTGGATGCAGCAGGATTTCATGCTTCACTCTCCAGGGTTGCCCCTGGCCACAAAAAAACCCGAGGATAACCCCGGGTTTACTGAGAAAGAGATGTGTGAATTAGATTACCTCAGGATCTCGGGATCCTAAGAGTGATTCCAGGGCTTGTAATAGCTCCTCTAACACTGTGTAACGTGCTATTTCTTCGGGTTCTCCAAATCCATCGTTGACGAAGTAGAGAGTCTGTTCCGTAATACTGTACATGTATTCGAAGTTATCAAAGCGGAATTCAATATTGTCTCTGCTGTGATGAGTGAATCCTGCCTCTCTGAGGGCTTTAGCTGTGATTGCCATTTTCGATTATTTATCCTTATTGGAGAGGCAAATATAGGATCTTTGAACAGAGAAAAAAATATTTTACCACTTTTTTCCTAAAAATCTCTCGCACGTACGCGGGATCCCCCGGGAGACCCCGTTAATAATCACGTATAACAGCATTAGAAAGCCAATGCTGAACTTTTCGGACTCGCCCCAGATCTAGGTATTCGCCGCGGAAATAGTGCTTTAAAACGCGTTTAATCAACTGATCGGTGTCTACCGGAGGCACCCGAGGTGAGAAGAAGCAGCGGGGCTTTTCCGATTCTTCCTTTCTCGGGCGCCCACAGGAATTCTATATTATCAGGTCTGATAGAATCTATAGAAATCTACAGCACATCTATAAATTATGGAGTCACCTCCACGCAACATCAGATCTACAGTAAACTGTTTAAAATAAATAGTTAATATCTAAAAGACGTCACACCGGAGGCACCTCTGGCAGGCAAACAGACATGTTTTAGGTTTTCGGGGTGGGTCCAGGGGTGAAGTAGAGGTTAACAGGAAAATTATGTCCTGCCTGAGGTGCCCCAAGTTGAGAAGAAGGTTCTGGAAATGTCCAGAAAACCGGCATTTCTGCAGAGGATGCTGAGGTAGAGGCGCCTCCTTTGGAATTCTATTAGTTTGCTTTTTATAGCTTTCTATTTGGGGCGCCTACAGGAAAACCTCACTCTTCTCTCATCTCCTCTTCTTCCGGGGGTTGCCCCACAAAAAATCCCGAGGATTGTCTCGGGATTGTTGTGAGAATCCTTATAAAGAGATCACACAATATATTGAATGCTAATAGAGTGGGTTCACCTGCATATATTTGCTAGTTAGCGGTAATGCTATGTTCTACGAATAGACACCCCACGTTCTTTTATTACTTTTCCTGTTTTGGTACAAGTTATTTGCGTGTTATAATCAGCCATCATTGCATCCCAATATTCGTTCTCATTACCAACATTGGAAGCACTACCGCTAACAGCAGGTTGCTGCAAGCGTGGATGACGTGCAAACATCAACTTTAGTTTTTCAAATAATCTTTTCATTTTATATCAAATTTTGTTTTTCAAAATCCACGCCTGACAGCAACCTGCAAACCGTTAGGGTTAATACAAGTCCTCCGAAAACAAGTAGTCGTTTGGTGCTGAAATTTGCCTCGCTTCAAATGCAATTCTACCAGCCTCCTCTCTATCTACAAACATTCCTTTATTTGTTAAAAACCCCTGTATTGTTGTTTTCCCATCTTTGTTATTGATAATGTAATCACGATTAGGAAACATCTCATGTAAAATTGTTATACAGTTCCCATGTCGCCACCCTCCAACAACAATTCCAGTTTTAATATTTCTCGGCAAATTATGGCGTTCCTTCCCATCATTGTACCATATTGCAGCACAGATAATAAAAGTACTAACCCTAACATCCGCTATATTTAATTGCGGTGGCAGTGCGTTTTCTTTGTTCAGTTCATTGCTCATAGTTCATTGTATTTTGATAAGTTTGTGTTTCAAATTCCGCAACTAAAACATAGCGGCAGCCGTTATACACAATACTACATTCGTGTTTCAATTATAGTTTCGTGTAAAAAACTTTTTAAAAATTCACCTTCACTTTTTTCTTAAATTCTTCAATTCTATTAATAATAGATTGTGCTTCTGTTGTTCCACCACCTAATTCACCAACAGTTTCAAAGTTCAATTCAATCATATCAATAATTTCTTGATAAGCTATTTTAACTGCTTCAATAGCAGTTGTAATTGAAACATTACCAGTATCAAATCTATCAACTATTTCATTGTTAATGATATGTTGAATTGATTTTTGTTGATTAATTTCAACATTTTCTTTTAATATTCTACCTTTGAATGTGTCTATGTATTTTCTCATTTCTTTGCTCATAATTTTAGTTTATATATAAATATTCAGAATTAAAATTTCCACCACACATTTTTAAAAAGTTTTTATTCGTTCTTCGTATCAACATTCTACCGTAATAAACCGTACTGTGTATAACAAGGTGTATAAGAAAGTTTGCTATCAACGGTAGTGCAAATTTGAAAGTTCATCCAAGCAAACCTTCTCATACACCCAGCCGTTAGCGGTCAGGCTAAAGACACCTCCTGCAAAATTGGCTCAGACAATATATAAACCATTCTTTTAGCAGTTAAGAAAAGACTTCCCCAATCTTTTCTACTCATTACATTTTTGACCCACCAAGGCATATCATTTTTTGATTTATCAAGGAAATCTAAAACCCATTTAGTTGATGAGTCGTCTTGTGGTGGTAAATTCCCATTGTGCATTATTCTATATATTTCAACGAACATCTAGCTATCAATTGACTCCCAAACATTATGGCTTTCATCAATTGAATATTTTTTAAATAATTCTTCTTTTGTCATTTGCTTAAAAATTGTGGACTTCTAAAAAGCGGAGAAGCCCGAACCGCTAACACTTGCTTTGCAAAATGGCGGGTGAAGTGCTAATTTGAACCCTTGTAATTCTATTGAACGGCAGTGCTATATTGAAGCTGTGGTGTTCCAAAACCGCCACTTCGCAAAGCAGATGCCGTTATAAGTAATAAAACAAAAATTAGCCACCGCACTTTTTAGACCATTCATCATCTAATTTCTCTATTGCTTTTTCGTGTTCCTTTATTGCTTGTCTGTATTGTTCTCCAATATCCCAACACACTTTGCAATATACTTCTCTGTAATCACCCATTGTGTCGTTTTCCTTACCCACGCATTTATCACATAAGTCTTTACCACATTTTTCACATTGTGCAACTGAACATTGTAATTGCCAATTTATTTTATCCCCACAAACGTCACAATATCTCTGTTTTACAGTTATTTCTTCTGTTGTTTTAGTTTCTTTTATCATATTACAAAAATTTTTGTTTTACATACTTATAACACGGTGTATGTTGCATTAAAACGACAACATACACCTGTCCGTTATATGCCATTAATCAATAAGTCGGTAATGGTCTGACTTTTCAATTACTATACTTCTACCATCATCTAAAGTAGCCAACATAGCTACCCCGTATAGGTATTTAGTGTCATAACTTATTTTATAGACAGTAGCTTTTTTACCTTCAAAATTTCCAGATATAAATAATAAAGTTTTACCTACATATTTAGTTAAATCCATAATTTATAATTTAACGGCACATAACACATGTTTTGCAAAATGGCGGTTGAATTGCTAAAATCAAGTATTATTACCTTTGTTAATGTTTTGTTTTTAAATTTAATATAGGTGCTTTATTCCGCCATTTCGCAAAGCACTTTAACGTTATGTGCAAGGCTAATTGAACGTTTCCAATTCAGCTTTTACATCATTCCAAAAGTTTATACGAGCAACTGAATAACCATCCATTGTGTCAAACTCTTGTAGTTCCTCTATTATTTCAGCAACCAAAACCAAAGAACATTCTTTAGCCTGTTTGTGTGAATATGATGGATAGTTACTATTATAATCATTCACATCAACTTCCATTTTATCGTAAATGTCCTTTGCTTTTTGATTTGGTGTTATAAACTTTTGTGGCATTGCTTTTCAAATTTAATTTAGTGCTGATAAACCGCCCAGCACATAACAGCGTGTATAATAAATTGGCGGTTCAGTGGTTAAATGAACCTTTATTTTCAAATCAAGTTCTGTGGTAGTAGGAAGTTTTCGTTTTCAAAATCGCCAACTCCTTATACACGCAAAACGTTATAAACAATAAAATAAAATCAATCCTTATTTTGATGTGTTTTTCTAACAAGTGTCCCAAAAGCAATACCACCAATTAAACACATTATCATAGGTATAATAATGAAATCACTGTTTAGAAAAACAGGCATTGATAAAACACCAACAATAACTAATAAACTAAGAAATGATAATAACCTTCTACTTAAACTTTCCATTTGATTTTATTTTACAGATTTATAACAACAAATATATGATTCCCATTCCAAACTAAAAAATATTTCCCACCTTTTTTCAGGAAAATAGATGGAGAGAAGTTGGTCTTTTCCTGAGGCGCCTGCCTGAAAGTCTCACTCTTCCCTTGCTTCTTATCACATCCATTCGGGCGCCTCCCACAAAGCCTCGCTCTTCTCTTATTTTTCATAGCAAACAAAAAACCCGAAGCTGTTGCCTCGGGTTTCAAAAAGATGATTTTACGGGTTTAAATCTCGGCCAGAGCGCTTGCCATCTCATTGAGGGCATCGGTTGTGCTGGCTTCGTTGTGACCCCCGATATGCCATTCAATGATTTCGTCCTCGTCCAGGGTGCGGTATTCCTTCCAGTCATAAACGGTGAATAATTCTCCTCCTTCCGTTTCCATCTTCCATTGGAAATTTGTCTTATCCTCGCCGTTGTTCTGAATGATCCAGGGTTCACCTAGGATTTTTCTAAGATCGTTAACGCTGGCGCGGATTGTTTCTCCATGGAATGAAGTGCCATTTGGGATTTCTGTTGTTTGTTGCATATTGTTTGTTTTAGAATACAAATATAGAAATTTCCCGTGAGAGAAAAAAATATTTCTCCACTTTTTTTCTGAATAATTCTTGAGGTCCCAGACCGAGACTGATCTGACGCCCGGAGGCACCTCGGAGAAAGACTCTGTGAACCTCTGGGTAAACTCTGGGTAAGACTGGGTAAGACTGGGTAAACTCTGGGTAAAATAAAGGAGGCACCCGAGGGAAAGAAGAAGGACCGCCCCTATTTCATTAACCGGGCGCCTCCAGCGGTAATCCGATCCAGCCAATTTGGATGTTGTGCAGAGGCGCCCCCGAGTTTAGCTCTTGCTGCACTCTTGCTTCATTCTTCTTCCAGTGGTTGCCCCGAGCCCACAAAAAAACCCAGGATTGCTCCCAGGTTTCTTTATTATAGCGTTTCTTTCTTAGATTTCTTCAGGATCTCGGGATCCTGTCATTGATTCTAAGGCATTCAAAAGTTCTTCTAGCACTGTGTATCTTGCTATTAACTCGGGTTCTCCCACTCCATCATTGATGAAGTAAAGGTTTTGTTCTGGTATATTAAACAGATAATCCCAGTTGTCGAAAAAGAACTCGACATTGTCTTTGCTGTGATGTGTAAACCCTGCTTCTCTGAGGGCTTTAGCTGTGATTGCCATTTCTGATTTTTTTATATACCTAAGACATGAGCGGTCCAGAGACATGCGTAAAGGAAAGCCCCGAGTAAGCATAAAAGAGTGATTCCCCCGAAGAATTCCTTAGGATCTTCTTGGGCTGTTTGAATGAGTGTTTTGAACATTTGTTTCATTGATGTTTGTTTAGGGTGCAAATATAGAATCTTCTCGCGAGATAAAAAAATAAATTAACCACTTTTTCCCCTCGCACGTACGCGGGATCCCCCGGAGGACCCCGTTAATAATAATGTATAAGCTCATTAGGAGGCATATGCTGCATTCTCTGGACTCACCCCAGATCTAGACATTGCTCGAGATTCTACGTCCTTAAAATGTGTTTAAGCAGCTGGATCGGTCTCGCTCTTGGGTGCCTCCGGTGCAGCATCCGCAGCAGGTTCCGATGAGGTCTCGGTGTCTTTGGATTTACGGTATCCCAGCAAGAGGGCGCCCGCATAAACTAGAGCGATGGATTGAATCAGAACATTAGTATCGGTTGCTTTGAAGATAACACCCAGCGATCCAATGAGGAAGGTGATGCCTCCGATGAGGATAATAAAGATGCCCATGGTTCCAGATGCAGATGTTTTACCATTACTGTTACTGGTCATTTGGGCGAAGGAGAATTTGTTAGGGTCTAATTTTGCCATAGGGTTTTTAGTTTATATATCGAATCGTCTCTGCCTGGAGGCACCTCGGAAAGAGCAACACAGACATGTTTTAGCTTTGCTATGCTATTTCCGGGCGCCTCCCAGAAAGACAGCTACGAGACAGCTACAAGACGTCTTCTTGGGGTTGCCCCACAAAAAAGGCCGGGCAAATTCCCGGCCTCCTGCTTGGCAGCGAGTGTCAATCAATCTACCAGCATTTCAGTGACTCGAACATGCGATGCACTTTATTTTCCTTAGCGCTTTGAACCTCGTCTGAGAGAATGAGCTTGCCCCAAAGAGAAGCGTCGGCACGAATGGCTTTGCGACAGTTATCATCATAGGAGAGTTTCGGATCATAAGTTCCGGCCTCTTGCATAAGTTTAATGGACTTGTCTAATACACGTCTTTCACAGATGGGACCGATGCCCTTCTCAATAGATTCCGGAGTTGTGAGCGGCATTCCGCATGTTGCGCATGCTCCCTCGTGATACATGGCCATTTTGGCCTCGAAGTCCTCCAGTCTCTCGAAGTTCTTCAGGATCCACCAGAAGGTCTTGAATCCCACGTGCTCCTTGATGCCCTGATAACGGGGACGGAATTCGGACTTGAGCGTGTTCATGAATCCCATGAACTCGTAACCATAGTTCTTGTCGCCCAGGGCTTTGCATTGGATGGCGAACTGGCCCGGGATGACCTTACGGTTTCGATCCTTGACCTCCTTTACTTTGAAGGTGATATAGTTGCCGGTCTCCTTGTTCTCCAGCGTGAAGACTGAACGTCCCGCGAAGATGAAGTTGCGGAACTGTGCTACGGTAAGCGGTTTGCGGGCTGTAGATGATTTAACGACTGACATGTTGATAGATTTAGATTTGTGATTGATTGACAGAGCAAATATAGAAAAATCTACACAAAGAAAAAAATATTTTCGACATTTTTTACCGAAGAGTGAATCACGGATCGTCACACACCGGAGGCGCCCCTGGATAGGAAGAATCGGTTGAGATCCAGATCTTCTTCTTTCCGGAGGCGCCCGGGAAAAGTCTAGCTATGTCACGGACAAGATCCAGAGTAAATCTGGGTATAGTCTGGGTAAAGTTTTGGAGGTACCTCCAAGAATTCACATATGGCGGATGATTTCAAAACCCCACAAAAAAGCCCGAGATTGCTCTCGGACCGGCTAGGGCTTTTGTCAGCAACTCCTTTTACGGATGGACATGTAGTAAACAGTGAATAAAGAAAGGAAGTTCTCCCTGGCAAACTGAATCTGCCTTTTGAACTGCTGATGCGAGGTCATTGCCACACACTGCAGTAACGAATCCTCCTCCTGCCATGATGCCATCACGGTGTAGCATAATAGATCTTCCGATGTTTGTCACATGCGGAATATCGTTTTCAGCTGGTCTCCTTCGGTATGGCTGGGAATAAAAATTCTCGAATGCCTTAGCGGCTGCGTCCTGATACTTTTGAAAATCTGTCATATCTGTTTGTTTTGTTAGTGTAAATATAGAACTTTTTATTTAAAGAAAAAAATATTTTACCACTTTTTTCTCGCACGTACGCGGGATCCCCGGGAGGACCCCGTTATATGGCTTCGAGCTCATGGGTTTAAAATTGAATGAGTTCAATAGCTTCCTCCCCTGTTCCTTTACCGTTAAAGGTGATTTCATAATTAGGGTCCATTCCCGAGCTGATGATGTCTTCCAAGAGAGCATCAATGGTTGGGAAGGTCTTGGTGTAATAAGAGCAATTTAGTCCGTACATGTTTGTGTGTTTTATTGAGGCAAATGTAGAGATTTCTACCGAGAGAAAAAAATATTTCACCATCTTTTTTATGAATAATGAATCACGAATTGTAGTCCCGTCGGAGGCACCTCTGGCAGGCAAACAGACATGTTTTAAGTTTTCGGGCGCCTCCCAGAATTCACATGTGAATCACATGATTTGAAAAGCCCACAAAAAACCCGAGGGGTTACCTCGGGTTTCTTAAGATATATTTTGTTTCTTTATTCTGATGTCCTAGGTAAAAATCCCACCATGGTCTGCATGCGGGTGTGAATCTCTCTCAGGCGGTAATGCATTTGCTCGTGGAATGCTCTTTTCTTTAGCGCCTTGAAATCATTCTGGAATAATTCCCCGAGTTCCTCTCGGGTCTGAGCCGACTTCACCCTGTCTTCCAGGGTGTTGCAGTCCTGATAGAACTGCTGGGCTTTTCGCATGAGATGAATCATGCTCGTGAACATTACTCCCATAATGGCTCCCAGAGCCAGTGATACCATGAATACCATGGGAGCTGAGATTTGGAGTTTTCCGAAACCCCCAATGAGGCTGAGCAGGCCATAGGTGATGCCGGCGGGGAAGATGGTGAGAGCGAGAAACACCAGTACCAGGTGTGATTTTTCGAAGAAGTCGTTTAGTTTATTCATTGCTGTTTGTTTTGTTGGAGCAAATATAGAACTTTCTATCCGAAGAAAAAAATATTTCACCATCTTTTTTCTGAAGAAGAGAATCACGAATCGTAGCCAGTCGGAGGCGCCCGAGAGTTAAGCATCCTACATCGATTCTTCTTCCTGTGGTTACCCCACAAAAAAACCCGAGGGTTACTCGGGTTCTAAAGGATTGCTGGACTTGTACCAGTTCCCGCCTCTGCAGTGGCGGTCATTCTCATGTTTGACTCTCCTTTATGATTTCGTGACTTGGAGGTTCTTTAACAGATCCGTGAAATTCTTGCCTGTGGTATAAGGCTTGTCGAAGCCCTTCTCACTACAGAAAGCCTCCGCCTCACCTGTGTGGCCGGATTTAGCAGTGACCCACCAAGCTACTCCTTCACCCTCGATGCTACAGATACTGAAGCTATCGTAGAGCGGACCATACATGGGGCAGCTGTTCTTGAAGAACACGTAGTGCTTGTCCTGGTCGATTCCCATGAGATCCACGAACTTCTGGGTCTGGCGGAAGAGCTTTTTTGATTTCTCTTCGAGTGATGAATCTTTACAGAACCAGTCGAAGAAGTTGTAGCACCAGGATTCTTTTCCATCTGAGTCGAGGTAGCG
>JACCDT010873628.1_pt1 | contig 61733 bp, 62 predicted proteins | sample 7446291 | NCBI WGS metagenome assembly JACCDT01 (sample SAMN15323446, study PRJNA562643) | freshwater metagenome | isolation source: river surface water | place: USA:Blue River Watershed | collected 2017-08-17
CCAGACCTCGGTGCCTTCGGCGTGATCGTCTGCATCGCCATGGGCATCCTGTTCCTCGGCGGCTTCAACATCGTCTGGTTCGCCGGCATGATCGGCGTGCTGGCCTCGGTGTTCTTCATGATCATCCTGATCTCACCGTGGCGCTATGAGCGCATGGTCGCGTTCCTGAATCCCTGGGAGACCGACAACGCGCAGGGCAAGGCCTTCCAGCTGACGCACTCGCTGATCGCCTTCGGCCGCGGCGAGCTGTTCGGCGTGGGCCTTGGCGGCAGCGTCGAGAAGCTGCATTACCTGCCGGAGGCGCATACCGATTTCCTGCTGGCGGTGGTGGGCGAAGAACTGGGACTGGCGGGCGTGCTGGTGGTGACGGCGCTGTTCTACTGGATCGTACGGCGCGCATTCGAGATCGGCCGTCAGGCCATCGCCGCCGACAAATTCTTCGCCGGCCTGGTCGCCAAGGGCATCGGCATCTGGATCGGCGTGCAAGTGCTGATCAACATGGGCGTGAACGTCGGCCTGCTGCCGACCAAAGGCCTGACCTTGCCGCTGATGTCGTATGGCGGATCGGGCATTGCAATCAACTGCATCGGTCTGGCGGTGTTGCTGCGTATTGATTATGAGAACAGAGTCATGATGCGCGGAGGCCGCGCATGAAGCGCCTGCTCATCATGGCGGCCGGCACGGGCGGCCATATCTTCCCGGGCCTAGCGATCGCCGACACGATGCGCGCGCGCGGCTGGCAGGTCACGTGGCTGGGCACGCAGCGCGGCATGGAAGCCGAGATCGTGCCCAGGCATGGTGTGCCTTTCGATGCGATCGATTTTGCCGGCCTGCGCGGCAAGGGCATTAAACATCTGCTGACCGGCGCGCTGAAAATGGCCGCTGGCTTCTTGCGCTGCCGTGCAATCGTGCGCGCGCGTCAGCCCGACGTCGTGCTTGGCATGGGTGGCTATGTGACGGTACCCGGCGGGATCGCCGCCGCGCTGGCGGGCCGTCCGCTGGTGCTGATGAATGCCGACGCCGCACTGCTGATGTCGAACAAGGCCTTGCTGCCGTTCGCGCGAAAGATCTTGTTCGGTTTTGCGGCCGAGGATGCGCAGCATGCGAAGGCGCAAGTCACCGGCAATCCCATCCGTCAGGTCATTGCCGACTTGCCGCCGCCGTCCGTGCGCTATGCCGCGCGCAGCGGCCCGCTGAACATTCTCGTGATCGGCGGCAGCCTCGGCGCGAAGGCGCTGAACGACATCGTGCCAGCGGCGCTGGCGCTGATGCCGGCCGATGCGCGGCCGCAGGTCGTACATCAGTCGGGCAAACAGCATATCGACGCCTTGACGGCCAACTACGCGCAGGCCGGCGTACAGGCCGAGGTGGTCGATTTCATCGATGACATGGCCGCGCGCTATGCGGCGGCTGATCTGGTCATCTGCCGCGCCGGAGCGATCACGGTGGCCGAGCTGTGCGCCGCAGGCGTGGCCAGCGTGCTGGTGCCGCTGGTGGTGTCGACCACCTCGCACCAGCGCGACAACGCGCAATGGATGGCCGGCAGCGATGCCGCCATTCACCTGCCGCAAAAAGACCTCAGCGCCGCCGGGCTGGCGCAGATGTTGCAACACATGACACGTGAGCGCTGCCTGCAGATGGCAGACGCTGCGCACCGGCAGGGACGGCGCGACGCGAACGACGCGATCGCGCAGGTGCTGCAAGCATTGGAATCAACATGAGACACAAGGTCAAACACATTCACTTCGTCGGTATCGGCGGCTCCGGTATGAGCGGCATCGCCGAGGTGCTGCTGAATCTCGGCTACACCGTGTCCGGCTCCGACCTCGCCAGCAATGCGGCAAGCCGCCGGCTGGCCGATCTTGGTGCGGCCATTCGTGTTGGCCATGCGGCCGAGCACATTGACGGCGCGGACGCGATCGTCACCTCGACCGCGGTGAAGGCCGATAACCCGGAGGTGCTGGCCGGCCGCGAGCGCCATATTCCTATCGTGCCGCGCGCGGTGATGCTGGCTGAGCTGATGAGGCTGCGGCGCGGCATTGCGATCGCCGGCACGCACGGCAAGACCACCACCACCAGCCTGGTGGCCAGCGTGCTGGCCGAGGGCGGGCTCGATCCGACCTTCGTGATCGGCGGGCGGCTCAATAGCGCCGGTGCGAATGCGAAGCTCGGCAGCGGCGAATTCATCGTCGCCGAGGCCGATGAGTCGGATGCGTCGTTCCTGAACCTGTCGCCGGTGATCGAGGTGATCACCAACATCGACGCCGATCACATGGAGACCTACGACCACAGCTTCGCGAAACTGAAGCAGGCGTTCGTCGAGTTCACGCAGCGGCTGCCGTTCTACGGTGTGGCCATCTTGTGCCTCGACGATCCGAACGTGCGCGAGATCATGCCGTCGATTTCAAAAATGATCACGACCTATGGCTTCCACGAGGAGGCCGACGTGCGCGCGATCGATGCGCAGGCGATCGACGGCCACATGGCCTTCACCGTGATCCAACAAGGCTATCCGCCGCTGCAAGTGAAGCTGAACCAGCCCGGCATGCACAACGTGCAGAACGCCTGCGCAGCCATTGCCATTGCGCGCGAACTGGACGTGGCCGATGCGCATATTCAGAAGGCGCTGCACGAATTCACCGGCGTCGGCCGGCGCTTTACTCGCTACGGCGAGCTGCCGCTGCCACAAGGCGGCAGCTTCGCGCTGGTCGATGACTACGGCCATCACCCGGTCGAGACCGCAGCCACCATCGCGGCCGCGCGCGGCGCGTTCCCGGGGCGGCGGCTGGTGCTGGCCTTTCAGCCGCACCGCTACACCCGCACGCGCGATTTGTTCGAAGACTTCGTCAAGGTGCTCTCCGGCACCGACGTGCTGGTGCTGGCCGATGTGTACGCGGCAGGCGAACAACCGATACCGGCCGCTGACGGCCGCTCGCTGGCGCACGCGCTGCGCGTGGTCGGCCAGGCGGAGCTGGTGTTTGTGGAAGACATTGCCGAGATGCCGGCCGTGCTCATGAAAATGGCACGTGACGGCGATGTGGTGATGACGATGGGCGCAGGATCGATTTCAAATGTACCGGCTCAGCTGCAGCAGCTGTCGCAGCAAGGCACGGCACGAGGACAGGAATGAGCAAGGATTTGACACAAGAGTTTGGCAAAGTGGGCGTGCTGTTCGGCGGGCGTTCCGCCGAGCGCGAGATTTCGCTGATGTCCGGTACCGGCGTGCTGAAAGCATTGCAGTCGCAAGGCATTGATGCGCACCCGTTCGACCCCGCGCAGCGCTCGCTGGCCGAGCTGGCGGCTGAACAATTCGACCGCGTATTCATCGCGCTGCACGGCCGCTACGGCGAAGACGGCACGCTGCAGGGCGCGCTTGAGCAATTGGGCATTCCGTATACCGGGCCGGGCGTGCTGGCGTCAGCCATCGCGATGGACAAGGCCATGACGAAGCGTGTCTGGCTCTTCAATGGCCTGGCGACACCGCGTTTCGAGATGCTGAACGCTGACAGCGACTGGCAGGCGGTGGCGGCCACACTGGGCCTGCCGCTGATCGTCAAGCCTGCGCATGAGGGGTCGACGCTCGGTCTCACCAAAGTCACCGACGCATCGCAGTTGCCGGCAGCCTATGCGCTGGCGGCCCGCTTCGACAGCGCCGTCATGGCCGAGGAATTCATCAGCGGCATGGAGCTGACTTGCCCGGTGCTGGGCGAAGGCGACACCGCGCGCGCGCTGCCGGTGGTGCGCATCGTCGCGCCGGACGCGAATTACGACTACCAGAATAAGTACTTCTCCGACGAAACGCAGTATCTGTGCCCGAGCGGCCTGCCGCCAGAGCAAGAGCGCGAGATCCAGGCGCTGGTGCTGGCCAGCTATCGCAGCCTCGGCTGCCGTGGCTGGGCGCGTGCGGACGTGATGGTGCGCGCCAGCGACAACGCGCCGTATCTGCTCGAGATCAACACATCGCCGGGCATGACCGGCCATTCGCTGGTGCCGATGTCGGCGGTCGTGGCCGGCATGCCGTATGAGCAGCTGTGTGTCGAGATCCTGCGGCTGGCCGCGCTCGACCTGCGGCCGAGCGCTGACTGGAAGCCGGACTGAACAGGGGCGATGTATGTGGAATGACGTCAGAACGATGAACGCGCTCACCCGGCTCTTGCTGGGCGTGCTCGTGCTCGCGCTGGCGTATGCAGGCTACCGCTGGGTTGCGCGGCAGCCGATGTTTGACCTGCGCCGGGTCCAGGTGCAGGGCATCGACGGTAAGCCGCTGCGCTATGTCGATGTGGCTACTGTACGCAGCAGCGCGCTGCCGCGCATCCGCGGAAATTTCTTTTCCGTGGATCTCGCCGCCGCGCGCGCCGCGTTCGAGACGGTGCCGTGGGTGAAGCATGCATCGGTGCGTCGCGAGTGGCCGAACCGGCTGGTGGTGCTGGTGGATGAGTATGTCGCGCTCGGCACCTGGGGAGGACAGGAAGGGCGGCTGGTGTCGGTGGACGGCCTGCTGTTCACCGCCAACCTGGCCGAGGCGGAAGAAGAGGGAGCGCTGCCGGTGCTCGAAGGTCCGGACGACAGCGCACGCGAAGTCGCACAGCGCTTTGCCGAACTCAGCGCCTGGCTGGCGCCGCTGGATCTGGTGCCGCGCGAGTTGAGCCTGTCGACGCGCCATGCCTGGACGGCGCGGCTGGAGAACGGCATCGAGCTGCATCTGGGCCGTGCGCCGGCGCGCGATGACATGAAGGCGCGCATCGACCGGCTGGCCAGCGTGTATCCGCAGCTGGCATCGGCACTGCCCGGACGGATCGAGGCGATCGACTTGCGCTACTCGAACGGACTGGCGCTGCGGCGGCGCGCGCAGCCGCTGGTGTCGCCGGCCCAGGCGCAGGCTGCGGCCGGGCCGATCTGAGCCGGCAAGCGACGCGAAGAGATTGAAAAACGAAATGATGATGAGCCCGTTAAAGCCATGACAAAAGATGCGAAGAACCTGATTGTCGGACTCGACATCGGCACCTCGAAAGTGGTGGCCGTGGTCGCCGAGGTGATGCCGAGCGGCCGGCACGAGATCATCGGTCTCGGCCAGAGCGAATCGCGCGGCCTCAAGAAGGGTGTGGTGGTCAACATCGAGGCCACCGTCGAATCGATACAGCGCGCGCTGGAAGAGGCCGAGCTGATGGCCGACTGCCAGATCCGCAATGTATGGACCGGCGTGGCCGGCAGCCATATCCGCAGCTTTAACTCCAGCGGCATGGTGGCGATCAAGGACAAGGAAGTCACCGCGACGGACGTGGGGCGCGTGATCGAGACCGCGAAGGCGGTCAACATACCGACCGACCAGCAGCTGCTGCATACGGTGCCGCAGGAATTCATCGTCGACAACCAGGAAGACGTGCGCGAGCCGATCGGCATGAGCGGCATTCGTCTGGAAGTGAAAGTGCACATCGTCACCGGCGCGGTGTCGGCCGTGCAGAACATCGTCAAGTGCGTGCGCCGCTGCGGACTGGAAGTGACCGACCTGCTGCTGCAGCCGATGGCCTCGGCCGACGCGGTGCTGACGCCCGACGAGAAAGAGTTGGGCGTGGTGCTGGTCGACATCGGCGGCGGCACCACGGATATCGCGATCTATACCGAAGGTGCGATCCGCCACACCGCAGTGATACCGATCGCCGGTGACCAGGTGACGAATGACATTGCGATGGCGCTGCGCACGCCGACCGCCGAAGCCGAAGAGATCAAGGTGCGGTACGGCATTGCCAAACAGGTGCTGGCCGATCCGGCCGAGGTGTTTGATGTGCCGGGGCTGGGCGACCGCGCGTCGCGCACGCTGTCGAAGGCGGCGCTGGCGGCCGTGATCGAGCCGCGCGTCGAAGAGCTGTTCGCACTGGTGCACCAGGTCGTGCGCGAATCCGGCTTTGAAGAAGTGCTGTCATCCGGCGTGGTGCTGACCGGCGGCAGCGCGATGATGCCGGGCATGTCCGAGCTCGCCGAGGACATTTTCCTCAAGCCGGCGCGCGTCGGCGTGCCGGTCTACGACGGCCAGTTGGCTGACGTGGTGAAAAGCCCGCGCTATTCGACCGTCCTGGGGCTACTGGAAGAAGCGAAGCGGCAGTACCTGCGCGGCCAGGTGATGGTGCGCCAGGGCGGTTCGGCCAAGGCGGTCTGGCAGCGCATGAAGGAATGGTTCCTGGGGAATTTTTAAGATCCGGCGTCGCCGGCTATGGCAGTAAACGCAGCAAAGAGAAAAGGCAGGCAGAGGAAGTGAATCGGCAGGATGGCAGCTCGCAACGTATCGCGACAGCCGTGCAGCAGTGGGTTGGAAAAAACTTTCAAATGAACCGCAGTTGGTAGTTGTCAGCCGTCACGCAGCGTGATGGCTGCCGACTGAAAACTGCATCACCAAGGGAGTCAACATGGAAATCGATATGCTGGAAAACACGAAGGGCACGATCATCAAAGTGGTCGGCGTGGGCGGTGCAGGCGGCAATGCCGTGCAGCACATGATCAACAAGGGCGTGTCGGGCGTCGAGTTCATCGTCGCCAACACGGACGCGCAGGCGCTGGCAGTATCGACGGCCCACAACGTGATTCAGATCGGCGAGTCGGGCCTGGGCGCGGGCATGAAACCGGCGGTCGGCCGGCAACTGGCGGAAGAGACGCGCGGCCGCATTGAAGATGCGCTGCGCGGCGCGCATATGGTGTTCATCGCGGCCGGCATGGGCGGCGGCACCGGCACGGGCGCCGCGCCCGTGATCGCGCAAGTGGCCAAGGATCAGGGCGCGCTGACGGTGGCCGTGGTGTCCAAGCCTTTTTCGCACGAAGGCCGCAAGTGCATGGACATCGCCAATGAAGGGCTGGACGAGCTCAGCAAGCATGTCGATTCGCTGATCGTGATCCTGAACGAGAAGCTCGAAGAGATCTATGAAGACGACAGCATGATCGAGTGGCTCAGCCACGCCGATGACGTGCTCAACAATGCGGTGGCCGGCATTGCCGAGATCATCAACGTGCCGGGCCACATCAACGTCGACTTCAACGACGTCAAGACCATCATGGCCGAGCAGGGCAAGGCGATGATGGGCACGGCGGTGGCCTCGGGCGTCGACCGCGCGCGCATCGCTGCCGAGCAGGCGGTGGCCTCGCCGCTGCTGGACGGCATCGACCTGTCCGGCGCACGCGGCGTGCTGGTCAACGTGACCGCCAGCCGTTCGCTGAAGGGCAAGGAAATCAAGCAGGTGATGGAGACCGTGCGGGCGTTCGCCGCCGATGACGCGTCGATCGCGCAAGGTATCGCCTATGACGACAACATGGGCGACGACATGCGCGTGACTGTGGTCGCGACCGGCCTGGGCCGTGCGCGCCGTCCGCAACTGGTGCCGTCGCAGGTGCCGATGGCGCGTACCGGCACCTACAACGAGCCGGTCGCTGCCATGGCCCTCGACGCCGTGGCCGCCGTGGCGACGGCGGCCGTGTCGGCGCCGCTCGATTCGCCGCGCACGCCGGCGGTCTGGCGCCGTGAATCGGCGTCGGAAACGGTGCGCGCGATGGAGCGCAACGGCACGGAAACCTACGACATTCCGGCATTCCTGCGCCGTCAGGCGGATTGATCCGGATCCTGCAGGAAATCGGCGGGCAAGGCATACTCCGGCCTTGCCCGCCGTCGTGCGGGCATTAACAAAAACGCAAAGACGCCGGACCCTGGCTGGCGTTGCCGGCAAACATTCCATCACCCATTTCTAGAAAGATCCGCATGACCATCAAGATCGGAGACCGCCTGCCCGAGGGCAAGCTGGCTGAGTTCATCGACGTCGAAACCGAAGGCTGCGCACTGGGCCCGAACACCTTCACGGTGTCCGACCTGGTGAAAGGCAAAACGATTGCCATCTTCGGCCTGCCGGGCGCGTACACGCCCACCTGCTCGGCCAAGCATGTGCCGGGCTATGTCGCGCACGCCGATGCGCTGAAGGCCAAGGGCGTCGACGAAATCTGGTGCATCTCGGTCAACGATGCGTTCGTGATGGGCGCCTGGGGCCGCGATCAGAAAGCCACTGGCATCGTGCGCATGATGGCTGACGGCAATGCCGATTTCAGCAAGGCGATCGGCCTGTCGGCGGACTTCAGCCAGTTCGGCATGGGCACGCGCTCGCAGCGCTATTCGATGCTGGTGAAAGATGGCGTGGTCACGCAGCTGAACGTGGAGGCACCGGGCAAGTTCGAGGTGTCGAACGCCGAAACGATGCTGAACCAACTGGGCTGATCCGCTGCATGATCCGTCAACGCACCATTCGCGAAACGGTCAGCACGACTGGTGTCGGCCTGCACTGCGGCACGTGTGTCGTGCTGACGCTGCATCCGGCGCCGGTGGATACCGGCATCGTCTTCCGCCGGGTCGATATCGACCCGCCGGTGGAGTTGCCGGCCAATGCGATGGGCGTGGGCGATACGCGCATGGCCTCGGTACTGGAAAAAGAGGGCGTGCGCGTCTCTACCGTCGAGCACCTGATGTCCGCTTGCGCGGGCCTCGGTATCGACAACCTGGTCATTGACCTGACGGCCGAAGAGATTCCGATCATGGACGGCTCGGCCGCCTCGTTCGTGTTTCTGCTGCAGCAGGCCGGCTGCGTCGAACAGTCGGCGCCGAAGCGATTCATTCGCGTCACGCGCCCGGTCGAGGTGCGCGAAGGCCAGGGCGCCGGCGAAAAATGGGCGCGGCTCGAGCCTTACCATGGCTACCGGCTCAGCTTCTTCATCGAATTCAATCATCCGGCGATCGACAGTACCGGTCAGACCGCCGAAGTCGATCTTGGCTTCGAGTCTTATATCGAAGAGATTGCGCGCGCGCGCACCTTCGGTTTCATGCAGGATGTCGAGATGTTGCGCGGCATGGGGCTGGCACGCGGCGGCTCGCTGGAGAATGCGATCGTGATGGACGAATTCCGCATCCTCAACAGCGGCGGCCTGCGCTACCAGAACGAGTTCGTGCGGCACAAGATCCTCGATGCGATGGGCGACCTGTATCTCGCCGGCCATCCGCTGCTGGCCAGCTACACCGCGCACAAGTCCGGCCACGGGCTCAACAACAAATTGCTGCGCGCCCTGTTCGCTGATCCCGGCGCGTACGAGATCGTCACCTTCGACGCGACAGCGGCCGCGCCGTCCGCGTATTCCACGCAGCTCGAGCAGGAGTGGGCCGGCGTCTGATCCGGCCTGTGGTCTGACCTCTGTTCAGGCTTCTGTTCTGACTTCTCTGGCGGCGCTGCCGCCGGGCCTGTCCTTGCTGACGGCGGTTTGACGGCATAATGCTTGGCTCGACGGCTGCTCATCCGGCCGTGCCTCTCATCTCTGTCCGGATCGCGATGCCCACTGCACTGCCTGCCCGTTTGAAAGAGTCTCCGTTCGCCATTGCCTCGCTGGTGTTGAGCGGCGTGGTTTGGGGTTTTGCCTGGTGGCCGCTGAAATATTTTGGCGCGCAAGGGCTCGACGGCCATGCGATCGCACTGACCGCGTATACGCTGGTCGGCGTCGTGTCGCTGCCACTGATCTGGCGCGAGCGCCATCAATGGCGCCGCGAAGCGGTCTTGCTGCTGCTGATCGGCCTGTTCTTCGGGTTGGCGAATTTTCTGTTCAGCTGGTCCCTGATGGTCGGCTCGGTGGTGCGCAGCATGCTGCTGTTTTTCCTGCTGCCTGCGTGGGGCGTGCTGGGCGGCCGGATCTTCCTCAACGAGCGGCTGAGCCTGCGCAGGCTGCTCGCGGTAGCCTTGTGCCTCGGCGGCGTATTCACCATCGTCGGCGGGCTGGACGCGTTTGATGAACCGCTGTCCTTCGCCGATGTCGCTGCCTTCATCGCTGGTTTGGCATACACCGCCGCCGGCATCAGCAATCGCGCCGCACGCGCGATACCCATTGCCAGCCGCACGCTGATGTCCTTCGTCGGCTGCGGCATCGTCGCGCTGGCCGGGCTGGCAGTGCACACGCCGACACTACCGTCGCTACCCGCAACCGAATGGATCCTGCTGTGCCTGTTCGCTTTTGTGTGGCTGTTGGGCGGTACCCTGCTGACCACATTCGGCGTCACCCATGTGCAGGCCAGCCGTGCGGCCGTGCTGCAGGTAGGCGAACTCGTGGTGGCCGTGGTGTCGGCCATGCTGGTCGGCGGTGAATCGCTGTCGCTGGGCGAGTATGCGGGTGGCGCAATGATTCTCTCGGCCACGCTGATCGAAGCACTCGGCAAGCCGCCGGACGCGCAGGCCGCGTGAGCCATGCGCGCTAGGGATGATCCGGCAACCGACCTGGCCAGGCCGATGTCGTTTTGCCTGATCGTGCTGCGTCGGTCATGCGGCCGACCAACGGCGATAGGTCGCCGCGTGGTCGTTGATCGGCACCGATGAGGAGGGATGCCCTCTTCACTTCACACTCCGGGAATGTTGCGAGCTAATTTTGCGCACACGCTTCCGGCATACCGCGTTGTCTGGGATAACGGCGGCCTCGCACGCGCGCAAGGTTCGCGTTGCTTACTCGACCGTCAGGCGCCACTGATGCGCCCTCGGACAAAATGAGGCAACGCAGGCTGATCATCGTCGTCTGCCGGCGATGATCGTCAGCCACCTGGGCAGGCCGTGATGCCGAGACACCAGGCGACGTGTTGTTCACCGAACGGACACCAGCTCGTTCAGTCGCTATCGACGTATGGGGGGAGAAGCGGGCGTGTTCTATGTGTTCAGTGAGGCCTATCTGTTTAACAAAGATCAGATCGAGGCCACGTTAGGATTCGACCGAACCAAATTTTATAACCGTATTCACGATGATCTGACGGCCGACGGCTGCCGCTTTCGGAAGGAATTTCATCTCGATGAATCCTGGGTCCCCGAAGGCTACTGCTTGTATGAAGAAGGCGAGTTCTGGGTCGTCGCCTATGTGGATGGCGGGCGCAGGCTGTCACCGGCGTTTTTCGTGCATCCGGAAGACGCGGAATTGTTCTTCCGCGCAAAACTGAAGGCGATGCTGGTCGAGAATCCGGACGAAGTATTGCCGCTGCCGTTTGCCTGGCCGCCGCGCAAATAAGCGCCGGTCAGATGCGCCGGCTCAGCGGCGCGGCTGCCGGCGCGCCACCAGATGTTCAAGTGCATCCTTCAGCGGACCGTCGTCCATTGAGGCGGCCAGATCGGCAAAGGAGCTGACCGCGTTGCGCGGCAAGTCGTGGCTGTCGACTTGCCTGACCGGCCTGACCGGCTCCGGCGGCAGCAGCTGCACTTTCAGCTTGATGCCTTCCACCGGCCAGCCCTTCTCACGCAGTCCTTGCTGCAATTTCGGCAACATCTGCCGCAGCCGCGTCGCCAGCGCCGCATTGGGCACCGCGACCTGCAACTGGCCTTCACGAATCTGCAGCGCGCGGCAATTGGCGAACAGCGTGGGTAGCAGGCGCACACAGTCGGCCTGCAGCTGGCCGACACGGCGCGCCGCCGGCAGCAGGCCGGCCAGTTTGTCGCTGGATTGCAGGAATTCAAAGGCGTCCTTCGCGCCGGGGCGCGGGCCGGGCCGGCGTGCCGGAATGAAGTTCGGAGGATTTTTCACCATGCGGCAACCTTAGCACAGCGTCAACGGCGGCTGAAGTGGCAGTCTGTCAAGAAGGGGTCACATGCTAGAATCGCCGCTTTGGCCGCCGCCGGCCCGTGCGCGCACGAAGGCGCGCGTTTATCGCCGCAAGGCCTGACTCTTTCGACATTTGGCATGTCCCTACTGACCAAGATTTTCGGCAGCCGCAATCAGCGCCTGCTCAAGCAGCTGCAAAAGTCCGTCCGAGCGATCAATGCGCTCGAGCCGGCGCTCGAGAAATTGTCCGACGACGAGCTGAAGGCGAAAACGCCCGAGCTACAGGCGAAACTGGCCGCCGGCGCGACGACCGATGACATCCTCGTCGAGGCCTTCGCGGTTTGCCGCGAGGCGTCGCGGCGCGTGCTGAAGATGCGTCATTTCGACGTGCAGCTGCTTGGCGGCATGGTGCTCCATCAAGGCAGGATCGCCGAGATGGCCACCGGTGAAGGCAAGACGCTGATGGCGACCCTGCCGGCCTACCTGAATGCCCTCACCGGCAAGGGCGTGCACATCGTTACCGTCAACGATTACCTCGCCCAGCGCGATGCGGAATGGATGGGCCGCCTGTACGGCTGGCTGGGCCTGACCACCGGCATCAACCTGTCGCAAGCGCCGCACGAGCAGAAGCAGGCGGCCTATGCGGCCGATATCACGTACGGCACGAACAACGAGTTCGGCTTCGACTACCTGCGCGACAACATGGTCTACTCGGTCGGCGAGCGCGTGCAGCGCGGACTGGCGTTTGCGATCGTCGACGAAGTCGACTCCATCCTGATCGATGAAGCGCGCACGCCGCTGATTATTTCCGGCCAGGCCGAAGACCATACCGAGCTCTACCTGAAGATGAACTCGGTGCCGCCGTTGCTGACACTGCAGATCGGCGACGAGACGCCGGACGGCAAGGGCAAGGTCGAGGTGCCGGGCGACTACACCAAGGACGAGAAGGCTAACTCGGTGCTGCTGACCGAGGCCGGCCATGAGAAGGCCGAGCGCATCCTGACCGAGATGGGCCTGCTGGCCGAGGGCGCATCGCTGTACGACGCGTCCAACATCACGCTGATCCACCATCTGTATGCAGCGCTGCGCGCGCATGTGCTGTACCACAAGGACCAGCAATACGTGGTGCAGAACGGCGAAGTCGTGATCGTCGACGAATTCACCGGCCGCCTGATGGCCGGCCGCCGCTGGTCCGACGGCCTGCACCAGGCGGTCGAGGCGAAGGAAGGCGCGCGCATCCAGCATGAGAACCAGACGCTGGCATCGATCACCTTCCAGAATTATTTCCGTCTGTACGGCAAGCTGTCCGGCATGACCGGCACGGCCGACACCGAAGCCTACGAATTCCAGGAAATCTACGCGCTGGAAACCGTGGTCATTCCGCCGAACCGCCCGAGCCAGCGCAAGGACCGGCAGGACCAGGTGTTCAAGAACGCCGCCGGCAAATATCGCGCGGTGCTGGCCGATATCCGCGACTGCTATGAGCGCGGCCAGCCGGTGCTGGTCGGCACCACGTCGATCGAAAACTCCGAGCTGATCGCGTCCATCCTCGCGAAGGACAATCTGCCGCACAATGTGCTGAACGCGAAGCAGCATGCGCGCGAAGCCGAGATCGTTGCGCAGGCCGGCCGGCCGAAGATGATCACGATCGCCACCAACATGGCTGGTCGCGGTACCGACATCGTCCTTGGCGGTAATGTCGACAAGCAGATCCAGTTCATCGAGGCCGACGCCGCATTGTCGGACGAAGACAAAGCTGCGCGCGCGCAGACCCTGCGCGACGAATGGCAATCGCTGCACGATCAGGTGGTGGCGGCCGGCGGCCTGCATATCATCGGCACCGAGCGCCATGAGTCGCGCCGTATCGACAACCAGCTGCGCGGCCGTTCCGGCCGTCAGGGCGATCCGGGCTCGTCGCGCTTCTATCTGTCGCTCGACGACCAGTTGCTGCGCATCTTTGCCGGCGACCGCGTGCGCGCGGTGATGGAGCGGCTGAAGCTGCCGGAAGACGAGCCGATCGAGGCCGGCATCGTGTCGCGCTCGATCGAATCGGCGCAGCGCAAGGTCGAGGCGCGCAACTTCGACATCCGTAAGCAGCTGCTCGAGTATGACGACGTCGCCAACGATCAGCGCAAGGTGATCTACCAGCAGCGCAACGAGCTGCTCGAGACCGACGACATGGGCGAGACCAGCCGCGCGCTGCGCCTGGGCGTGTTCAACGACCTGTTCCGCCAGCATGTGCCGGAAGGCTCGATGGAAGAGCAGTGGGACCTGCCGGGCCTGCAGGGCGTGCTGCTGCTCGAGTGGCAGATCGACGTGCCGTTCAAGGCCATGATCGACGCCGAGCCGAACCTGACCGACGAAGACCTGCTCGAGCGCCTGATCGCGGCGGCCGACCAGATCTATCAATCGAAGGTCGATCTCGTCGGCGCTGAGCATTTCAGCGGCTTCGAGCGCAACGTGATGTTGCAGAGCATGGACACGCACTGGCGCGAGCACCTCGCGGCGCTCGACCATCTGCGCCAGGGCATTCATTTGCGCGGCTATGCGCAGAAGAACCCGAAGCAGGAATACAAGCGCGAGGCCTTCCAGCTGTTTGCGCAGATGCTCGACCTGATCCGCAACGACGTGGTGCGCGTGATCATGACGATCCGCATCCAGTCGCAGGAAGAGATCGAGGCGGCCGAGGAGCAGATGGCGCATGCGCACGTCGAGAACGTGAACTACCAGCACGCCGATTTCAATCCGTCGGCATCGCCGGAAGAGCTGCTGGCGCCGCCCGCGCCGGACGCCCGGTATGCGGCTGCAGCGGCAATGATGAATGCGATGCCGAAGGTCGGCCGCAACGATCCGTGTCCTTGCGGCAGCGGCAAGAAATACAAGCAGTGCCACGGCAAGCTGGCCTGAGGCTGCGGCTGCGGCGAAAGCCGCTGCCAAGGCTCGTCTGAAGGACACACCACTGGATCCCGCGGGATCCAGTGTCTTTTGCAGGCTGACGCTGACGCTGACGTTCACGCTGACGCTGACGCTGACGATCAGGCGAAAGATTACGATCAACCCGACAGTCCGCTGTCATTCACCACGCAGGCATTCACATGGCCGTCAATTTCCCGCTCCCCACCCCGTTCAAGCTGAAGGCTGTCCCGGGCATCGAACTCGGCCATGCGGAGGCCGGCATCAAGAAGCCCGGCCGCAAGGACCTGCTGGTGATGAAGCTCGCGCCGGGCGCGACCGTCGCTGGCGTGTTCACCACCAACCGCTTCTGTGCGGCGCCGGTGCAGCTGTCAAAGGCGCACCTCGCGCAGGCTGCGCAATCCGGCAAGCCGATCGCGGCGCTGGTGATCAATACCGGTAATGCCAACGCGGGCACCGGCGAGGCGGGCCTGGCGAATGCGCAGGCAACCTGCGACGCGCTGGCGCAGTTGCTCGGCTGTGAGCCTTCGCAGGTGCTGCCGTTCTCGACCGGCGTGATCCTCGAGCCGCTGCCGGTTGAGCGGCTGGTGGCCGGCCTGCCGCAGGCGATCGGCAACCTGGCGGAGAACAACTGGTTCAATGCCGCTCAATCGATCATGACCACCGACACGCTGCCGAAGGCGGCATCGCGCACGGTCACCATCGGCGGCAAGAAGGTCACGCTGACCGGCATCTCGAAAGGCGCCGGTATGATCAAGCCGAACATGGCGACCATGCTGGGCTTTGTCGCCTGCGACGCCAGGGTGCCGCAGCCGCTGCTGGACAAGATGGTCAGGGAAGCGGCCGACGCGTCGTTCAACTGCATCACCATCGACGGCGACACCTCGACCAATGACTCGTTCATGCTGGTGGCCACCGGCGCCGGCGAGCTGGAAGTCAGCAGCGCCGAGTCGGATGACTATCAGGCGCTGGCGGCGGCCGTGACCTGGCTGTCGCAGGAACTGGCGCAGCTGATCGTGCGCGACGGCGAGGGCGCGACCAAGTTCATCACCATCAACATCGAGCAAGGCCGCGACGCCGACGAATGCCGCAAGATCGCGTATGCGATCGGCCATTCGCCGCTGGTGAAGACGGCGTTCTTCGCGTCCGATCCGAACCTCGGCCGTATCCTCGCGGCAATCGGCTATGCCGGCGTGACCGATCTCGATGTCGGCAAGATCGACCTGTATCTCGACGACGTCTGGGTTGCGAAGAACGGCGGCCGTAACCCTGATTACAAGGAAGAGGACGGCCAGCGCGTGATGAAGCAAAGTGAGATCACGGTACGTGTGACGCTGGCGCGCGGCAATGCATCGGCCACGGTGTGGACCTGCGACCTGTCGCACGAGTATGTATCGATCAATGCGGACTACCGGTCCTGAATACCGTTCCTGAGGCCGGCTGTCGCGACCCGTATAAAAATTAAAGCCAAGAGACCCATGAAAGAACTCGAACAATTCCTGCAGCGCGCCGAGGCGGTGCTGGCGCGCGTTGAAAGGCTGTTGCCCGGCCCGGCCGTCGAGCCCGACTGGACCGCATCGACGGCGTTCCGCTGGCGCGTGCCGCGCGATGGCCGCGGCTATTTGCAGCCGGTGCGCAACCCGGCGCGCATACAGTTCGATGACCTGCGCAACATCGGCCCGCAGAAGGCACAGATCGAGCAGAACACCCAACAGTTCGTCAGCGGCAAACCGGCCAACAATGTGCTGCTGACCGGCGCGCGCGGCACCGGCAAGTCGTCGCTGATCAAGGCCTGCCTCGCGCAGTATGCGCCGCAGGGCCTGCGGCTGATCGAGGTCGACAAGGAGCACCTGGTCGATCTGCCCGATATCGTCGAAATGGTCGCCGACCGTCCCGAGCGCTTCGTGATCTTCTGCGACGATCTGTCGTTTGAGGAAGGCGAAGGCGGCTACAAGGCGCTGAAGGTGGCGCTGGACGGCAGCGTCGCATCGCAGTCGGACAATGTGCTGATCTACGCGACGTCGAACCGCCGCCATCTGCTGCCGGAAAAATTTTCCGACAACGAAAGCTATCGGCATGTCGATGACGGCGATTTGCATCCGGGCGAGACGGTCGAAGAAAAGATCTCGCTGTCCGAGCGCTTCGGCCTGTGGCTGTCGTTCTATCCTTTCCGTCAGGACGATTATCTCGACATCGTGCGCCACTGGCTCGCGCATTTCGGCGTGCCTGCTGCGCAGTTCGACGAGGCTGAGCCAGAGGCCTTGCGCTGGGCGCTGCAGCGCGGCTCGCGTTCGGGCCGCGTGGCGTGGCAGTTTGCGCGCGACTGGGCTGGCAAGCACGACGCCTGACCATGACAGAAGCCCGCGCGCAGCCGATCGATGTGGCGGTCGGCATCCTGATGAAGCCGAACGGCGATGTGCTGCTCGGCCAGCGTCCGGCGGGCAAGCCGTATGCCGGCTATTGGGAATTCCCGGGCGGGAAAGTCGAGCCAGGCGAGTCTGTGCTCGACGCGCTCAAGCGTGAATTTGCCGAAGAGATTGGCGTGACCATCGTGTCCGCCGAGCCCTGGTGCGGCGTCGAGCATGTGTATCCGCACGCCCATGTGCGGCTGCATTTCTACATCAGCCGAGAATGGCGCGGTGAGCCGACCGCGCTCGAAGGGCAGCAGCTGGCCTGGCAGGGCAGCGTGCAGGTCGAGCCGGTGCTGCCGGCGACGATACCGCTATTAGACTCGCTGGATCGCGTGCGCTACGGCGACGCCGGCTGAGCAGCGCATCGGCCGCTTGCATCGGTCGCTGATATCGACGTACCCCCGTCGTTGACGCCGGCATGCATTCATGCCACGTGCGGCGCTAACGTTGATCGTCCGGCGTCGGCTCTTCTTCCGGCGGGCCGCCGGCAATTTTGTATTTTTCTTCGGCCCACGCGCCGAGATCGATCTGCTTGCAGCGCTCGGAGCAGAACGGTCGGTACTTGTTGGCCTCGGTCCATTCGACTTTTGCGCCGCAGGTCGGGCAAGCGACGATTGCTACCATAGTCTTTCAGGGAAATTCAGAAGTTGCACAGAGTGAGCTCGAACGGCACATCGCCCTCGTAAGGCTTGGACTTCATGTCGCCGCCCTGGCTGGTGAAGCGTATCCACAGCACATATTTATTGGCCGAGATCTCGGGAATCGCGCCGAGGCTGTCATCGATGTGCACTCGCAGCAACTGGTAACTGCGACCTTGCAGCATCTGCTGATAGCTGCCAGCGATCGCAATGATCTGCGTCGCGCGGCCGGATTCGCGCAGTAGCCTCAGCACGATGCGTATAGCACCGAACAGCGGTTCCAGCGGCGCAAACCAGCTCAGGATGTCGCTGCGGCGCTGTTCGGGCGGCAGCTGCTGCCATGCGTGATAGGACGGCAGGTCGAATTCGCACGCCCCGCCGGGGATGATGGTGCGGCCACGGATGCTCATCAGCCACTCGTTGTCGCGGATGTGCTGGCCGGTCTTGCCCTGCATGCCGATCAGTGCGGTGCTGGTCCGCTCGATGTCGTTCAGCACCGCATCCAGTCTGGCTGCCTCGACATTCGGATTGGTTTTGAAACCCAGCAGCGTGTTTTTCTGCCGTTCCAGTTCTTGCAGCAGGTCCGATTTCAAATCGGCCCGGCCGGCGACTTCCAGCATCTCGTAAATCGTCGTCAGCGCGACATGATGCTGCAGAGGATGGTCGTTGCGGATGAAGAAGTCGAACTTCTCGTGGAGGTCCTCTAGCCTCAGCAGCGTGCGAATACGCTCATTGAAAGGGTATTCGTAGACGGTCAAGGGTGTGTCCCCGCAGGTTGGCTAGAAATTAATTGTCAGATTCTGACCGAAGCTCTCGGAAATTACAAACCTTTGACCGGTATCGCAAGCGCTTTTTTTCTGGCCAGCGCCAGATACTGCGCATGAAGGCGGGCAACGGCCGCTTCAACAGCCGCGCGTTCGCCATCATTGACGATCACATCGTCGGCCACCGCGAGCCGTTGCTCCCGGCTGGCCTGGCTGGCCATGATGGCCTCGACCTGCGCGGCCGGCAACTGGCTGCGCTGCATCACGCGCGCGATCTGCAGCGCTTCGGGACAGTCCACCACCAGCACGCGGTCGACCCGATCGACCCAGCGCCCGGACTCGACCAGCAGCGGCACGACGAAGATCACATAGTCGCCGTCGGCGCGCTGCGCGGCTGCATCGGTGTCGGCGCCGATCAGCGGGTGCAAGATCGCTTCGAGCCTGCGCTTCGCGTCGCCATCGGTAAAGACCCGCGCGCGCATTGCCGCGCGGTTCAGCGAGCCGTCGGCGTTGATGAAGTCGGCACCGAACGCATCGCGTATCGCCGGCATCGCCCGCCCGCCGGGCGCCGTCAGCTGATGGGCAATGACATCGGTATCGACGATGCTGGCGCCCTGCAATGCAAACAGGTCGGCGACAAAGGACTTGCCGCTGCCGATGCCGCCGGTCAGGCCGATCGAGAGAGTGTTGTCGAGCACGTTATTTCCCAGGTAGTGCACACGCTTGATTGCGGCAACGACAGCCCGTCAGGACCATCGCCAGCGATACCCGCGCCGCTTACGACCACTGGCCCAGCCAGATATCCATCAGCCCGCGCCCGTAGATCAGCGCAACCAGGCCGGCCAGCGCGAGGAAGGGCCCGAAGGGTATCGGTTTGCCGCGCTGGTGGCGCTGCAGTCCCACCAGCAGCAGGCCGACGGCCGCGCCCACCGCCGACGACAGCAGCACAATCAGCGGCAGCATGGTCCAGCCCAGCCATGCGCCGAGCGCGGCCAGCAGTTTGAAATCGCCAAAGCCGATGCCCTCGCGGCCGGTGACGAGGCGGAACATCCAGTACACCAGCCACAGCGACAAATAGCCGGCGGCCGCGCCGATCACTGCGTCCGGCAGCGGAGCGAAGACACCGTTCAGGTTGATCAGGAGGCCGGCCCACAAGAGCGGCAGCGTCAGGTCGTCCGGCAGCAGCTGCGTGTCGAGATCAATGAAGGCCAGCGCCACCAGGGTCCAGCTCAGCGCCAGCGCGGCGAGGCCGGCGGCACCGGTGCCCAGCCGCCACGTCAGCAGCGCGGCCAGCACACCCGAGAGCAGCTCGACCAGCGGGTAGCGCAGCGGAATGCCGGCGTGGCAGTGGCGGCAGCGGCCGCGCAGCCAGATCCAGCCGAGCAGCGGCACATTCTCGATGGCGGACAGTGGATGGCCACACGATGGACAGGCCGAGCGCGGCACCAGCAGGTTGTAGCGGCCGCTGTACGGTGGCGGCTCATCGCGCTCCGTCGCCACGAAATTCTCGACCTCGCGCCGCAGCATCACCGGTATGCGGTAAATCACCACGCTGAGGAAACTGCCGATCACGAGGCCAAGCATCGCCCAGCTCAGCGAGGTCGGCATGCTTCCCGGCGGCGCGCCGAACAGTACCTGCATCAGGTCATTCATCAGACCACCGAACCCAGCTTGAAAATCGGCAGGTACATGGCAATCACTAATCCTCCAATCAGTCCCCCGAGGACCACCATGATCAGCGGCTCCAGCAGGGAAGACAGCGATGCGACGGCCGCATCGACTTCGTCTTCATAAAATTCAGCGGCCTTGCGCAGCATGTCGTCCAGCGCGCCGGACTCCTCGCCGATGGCCGCCATCTGCGTGACCAGCGACGGAAACACTTGCGACTGCTGCATGGCTGTCGTCAGGCTGGTGCCGCTGACGACGGCAGCGGCGATGCGCTGCGTGGCGCCATGGTACACCGCATTGCCGGCCGCGCCGCCGACGGACTCGAGCGATTCTACCAACGGCACGCCGGCCGAAAACATGGTCGCCAGCGTGTGCGTCCAGCGCGCGACCACGGCCTTGCGGAGGATGTTGCCGATCACGGGCAGCTTCAGCAGCAGCCGGTCGGTAGCGGCCTGCATCGCGGCCGACCGCTTCCAGGCGCGCATGAACAGCGTGGTTGCCACTGTCACGCCGCTCACCACCATGTACCAGTACGCCACTACCTGGTCAGATATCCAGATCACGATCAGCGTCGGTAGCGGCAGCTCGGCGCCGAAGCTTTCGAAGACACTCTTAAACGACGGCACCACCCAGATCATGATCACCGCGGTCACGATCACCGCCACGGCCAGCACCGCCGCCGGATAGAACATCGCCGAGCGGATCTTGCCGCGTAGCGCCAGCGTCTTTTCCTTGTAGGTGGCCAGCCTTGCCAGCAGCTCTTCGAGGATGCCGGCCTGTTCGCCGGCGGCGACCAGGCTACAGAACAGCCGATCGAAATATTGGGGATAGCGCTGGAAGGCCTGCGCCAGGCTGGTGCCGGTCTCGACGTCGGCGCGCAGGTCGAGCAGCAAGCGGCTGACCGCCGGATTCGCATGGCCACGCGCGACGATCTCGAACGACTGCAGCAGCGGCACGCCGGCCTTCATCATCGTCGCCAGCTGTCGCGTGAACGCGCACAGGTCTTTCTCGCTGACCTTGCGGTTGCGCGGCGCCGCCTTTTTTTTCAGGTGCGCAACCGCAATGCCCTGGCGGCGCAGCAGCACGCTGGCCATCGCCGCGCTGGGCGCACGGATCTCGCCGCTGGCCGCGCGGCCGCTGCGGTCGCGGCCGTCCCAGGCGAACAGCATGTCGGCCGGCTTCCTGGCCGGATTGGGGGGAGGGGCCATCGCGTGCTCCTGGTGAGTAGGGTGGAACGATCGTCAGGCATTCGTGCAGCCGAGGATTTCCTCGAGACTGGTCAGTCCCTGCCGCACCTTTAGCAGGCCGGCCTCGCGCAGTGTCAGCACGCCTTCGCGGCGCGCCTGCGCCTCGATCTCGAGCGCCGTGCCCTGCGCGAGAATGATGGCCTCGATCGCCGCACTGACCGGCATCACCTGATACACGCCCGCGCGGCCTTTGTAGCCGCTGCCGCTGCAGCGCTCGCACCCGACCGGCCGGTACGGCGTCCAGTCGCCAAGGTCGCTCTCGGCAAAGCCGGCGTCGATCAGCGCCTGCCGCGGCAGCTCGGCCGGCAGCTTGCAGCTGCACAGCCGGCGCGCAAGCCGCTGCGCGGTGATCAGGGTGATGGCCGAAGCAATATTGAACGGCGCCACGCCCATGTTCAGCAAGCGTGTCAGCGTCGACGGCGCGTCATTCGTGTGCAGCGTCGAGAACACCATGTGGCCGGTCTGTGCCGCCTTGATCGCGATGTCGGCGGTCTCGATGTCGCGGATCTCGCCGACCATCACGATGTCCGGGTCCTGCCGCAGGAACGCGCGCAGCGCGACCGGAAAGGTCAGGCCGGCGCGGTCATTGATGTTCACCTGGTTCACGCCAGGCAGGTTGATCTCGGCCGGATCTTCGGCGGTGGCGATGTTGATGCCGGGCTTGTTCAGGATGTTCAGACAGGTGTACAGCGACACCGTCTTGCCCGAGCCGGTCGGCCCCGTCACCAGCACCATGCCGTAGGGCCGCTGGATCGCGTCCAGCAGCAGCGCCTTCTGCTGCGGCTCATAGCCGAGCGCATCGATGCCCAGCTGCGCCTGGCTGCCGTCGAGGATACGCATGACGATCTTTTCGCCGAACAGGGTGGGCAGTGTCGAGACGCGGAAATCGATGCTGCGCGTGCCCGATACCGACAGCTTCATCCGCCCGTCCTGCGGCACGCGCTTCTCGGAAATGTCCAGGCGCGAGATCACCTTGATGCGCGACGCCAGCTTTTCCTTGATGGCCAGCGGCGGCTGCGCGATCTCGCGCAGTTCGCCGTCGATGCGGAAGCGGATCCGGTAAAACTTTTCGAACGGTTCGAAATGCAGATCGGACGCGCCGAGGTTGATCGCATCGGTCAGCATCTTCTGCAGGAAGCGCACCACCGGCGCGTCATCGATCTCGCTCGACGCGTTTTCCTGCGCCTGGCTGGCCGCTTCGTCGACCAGCGCCACGCTGTCGAGATCGTCGCCGATCAGCTCGGACAGGTTCTGCTCCGCGCTCTGCGACAGCCGCGCGATGAGTTCAGTGAGCTGCGGCAGCATCACCACCACCGGATCGACCGCGAGCCCGGTCTGGAATTTCACCTGGTCCAGCGCCTGTGTCTGCGTCGGGTCGGCGATCGCGATCGATACTTTGTGCGCGCGCCGCGCCAGCACCACCACGCGGTGCGACTGCATCAACCGCTCGTCGATCACTTTCTGCGGCAGCGCCTGCAAGTCCAGTGCCGCCAGGTCGAGCAGCGGACAGCCGAAATGCACCGAGCAGAACATCGCCAGCGAGCGCGCATCGAGCGCGCCGCTGGCCAGCAGCGCATCGATAAAGGGCAACTTATCGGACAGCGCCTTGCGCTGTATCGCGTCAATTTGCTGAGCGTCGAGCTTGCCGGCCTGCTGCAGCGCGCGCGGCAGGCCGGACAGGAAAGGGGCAGGGGGCGGGGCGGTCGGGCGCATGGGTCCTGGCAGGAAAACGCAGCGGCGCGATCATGCCGCTTTGCGTACTGCCCGCCCGGTTTTGCCTCCTGCGTGCGCTTCAGGTTCTGGTTCGGGCAACGCATGCCCGCAGCGGAGTGACGTAAGCGAGCAACAGCGCGTGCACTCCGCGCGCATTTTGCCTTGCCGTCAGCGTGACCGGTACAGCTTGACCATCTTGATGACCTGTTCCTGTGTCTGCACGATCTCGATCACGCAGCCGCCGATCTTCACGCTGACGCTGGCGTCCGGAATTTCTTGCAAGATCTCGAGCAACAGGCCATTCACGGTCTTCGGTCCGTCCAGCGGCAGGTTCAGCCCGAGCCGCTTGTTGATGTCGCGCAGCGACACCGAGCCTTCCAGCAGGCAGGCGCCGCTGGCGTCCCAGCCGAACTGGTCGGCTCGGGTGGCGCCCGGCACCGAGGTGGTGAACTCGCCGACCATTTCCTCGATGATGTCGTCCAGCGTCACCAGTCCCTGCACTTCGCCATATTCATCGACGATGATGGCCAGCCTTTCCTGGTTCTCCTGGAAATATTGCAGCTGAGTGAACAGGTCGGTCTCGGGCGGAATGAAGTAGGGCGCCGTCAGCAGCTCGCGGAAATGCCCGACCGTCAGTTCATCTACCTGGTTCAACAGCGCCATCGCCTTGCGCACATGCAGGATGCCGACGATCTGATTGATCTCGCCGTCGTGCACCAGCAACTTGTTGTGATAACAGGTCGTCAGTTCGTGCTTGATCTCATCGACCGTCAGCGACAGGTTCAGCGTCTCGATCTGCGAGCGTGGCGTCATCACATCTTCCACCGTGACGCGCTCCAGGTCGAACAGATTCAGCAGGATGCTCTTGTGCTTGACCGGAATGAAGTTGCCGCCTTCGAGTACCATCGAGCGCAGCTCTTCCGGCGAGATGCGCTGGTCGCGTGCGTCACTGCCGGTGCGAATGCGCAGCAGCCGCAACAGGCCGCGCACGAACAGGTTCACGAACCACAGCACCGGCTTGCCGATGAAGATCAGCGGCTTGATCACGAACGACGCCGGCAGCGCGATGCGCTCCGGGTAGGTCGCGCCGATCACTTTCGGCGTGATCTCGGCAAACACGATCAGCAGGAAGGCGACCACGGCGGTGGCCACGGTCAACACTTCCTGATTGTTGCCGAAGGCCGAGATCGCGATCGAGGTCACCAGCGCCGTCACCAGCGCGTTGATCAGCGTGTTGGCGATCAGGATCAGCGACAGCATCTTGTCGGTATGGTCGAGCAGCCACAGCGTGGTCTGCGCGAGCCGCGAGCCGCGCCTGGCGAGGTGCTTGATGCGGTGGCGGTTCAGCGCCATCAACGCGGTTTCCGAGATGGAGAAAAACGCTGAGGTGGCGGTCAGTGCGACGAGGGCGACAATTTGCACCCATAAGGGCACGGAATCCATGGAGCTCCGAAAAGAATGAAACCGCATGCATTATACGGATGGCGCCGCCGTCAAGGCACCTGCGGCCGGGTTCGGCACCTGGCGGCATAGCGTCGAACCTGTCCGCGCTGCAGCGCAACGTGAGCCGCCGCGCGGCTATTTGCTCAGCATATCGATCCAATAACTGTCACTATCCGGCCGTAACTCGGTATAGGATAGGCAGGACAACAAGGGCGGGCCGCCGGTGCGGCGGGCCCGACACAGCGGCCGACGACATGAGCACCAACACGTTTGTTAATTATTCTGTCGCCTTTTGCATCCAGTTCGCGGCGGTATTGCTCGCGCTGTCGCTCATCAAGCACTTGCGCTTCCAGAAGACGGCCGCCCTGGTGCTGGCCGCCGGACTGTCGCTGATGGCGATCCGCCGCCTGATTCCGTTTCAGCATTTTTTTCCTCAGCTGAGTTTTCTGCAGGGCGACCATTACGCCGACAGCGTGCTGTCGATCGTTATTTCGCTGCTGCTCTTCTCTGGCCTGTTTGGTCTGCGCAAGTCGATGAGCCGGCTCGAGGATTACACCGACCTGATCGAGAACCGCTCCCGCACCGACTACCTGACCGGCGCGTGGAACCGGCTCGAGATCGAGCGCCGTATCGAGATCGAGATCAGCCGCAGCCGCCGCTATGCGTCACCGCTGGCGCTGGTGTTGTTCGACATCGATCACTTCAAGCAGATCAATGACAACTATGGCCATGAGAGCGGCGACGACGTGCTGCGCAACCTGGTCGATTTTTGTCAGAAAAACATCCGCGAGATCGATGCGCTCGGCCGCTTCGGCGGCGAGGAATTCCTGATACTGATGCCGAGCACCGATGAGGGCGCCGCCTTCAGTGCGGCCGAACGGCTGCGCGAAGGCGTCGAGCAGTTGGTCTGCGCCATTCGTGACGGCCATCCAATCCGCGTCACGATCAGCCTCGGCGTGTCGGTGCTGCATCCGCAATCGGATGCCGACGCCTACCAGCAGATGAAGCAGCTGATCAGCCAGTCGGACCAGGCGATGTACCTGGCCAAGCAGAGTGGACGCAATCAGACGCGCCTGAGCCTGGCCGGGTGAACTTATACGGCCGGCACGCCGGCATGCTCTAGACTGCGCAAGATCCGTCACTTCACTGCTGTGTCCGATGAACTCACTTTCTTCTCCCGCCGATAGCAACCTGATCGATTCTCGCTATGCCGCCGTACGCCTGTTGGCGGCGCTGCTGATTGCGACGCTGGGCAATGGCGGCATGTACATCCTGTCGGTCGTGCTGCCGGAGATCCAGTCGGAGTTCGGTGTCAGCCGTGCCGACGCGACGCTGCCGTACATTTTGACCATGATCGGTTTCGGCTTCGGCGCGATCCTCTGCGGGCGCTGGGCCGACCGCTTCGGCGTCAGCCGCGTGATCCAGCTCGGCGCGCTGGGTGTGCTGTCGGGCTTCCTGATCGGGGCGGCGGCATCCAACCTGCTGGTGTTTGCCATCGTGCATGGCGTATTCATCGGCTTTCTCGGCGCCGGCAGCGCGTTCGTGCCGCTGATGGCCGACACCTCGCTCTGGTGGAACAAGCGGCGCGGCATCGCCGTGGGCATCTGCGCCAGCGGCAACTATGTCGCCGGCACCGTATGGCCGCCGATCGTGCAGTACGGCGTGCAGCAGGTCGGCTGGCGCGAGACCTATGTGCTGGTTGGGCTGACCTGTTCGATCGGCATGGCGCTGCTGGCGCTGCGTCTGCGGCAGCGGCCGCCGTTGCAGCCGGCACCGGTCACCGCTGCCGGCGCTGCACAGCGCAGCGATGCGCCGTTCGGGCTGCGGCCGTCGCAGGCGCAGCTGGCGCTGTTCATGGCCGGCGTGGGCTGCTGCGTGGCGATGGCGATGCCGCAGGTGCATATCGTTGCGTATTGCGCGGACCTGGGCTTCGGTGCGGCGCGCGGCGCCGAGATGTTGTCGCTGATGCTGGGCCTGGGCATTGTCAGCCGGCTGGCCTCGGGCTGGATCTCCGACCATATCGGCGGTCTCAAGACACTGCTGGTCGGCGCCGCGCTGCAGGGCATTGCGCTGCTGCTGTTCCTGCCTTTCGACGACCTCGCATCGCTGTATCTGATCTCGGCGCTGTTCGGCCTTTTCCAGGGCGGGATCGTGCCGTCGTATGCGATCATCATCCGCGAATATTTTCCGCCGGCCGAAGCCGGCGCGCGCGTCGGCAGCGTCATCTTCGGCACGCTGATCGGCATGGCGCTGGGCGGCTGGATGTCCGGCGTGATCTTCGACCTGACCGGCAGTTACCACGCCGCCTTCATCCATGGCATTGCATGGAACCTGCTGACCTTTTCGATTGCGATCTGGCTGTTCCGGCGATCGCGGCAACCTGGCCTGCCGCTGGCGGCGTAAGGCCACCCGGACATGGACACGGCACGGTCGTACGGCATCGGCGCCAATCGCGGCCAGTTTGCGCACCAGCTCTTGCAGGTGCTGCTGGTCGGGCTGACCATCGGGATGACGCGCACCGTCATCCCCGCACTGGCCGAGTCGGATTTCGGCGTCGCGAAAAATTCCTTCGTGATGCTGAGCGCTTTCGTGCTGGCGTTCGGCATCGTGAAGGGCGTGATGAATTTCTTCGCCGGCCGCCTGTCCGAGCGCATTGGCCGCAAGCGCGTGCTGATCTGGGGCTGGCTGGTGGCGCTGCCGATTCCCTTCCTGATCTGGGTCGCGCCCAACTGGCATTGGATCGTTGCCGCGACGGTGCTGCTCGGCGTGAACCAGGGCCTGGCCTGGTCGATGACGCAGACCGCCAAGCTCGACATCACACGCTTCGAAGAGCGCGGGCTGACGCTGGGCCTGAATGAATTCGCCGGCTACGTCGGCGTTGCGGTAGCCGGCATCGTCACGGCCTGGATGGCGGCGCGCTTTGGCGCGCGCGTGGGCTTGCTGATGTTCGGGCTGACGGTGATTGTTCTTGCGCTGATAACGACCTTGCTGTGGGTGCGCGAGACCCTGCCCTGGGCGCACGCCGAGGCCGCCGCGCAGACCGGCGTCACCGCGCTGCGTCCGCGCTACCCGAGCGGCGTATCGGCGCAGCCATCGACCGCTGAAGTCTTCCTGTTGGTGAGCTGGCGCGACAAGCGCCTGATGGCCTTGTGCCAGGCCGGGCTGGTGGAAAAGTTCGTCGATGCGCTGGTGTGGATTTTCTATCCGGTCTACCTGTACCAGAGCGGCCTGAGCCTGTTCGATGCGGGAGCGATCATCGGTGTCTATGGCATCACCTGGGGTGCGTCGCAGTTGTTTACCGGCCGTCTGTCGGACCGGTTCGGACGGCACCGGCTGAACGTGGCCGGCATGGCGATCTGTGGCGCGGGCGTTGCAGCGATGGTGCTGAGCGACAGCGTTGCAGGGTGGTCCGCCGCCTGCGCCGTGACCGGCTTTGGCATGGCCTTGCTGTATCCGAACCTGTCGGCGGCCGTCGCCGATATTTCGCACCCGTCGTGGCGCGGCTCGGCGATCGGCATCTATCGTTTCTGGCGCGACCTTGGCTATGCGATCGGCGCGCTCGGGCTGGGCCTGGCTGCACACTTTGGCGGCCAGATACACGCGGCCTTCTGGTTCGTTGCGCTGGCCATGCTGGCCTCAGGCGCGCTGCTCGGATGGCTGGGCGAGGAGACGCATCCGCGGCTGAACCCGCAAGTGCCGTAAGCCTGGGCCTGACGAACGCCTGCGTGCTGCCGGCAAATGAAGGTCAATGCGTCGGCGTCAGCGCCAATACAGTTGCCCGCTGGCGGCGAGCGCCGCCTGTCCGCCAATGCGAATGCGCAGTACATCGCCGGCTTGCTCCCAGCTCGCATGTACGAGGCCGTCGCGGCCGATCTCGATGCCTTGCTCGGCCAGGTAACTGCCTGCGCCGCCGTGCGTCGGCTTGTATCGCGCGATAAAGGCCGCGACCGACCCGTTGCCCGACCCGCACACCGGATCTTCAGCGACGCCTTCGCCCGGCGCAAACGTGCGTACCCGAATGCGTACTGGGTCGCCGGCGCCGCGCTCGGCAAAGACCGTCACGCCGGCCGCATGCAGGTTGCGGCAGACGGTCGCGATCAGGCTGAGGTCAGGCTGCAGCGACGAGATCGCTGTCACATCGGCGAGCTCGACGATCAGCCACGGCACGCCCGTGGATACGACCTCGCAGGGGCTGCCCGCCAGCACAGATTCGGCGCAGCCGAGCATGCCGGCCAGCGTGTGCGCCGGCAGTCCGGCGTCGCGGTACTGCGGCGCTGCCTGCGTCATGGTCAGCAGCCGGCCGCCGCCGGCAGCCGGCAGGACATCGACCGGCACGATGCCTATCCCGCATTCCTGTCGCAACAAGCTCGCCTGTGCCAGCCGGGGCACGTGTGCCAGCACCGCATGCGCGGCAGCGATGGTCGGATGGCCGGCGAAAGGCAGCTCACTGACGGGCGTGAAAATGCGCACGCGGTAATCTGCGTCGGCCGTTGTCGGCTTCAGCAGAAAGACGGTTTCCGACAGATTCATTTCACGCGCAATCTTTTGCATGATCTCGCCGGGCAGATCGTCGGCGTCAAATACGACCGCTGCCGGATTGCCGTACAAGGGGCGGTCGGTGAATGCGTCGATCTGGTCAAAGTGCAGAGGAAGGGTCATGTCGGTCCACCGAAAACATGCAGGATCAGAGTTTCCCGCGGATCTTGCGCCAGAGCTTGCGGAGATGTCCGCGCGACGAGCTGATTGGCGCGCTGTCGAACAAGGCAGGACTGGGCAGATCGAACCCTGCCCATTGCCTGAACCAATCCGGATCGATCGGCCGGCGCTCCAGCGCCACCGAGCCGCGATCGCCGTGCAGATAGGGCTCGAGCGTGGTTGCGGTCACGGGCTTGAATCCGTTGGCGACATTGGTGCCGTGAATGACCTGCAGCCACTCGGCCGTGGCATCTTTCTCGTGCGCCTGCTCGTTCATCTTCGAATGATCGAATGCATACAGGTTCTCGCCATCATAGTGCCGCCTGAACAGCGTCACGAACGGCGACACGCCGAAATACATCGGCTGTATCTGCCGGAAATCCGATCGATAGCCTTTGCCGGTCACGATCAGGTGAGGCTCTTTCCCGGCATCGATGATGCTTTGAATGGTGATATTCAGTTTCTCAAAATAGCGCCGCTCGACAATGTCATCGGAATCGATGCGGGTCAGCGCCACGTTGTCGAGCAGGCCATCGCGGCTCAGCTCGGCGGCGATCAATGCGGCTGATTCCCGATTAGGCGTGAAGACGGGCGTAAATTCGCCGGCGGGCAAATAGGTCTGTTGCAGCTGGCGGTCGCCGGCATCCATCAGGAGGAACACGCGCACCGGCCGCACGGTTTGCGCGCGCAGCGCGGCGCCCAGTGTTTGCTGGTACAGCTTCGCACGAAAGATGAACCAGTCATTGCGGCTCGCTTCGTCGAAAAACAGTCGGTGGCTCCAGGCCTTGACGCGCAGGCTGAAGCGTACGACGACAATGTTATGAATATCGATGGGCATGAGGTCGGTGGCAATTCGACGGGCCGCTCATCTTAGTATCGTCTGAAAATCATTGTGTCCGGATAAGCGGTGTCTTTGGTGGCGATCAGGAAAATGAGAGGGTCTCTGCAACACCGTTGCGCGATTGCGCGTGTTTTCTTTATGCAGAGTTCTTCAGTTCAATCAATTGATCCAGCGCCATGCCCCAGCCCTGCTCGAATCCCAGCGCTGCATGCGCGTCCCGGCCGGCTTCGTCCTGGTGCATGACCGTCGCCGTGTAGTGGGTTTGGCCGTCCGGCAGCGGCGTGAAGCGAAGTTCGGCGACGAAGAAGAAGCCGAGATGGTCATCTTCCGCTTTCGGCTGCGGGCGGAAATCCGGGCCCAGCGCATTCGTCCAGACCAGCCGGTGCGGCGCGTCGATGGCCAAAAAGGTGCCGATGTTGTCCGGCAGTCGATGGCCTTCGGGCGATTGCATCACGGTGCGGAAGATACCGCCCGGCCGCAGGTCGATGTCGCACGCCACCACTTGCCACGGGCGCGGGCAGAACCACTGGACCAGTGTCTGCGGATTGGTCCAGCCGTCCCATAGCTGTTCGGGTGACAGTGGTACGGCGCGGCTGAACTGAAGATCGAGGCGGGCGTCTGCAGGCATGGATATTCTCCGGTCAGCGGGCGGCGACCACTTCAATTTCGATCAGCATGTTCGGCATGACGAGCCCGCTGACGAAGCTCAGCATCGACGCCGGCCGTGCGTCGCCGAGAAACTGGTTGCGAATCGCGCGATAGGCTTCGAGGTCGCTGGGACGGGTCAGCGACTGCGTCAGTTTGACGATATCGCCGGCGTCCATGCCCGCGGCATGGAGCATCGCCATGACATGTGTCCACGCCAGCCGCGCCTGCGTCTCGAAATCGGCCGGCAGGCTGCCATCGGCATTCAGCCCGGGCGTGCCGGACGTATAGAGCCAGCGGCGCCCGCCGTCGACCAGCACCGCGTCGCTGTATTTCCCCAGCTTGCTGGCGACGCCGACATCCACTTCATGGTGATTGCCCATATGATCTTTCTGACCTTCCAGTGATTGGAGTCATCCCGGTGTGTCGCGGGACGCGCTGACAGAACCTTGCAGAAAACCGGGCACGCACTCAGCCAGCGGCAAGCCGGGAGCCGTCACCGTGCTTCGGATTGTATGCTTGTCGCTTTGCTGATGGAATATTTTCGCCGTCCTGCGCGCTGCGCCGGCGGCATTGGAACCTCACACGGCGATATCCACTGCCGCGCCCGCCGACGAGTTTCTGTTTTTCCCCATCGCCTGGACTGGTAAAATTTTAGGTCAATAAATTAAAACTGTTTCCGAGCGTCGGTAGAAGGAAGAACGCGAATGAACTCTGCGTCCGAGACGATGGCTTCGCGGCACTGCGATGTCCTGGTGATTGGCGGCGGCCCGGCCGGCTCGACGGTGGCCACTTTGCTGGCGCGGCAAGGCCACCATGTGGTCGTGCTGGAAAAATCGCATCATCCGAGATTTCATATCGGTGAATCCTTGTTGCCCGCGAACCTGCCCTTGCTCGATACCCTGGGCGTGGGAGATGAAGTGCGGGCGATCGGCATGTTCAAGCCGGCCGCCGAGTTCGTATCGCCGCATCACGACTGGACGCAGGCGTTTTACTTCGCCGACAGCTGGGACAAATCGATGCCGCATGCTTATCAGGTGCGCCGCTCTGAATTCGACGAGATCCTGATCCGTAATGCGCAACGCACCGGCGCCGAGGTGCACGAGGGCTGCAAGGCACAGCGCGTGGATTTTCAGGACGATGACACGGTGCTCGTCGACGCCCAGCACGACGACGGTCGTTCGACCCGATGGCAGGCGCGGTTTCTTGTTGACGCGTCGGGCCGGGACACCTTCCTGTCGAACAAATTCCGCATCAAGCAGCGCAATCCACGGCACAACAGCTCGGCCGTGTACGGCCACTTCACCGACGCGCGCCGCAATGAAGGCAGCGACGAGGGCAATATCTCGATCTACTGGTTCAGCCACGGCTGGTTCTGGTTCATTCCGCTGCATGACGGTACCACCAGCGTGGGCATGGTGACCTGGCCGTATCACATGAAGACCAAAGGCGCGCGCAGCCTCGAGCAATTCTTGCTGGACAATATCGCGAGCTGCAGCGCGCTGGCCGACCGGCTGAAGGCGGCCACGCTGACCGAGGCCGTCAGCGCCACTGGCAATTTTTCGTATGTGTCCGAGCGCACGCACGGCCGTAATCATCTGCTGCTGGGCGATGCGTACGCATTTATCGATCCGGTATTTTCGTCGGGGGTCTGGCTGGCGATGAACAGCGGTGTGCTGGGCGCCGAGACGATTCATACCTGTCTGACGCGGCCGGCACGGACCGACGCGGCGCTGAAACATTTCGATCGCCTGATGAGGCACGGGCCGAAAGAATTTTCGTGGTTCATCTACCGGATGACCAATCCGATCATGCGCGATTTTTTTATGCACCCGAAAAATGTCTTTCGGGTGAAAGAGGCGTTGCTGTCGCTGCTGGCCGGCGATATTTTCGGTAAAACGCCGATCTGGCGTTCGCTGTTCATTTTCAAGTCCTTGTACTACATTGCCAACGTAGTCCAGCCGCGCCGCGCGTATGCCGCGTGGAAGACGCGCCGCTTTAACATCCGCAAAGTGGATGATCCTTCGTTTTATAACGCCTGAGTGGTGAAGCATTTGCAACCTCGTCGCCACCTGCTGTTTCGTGCGTATGAGCACCTGGCCATGGTGATCGGGCTGGGCAGCCTGGCCGTGCTGTGCCTGAGCTGGATGCCGGTGGCCATGCTGCTGCATGCGCTGCTGCCGGCCACGTTCGGGCAAAAGCTCGGGCGCCGGGTCATCATGTGGGCCTTCCGCGCTTATCTGCAGCTGCTCACCTGGGTATGCGCGTGCCGCTTCGAATTGTCGGCGCTTGACAAGCTGCGCGATGCCGGCCCGCTGATCGTGGTCGCCAATCATCCTTCGCTGCTCGATGCGATCATTCTGCTGTCGCGCCTTCCGAATGCAGTCTGCGTGATGAAAGCCAGCCTGATGAACAACCCCTTGTTCGGCTCGGCCGCGCGGCTGGCGCGATATATCTGCAATGACGGTCCGGTGCAGATCGTGCTGCAAAGCCGCACGGTCTTGCAGCAGGGCGGGCAAGTGGTGATTTTCCCGGAGGGCACGCGCACCCGGCATTTTCCGCTGAATACCTGTACCGCGACGACTGGCCTGATGGCCAAGCGCGCCGCCGTACCGGTGCAAACGGTCGTGATCGAATTTTCCACGCCCTATCTTGGCAAGCAGTGGCCGCTGTTCCGCGCGCCGGTGCTGCCGCTGCACTGTCGCGTGCGGCTGGGCGAGCGTCTGTCTGCGCAGACCGATATCCATGCGTTCACCAGCGCGATGGAGCGCGAGCTGCGCCAGTCCGACGGTCCGCGTTCCCCGCTGTATTCCTCGACCTCCGCCTGAGTCACCGATGTTTGCTGCGTCGACTTCCCATGTGTGCTGATTCCCAGCTACAACCCCGGCCAGACCGTGTACGAGACCGTGCGCTCGGCCCGCGCGCAATGGACACCGGTCTGGGTGGTGGTGGATGGCAGCACCGATGGCACCGCGCAGGGGCTGCAGGCGATGGCTGCGCACGATCCGGGGCTGCGCGTGATCGTGCTGCCGCACAATCAGGGCAAAGGCGCTGCGGTATTGGCCGGCATCAGCCAGGCCGCCGCTGAAGGTTTTACGCATGCATTGACGATGGATTCCGATGGCCAGCATCCGGCCGAGCTGATCCCGGCCTTTATGCAAGCGTCCATGCGCCGGCCCGACGCCATGGTGCTGGGCAAGCCCGTGTTCGGCCCGGAAGCACCGGCGCTGCGCGTCAACGGCCGCAAGGTGTCGAACGGCTGGGCGAACCTGGAGACGCTGTGGATGGGCGTGGGCGATTCGCTGTATGGCTTCCGGGTTTATCCGATAGCGCCGCTGATGCGCATCATGCGCGGGCAGCGCTTCATGCGACGGTTTGATTTCGATCCCGAGGCTGTGGTGAGACTGTGCTGGGCCGGCGTGACGCCGCTGAATATCGATGCGCCGGTACGCTATCTGTCGGCCGACGAAGGCGGTGTGTCGCATTTTAAGTATTTGCGCGATAACGTTCTGCTCACCTGGATGCACACACGGCTGTTCACGGGCTTTTTATGGCGCCTGCCGGTTTTGCTCTGGCGCCGTCTGGCAGCCACTTAGCCACTTTTTCCTGTTCCTGATGACGACTCCCCCGCCGACTGGCCGCACCGCCGCGCTGAAAGCCGACCCTCGCTTGCAGCATTATTTTCAGACTGAAGATGAGCGTCGCGCAGTCACCCGCGCGATGTTCGATGAAGCAGCCAGCGGTTATGACGGCGCGGAATCGCTGACGGCGCTTGGAAGCGGCGCCTGGTACCGGCGCGAAGTGCTGCGCCGGAACGGACTGGCCCCGGGCATGACGCTGCTTGATGTCGCTGCCGGTACCGGACTCGTGACGGTCGCAGGCCGTGAACTGGTCGGCGAGACCGGCCATGTGATTGCGCTCGATCCGTCGCCCGGCATGCTGGCCGAGCTGCAAAAGAAAGTGAACGTGGAGACCATCGAAGCGTATGCGGAGGCCATGCCTTTGCCCGATAGCTCCGTGGATTTCCTATCGATGGGCTATGCGCTGCGCCACGTCGGCGATCTCGATAAAGCGTTTGCGGAATATCTGCGGGTGCTGCGTCCCGGCGGGCGCGTGTGCCTGATGGAGATCAGCCGGCCGGCCGGCCGCGTGAGCCGCTGGCTGCTGAGATTTCATATCGGCGTGCTGGTGCCTTTTCTCGCACGCCTGCTACGTCGCCACGCCGACATGAAAAAACTATGGGCCTACTACGGCGACACGATCGAGGCCGCGCTGGAGCCCGAGCAAATTCTCGCGGCGCTGCGGCGCGCTGGTTTTACCGACGTGAATGTTTCAGTCACGCTGCGCGTATTCCGTGAATACACCGCGCGCAAGGAATGAACACCACCGAGATCTTCCTGATCGCAATGGCGATCATCTTCACAGTGCCCTGGCTGATCTGGCGCATCGGCCGTACCGACTATGTCGCGCCGCTGGTGGTCGTGCAGATCCTGACCGGCATTGTGCTCGGGCCCGGCGTGCTCGGGAAAGCTTTCCCTGAGTATTACCAGTTCGTGTTCACGCCCGTCGTGGTGCAGTCGCTGAATGGCATCGCCTGGTGGGCAGTCATGCTGTTCGTGATGATCGCCGGCGTTGAGCTGGACTTGCGCCAGGCCTGGGCGCACCGGCGCGAGAGCAGCATCACCGCTGGCCTGGCCCTGGGAGTGCCGTTGCTGTCGGGATGCGCGGCGGCGGGCGTGCTGCTGGGCTTCCCAGGCTGGATGGATCCACAGGCCCAGCCCTGGCAGTTCGTGCTGGGCGTCGGCATGGCCTGCGCGGTCACGGCGCTGCCTATCCTCATCCTGATCATGGAAAAACTGGCCATCCTGCGCCAGCCGTTGGGGCAGCGAATACTGAGGTATGCCAGCCTCGACGATATTGCCATCTGGGGAGTACTGGCGCTGATCCTGATGGACTGGAGCCGCATCGGTAAACAGCTGGTATTCCTGGCCGCGTTTGCCGTGCTGGGGCTGGCCTTCCGCCGGCTGATGGTGTGGCTGCACGAGCGTGACCGCTGGTATGTTGCGCTGATCTGGCTGGCGGTCTGCGGCTTCGGCGCCGACTGGGCCGGGCTGCATTACATGGTCGGTGCTTTTCTGGCCGGCGCGATCATGGATGCGCACTGGTTCAATCAGGAAAAGCTCGATCAGCTGCGCCACCATGTGCTGCTGGTACTGATGCCGGTGTTCTTCCTCTCCACCGGCCTGCGCACCAACTGGGCCATCGGCGGCGCTGCCGTGTTCGTGGCGGCGGCTCTGCTGCTGTTGGCATCGGTGGCCGGCAAGTTGGCGGGCGTGCGCCTGGCCGGGCGCTGGCTCGGCTGGCCCAGGGAAGAGACCGGCATTATTGGCTGGCTGCTTCAGACCAAGGCGCTGATCATGATCATTTTTGCGAACATTTTGCTGGACAAGCACATCATCTCCAGCGAGACCTTTACCGCCTTGTTGTTGATGGCGGTGGCCAGCACCATGCTGACCGTGCCGGTGGTGGCGCCGCGGCTGCGCAGGCTGGCCGGCGGCGCCTGAAGCGCGGCCCGCTCAGCGCCAGCCTTGCGTATGTCGCAGCGACATCCAGCCAAACGCGGCGCCGACGGCCGCGCCGGCAATGACGTCGAGCGTCACATGCTGCAAGGTGGCGACGGTGGACCATGCGATGGCCGCGCACATCAGGATATTCGCAGCCAGCAGCCAGCGTGGCGCGCCGATCTCTGACAGCAGGCGCCGCAGCCACATCGCCGAGAACACGGCCGAGCCCACATGCAGCGACGGGCAGGCATTGCCGGCGGCGTCCACCCCCTTGATCATGGCAAGGCCTGGGTAAAGCGCCCAGTTCATTGGCGCAGGCGGCGTGCTGGTCGGCCAGAACCAGAATATGCCCAGGCAGAGCGCGCACAGTGCGCTCACCCATACGCCGAAGGTGGCCAGCGTGCGGAACGAGGCCATCAGCGCCGGCGGCAGCGACACATAGACCCACAGCGACGCATACACCGGAAAAGCGGCCGGAGAAAAGCCGATCCAGTCGTCCAGCCACAGGCGGGGAACTTCCACGGCTGTGCCCGGATGCGACCTCAGCACCTCGAAATAACACCAGAAAAACAGTGTCATGAAAACGGACGTGCCAACCGCCTTGACCGGCCACAGATAGCAAAATCGGCTGACTAACTGATGATGCCAGCGATGGTGCGGGCGCTGCTGTCGGCGCGACGTTCTCAATTCATCCATTTGCGGCGATTGTGCCATTCAACTTATAATAATTACACCCAATTTTGCACGATTGCGGTCGATCTTGAAGTAGCGCCTGCCAGCGGAGAGCCATTAAAATAGCGGCAAGAAGGTCTCTTTTGGTCCGGCCCGTCAACGGCCTGTTAGCGCGTTTCAATAAACATGAACTCAATCCAGCTGATTAGCGATTTTCTGAAGGCCCGCGCGGATGTCGAGCCCGAGCGTGTGGTGGACAGCGCGCTACTGACCGACCTGGGCATCGATTCCCTGATGCTGGCCGAGCTGATGTTTGAGGCCGAAGACCAGTTCAATATTTCTATCGATTTACAGCCAGGCGAACCGATGCCGCAAACCGTGGCCGATGTCGCGAAGATGATCGATGGCCTGATAGCGGCCAGGGCGTCTGCGGCATGACGCTGCGGCGTGTCGCCGTCACCGGATTGGGACTGGTCAGTCCGTATGGTGGCGACGTCGACGATTTTTTTCGTCATATGCTCGCGGGCGAGTCAGCGACCCGGCTATTTGTCGGCGAAGATTTTCCCAAGCCCGTCAATACGCCCGCCGTGCTGTGCCCGGATTTCAATGCGGAGGCGGCGCTGTCCAGGCCGCTGGCCGTGATGATGGAGCGCTTTGCTCAGTTGGGCGTGGCCGCCGCATTTCAGGCCTGGGACCATGCGGGCTTGTCGCGCAAGCCTGCGCAGGCCGACGTTCGCGACAACTGGGGATGCATCTGGGGCACCGCGCTGGGCGGGATTTCCGCGTTCGAGCGTGGCTCGAAAGACCTGTGGCTCAACGGCCGCGACCGCGTGTCGCCGATGTCAGTCGTGCTGGGCATGAACAATGCGTGCAATGCCCATATCTCGATTCAGCTGGGCCTGGGCGGCGTCAGCAGCAGCCATACGGTCGCCTGTGCGTCGTCGGCGATCGCGATTGGCGAGGCATTCCGTCGGGTCCGGTCGGGCGAGTCGACCGTGGTGCTGACCGGCGGTTCCGATATGCCCTTAAGCTATGGCGTGGTGCGCGCGTGGGAAGCGATGCGCGTGCTGTCGCCAGGCGATGAGCAAACGGCCTTTGCTGCATGCCGGCCGTTTTCCGCAGACCGTCGTGGCTTTGTGCTCGGTGAAGGCGGAGCGGCGCTGGTGCTCGAAGACTGGGATCATGCGGTCGCGCGCGGCGCGCGCATCCACGGCGAGGTCGTCGGCTATGGCGCAAGTTGCGACCGCAACCATTTGGTCAAACCGGACACGCAGGGACAGGTCCGCGCGTTGCACAGCGCGCTGGCCGACGCGGGCCTGGCGCCCGGCGACATCGATTACGTGAACGCTCATGGCACGGCCACGCATGAAGGCGACCCGGTCGAAGTACAGGCGCTGAAGACCGTGTTCGGTGACGCCGCCGCCGCCCTGCCGGTGAGCGCGACCAAGTCCATGCATGGTCACCTGATGGGCGCGGCCGGCGCGATCGAAGCGCTGGTGACGGTGCTGGCGCTGCGCGAGCAGAGCATTCCGCCGACGGCCCATTTGCACGGACGGCTGGATCCGCTGTGCGAAGGCGTGCACCATGTGACCCAGGGCCAGAGCGGCGTTGCGTTGCGCGCCGCGCTGTCGAATTCTTTTGCTTTCGGGGGCAGCAACGCCGTCCTGGCGTTCCGCGCCCCGAATAACCTTCAGTAAATTCATGTCTGACGCAATTGCCAACGCCTCTGTCGAGGCACTGATGCCCGAGGTGGCGAACCTGATCATCGAGGCGCTCAATCTCGACATGGCTGCTCACGAGGTCGAGCCGGACGCGCCGCTGTATGGCGACGGCCTCGGGCTGGACTCGATCGATATGCTCGAGATGTCGCTGGTCATTTCCAAACAATACGGATTCGAGTTGAAATCCGATGTCGACAACAAAGCGGAGGTCTTCGGTTCCCTGCGCGGCCTCACCACACACATCGCCCGTTGTCGCACCAAATGACGGTTGCCTGGCGTCCGTTGCTGCGAGGGACCGTGTCGGCAGGCGTGTTGTTGAGCTGGTTGGTGGCCGCGTATGTCGGTAGCAGCGGCATTGGCGATCCGGACGTGAATGCGGCGATCGCGGTATTTCCGCTGTTGTTGGCCGGCGCGATGATGGTGGGCACCCATCTCGACCGCGCTTGGGCGTGGTTGCTGGCGGTGTTGCTTGTCGGTGGTGTCGCCACGCTGTGGCCGCTGCTGCGGCTGAATGTTCGCACCGTCTATTACCTGCAGCATGTCGGCACGCACCTGGCGCTGGCTGCCGTGTTTGGCCGCACCCTGATCGGCGAGCGCGATGCGCTGATCACCCGCATGGCCAGATTCATCCATGGCGAGCAGTTGTCCGAGCGCCATCTGCGCTACACCCGCCAGGTCACGGCCGCATGGACCGTGTTTTTCCTCGCGAACGCGACCGTCTCGACCCTGGTGTTCGTGTGGGCGCCGGCTGCCTGGTGGGCGGTCTACGCCAACCTGCTGACCGGCCCCCTGATCGGCCTGATGTTCGTGGGCGAGCACTTCGTGCGCATGCGGGTACTCCCGCCGCACGAACGGCCGACTTTCAAAGAGATCCTGTTGGCCTACAAGCAGCGCCATCGTCCGGGGCTCGGTAAGCCGGCGTCCAGGTCATGAGCGCCTTGCCCCTGGTCAGCGGTCGCCGGCCCGACGAAGTGCTGGCCTGGCGCGCCGATGGCGCCGTCACGGTGCGCGAGTTTGTCGCGCATGCGCGCTCACTGGCGGCGCACATGCCGGCCGGCCGCTGGGTCATCAACCTGTGTGAAGACCGTTACCACTTCGCGGTGTCGTTTGCGGCCTGCCTGTTGTCGGGCAAGACCAGCCTGCAACCTTCATCCCATTCACCGGCCACGCTGCAGCAGCTCGCGCGGGATTATCCGGGTGCGTGGTGCCTGGTCGATGGCGAGCGTGCCGGCGATAGCCAGGCGGGTGGGCTGCCGGTGTTTCGTTGCCCGGTCCTGGCCGACGAGGTGGACGATGGCAATGCAGATGCCGCAGTGCCCGTCATCGCGGCAGACCACCTTGCGGCGATCCTGTTCACCTCAGGCTCGACCGGCCTGCCGCAGGCGCACGGAAAGACCTGGGGCAAGCTGGTCATGAACGGTCAGGCCGAGGCGCGCGGGCTGAGACTGAACGCGCGTCCGTTTGCGATCGTCGGTACCGTACCGGCACAGCACAGCTACGGGTTCGAATCCACCTTTCTGCTGGCCTTGCACGGCGGTTGTTCGTTCTGGGCCGGCAAGCCGTTTTATCCGCAGGACGTGGTACAGGCGCTGGCAGCGGTGCCGCGCCCGCGCATGCTGGTCACGACGCCCTACCATTTGTCGGCGGTGCTGACCTCGGGCGTGACACTGCCGGCGCTGGACGCGGTGCTGTCAGCGACAGCGCCGTTGAGTGAGGATCTGGCGCGCAATGTCGAGGCGCAGACGCAAACACAGGTGCAGGAAATTTACGGCTCCACCGAATCTTCCGCACTGGCCAGCCGCCGCACCACCGATGGCGCCGCATGGCAGCTGTTGCCCGATGTCATGCTTGAACAGGAAGACGGCACGACCTATGCGTCGGGCGGGCATGTGGAAGGGCGCGTGCCGCTGGCCGACGTGATCGCACTGCTGCCGGACCGACAATTCCTGTTGCATGGGCGCCTGGCCGACTCGATCAATATTGCAGGCAAGCGCACGTCGCTGGCCTATCTCAACCATCAGCTGACGAGCATCGATGGCGTGTGCGATGGCGCGTTTTATTTGCCCGACGATGCCGGCACCGACAGCTTGACCCGGCTGTCGGCCTTTGTGGTGGCGCCGCGGCTGCAGCGCAGCGAATTGATGCATGCGCTGCGCCAGCGTATCGATCCGGTCTTTTTGCCGCGGCCCCTGGTCTGGGTCGATGGGCTGCCGCGCAACAGTACCGGCAAATTGCCGCGCAGTGTATTGCAGGCACTGTATCTCGAGAAGGTGACGCATGGGCGCGGATGAGTTCGTCTGGACTGTGCCACCGGACCATCCGGCATTCGCCGGACATTTTCCGGGCCAGCCGATCTTGCCCGGCGTGGTGCTGCTGGATCAGGTGATACGAATGGCGCAGCGGTCGGTGCCGCCGTCAGCACAGCCGCCGGGGCAATGTTCGGCCGCTGGCTGGCAGATCGGGCAGGCGAAATTTTTGAGCCCGGTCGGACCCGGTGAGGTACTGCACTTCAGCTTGCAGCCCGGCGAGCGCGGCGCGATGGCATTTCGCGTCGCCACAGCCGCCGGTACGGACGTGGCAGCCGGCAGCATCGCTGCGGTGACCGCATGAGCCCCGCCGTGCCCGGCCCGGACTGGATGCGTCGACGCGAGCGCAGCAGTCTCGCCATCCTGAAATTGATGGTGATGATTTCCTTAACGTTCGGCCGCCGCGCGGGCCGCTGGGTGTTGCATGGCATCGCTGCGTATTTCTGTCTGTTCGCGCCGCGCGCCAGGGCGGCGAGCCGCGCCTATCTGACGCGCGTGCTGCAACGTCCTGCGCGCTGGGCCGACATCTACCGGCATGTGTTCACGTTTGCCAGCACGGTCCATGACCGCGTCTACTTGCTCAATGATCAGTTTGATCTGTTCGACATCGAGGTCGAAGGCGCCGACGTGTTGCAGCAAGCGCTGGTGCAAGGCCGGGGCGCGCTGCTGGTAGGTGCGCACCTGGGTAGTTTCGAGGTGTTGCGGTCGATGGGGCGCGAGCGCGCCGGCCTGCGCGTGGCGATGATGATGTACGAGCAAAATGCGCGGAAGATCAATGCCACGCTGGAAGCGATCAACCCGAAGGCAACGCAGGACATCATCGCGCTGGGACGCATCGAGTCGATGCTCGAAGTGCGCGACAAGCTGGATGCCGGCTATCTGGTCGGCATGCTGGCCGACCGCACGCTGCGCGACGATGCGACCATGACCGTGCCTTTCCTCGGCAGCCCCGCGCACTTCCCGCTGGGGCCGTGGCGCATGGCGGCGATGCTGCAGCGCCCGGTGTTTTTCATGGCCGGCTTGTATGAAGGCGGCAATCGGTATCGTCTGCATTTTGCGCCGTTGGCCGATTTTTCCGCCACGCCGCGCGCCGGTCGCGAAGCGGCCATTCAGGCGGCCGTGACGCGTTACGCCGGGCTGATCGAGCAGCATAGCCGCCGCGCGCCCGGCAACTGGTTTAATTTTTTTGATTTCTGGTCCCGTCCATGAACGTACGTGCACTGATCGGCATGGCCTTGCTCGCCGTGGCAAGCGCCGCGCAAGCGGCCTTTGATATTGACCAGCTGATGGCCGACCTGGCCCAGCATAAGGGCGGGCGCGCGCGCTTCGTCGAGAAGCGCTACCTCGCCGTGCTGGACAAGCCCGTCGTAGCGTCGGGAGAAATGACCTACAGTCCGCCTGACCGTTTGGAAAAACATACCCTCTTGCCCAAGCAGGAAATCCTGGTGCTGGACAAGGACCGGCTGAGCCTGGAACGCGACCGTCGCAAGTTCACCATCAACCTGAACAGCCGGCCGGAAGTGCTGGCCTTCGTCGACAGCGTTCGCAGCACGCTGTCGGGCAACCGCCAGTCGCTGGAGCGCAATTACGCATTGCAGCTCAAGGGACAGTCGCAGCAATGGACGCTCACGCTGACGCCGACCGAACCGGCGATCACGGCCCTGTTACGGCGCATTACGGTCAGCGGCAGTTATAACCAGGTGCGCACCATCGAATATCTGCAAGCCGACGGCGACCGTTCTGAATTGCAGATTGAACCGCTGGACGCGCCATGACCGCTGCCTGGCGGAACATCGGCCTGTGGCTGCTGGCGATGGCCTGCGGAGCGCTCGTCGTCTGGAACAGCCACTTCGTGGCCGATATGTCGTTCTTCCTGCCGTCGAAGCCGAGCGCCGAGCAAAAAGTGCTGATCGGGCAGATGAAAGAGGGCGTGGTCTCGCGGCTGCTGATGCTGTCGATCGGCGGCGGCAATGCGTCACAGCGCGCGCAGGCGTCGCAGGCCTTGCGTGAACGGCTGGCGCAGCGCCCGGAATTTTTGTCGGTGCAGAACGGCGCGAATGGCAGCATCGAAGCGGAAAAAGAATTTCTGTTCAAACACCGCTACCTGTTGAGCCCGGCAGTCACGCCGGAGCGGTTCAGTGAGGCCGGACTGCGCGCCGCTGTCGCCGGCACGATCGATACCTTGTCGTCGCCGCTGGGCATGCTGTTCAAGCCTTATCTCACGCGTGACCCGACCGGCGAATTCCTCGAGCTGCTGCAAGGCTTCAATCCGGGCGCGCAGCCGAACACGGTGCAGGGCGTCTGGGCGTCGCGTGACGGCGAGCGCGCAATGCTGCTGGTGCAGGCGCGCGCGCTGGGCTCCGATACCGACGCGCAGGAGCAGGCGATTGCGCTGGTGAGGCAATCGTTCGCCGAGGTGGCGCGGCAGCCGGGCCTGAACGGACTGGCGCTGGAACTGTCCGGCCCGGCGCTGTTTGCGGTTCGCGCCCGCGAGACCATTCGCGACGAAGTGTCGCGGCTGGCCTTCATCAGCTCGCTGGCCAGCATGGCGATCCTGTTCTGGGTCTATCGTTCTGTGCGGCTGGTGGCGCTGGGCATGCTGCCGGTGATGAGTGCCGCGCTGGCCGGTGTGGTGTCGGTCAGCCTGGTGCATGGCACGGTGTTCGGCATCACGATGGGTTTCGGTTCCGCCCTGATCGGCGAAGCGGTCGATTACGCCATTTACTACTTTGTCCAGTCCAGCAAGGTTGGCCTCGAACAGTGGCGGCGCGAATGCTGGCCGACGATCCGCCTCGGTGTATTCACGACCATTGTCGGCTTCGGCACCTTGTTGTTCTCAGGCTTTCCGGGCCTCGCGCAATTGGGCCTGTATGCGTTGTCCGGCGTGATGGCCGCCGCGCTGGTCACGCGCTATGTGCTGCCGTATCTGGTGGGCACGCACATCCGCGTGCCCGACCATGGCCGCGTTGCCGGCTGGCTCAACGCGTGCTTCGAACGTATGCCGAGATGGCGTTGGGCGTGGCTGGCTATGGCCGTGCTGGCTGCGGCCTATCTGGTGATGCAGCGGCATGATTTGTGGAGCGAGAATTTGTCGGTACTGTCAACGGTCAGCGACGCCGAAGTCAAACTCGATTCACGCCTGCGCGCCGACCTGGCTGCGCCGGATGCGCGCTATATGGTGGTCGTCACCGCCGACGATCGCGAAACGGCGTTGCGGTCCGCCGAGCTGGCCGGCGCGAAGCTGGATCCGCTGGTCGCCGAAGGCACCATCGGCGGCTACGACAGTCCCGCGCGCTTTCTGCCCAGCGCCGGACAGCAGGCGGCGCGGCTGGCCAGCTTGCCCGACGCCAGTGAGCTCAGCGAACGCCTGAAGCGGGCGCTGGCGGATTCGCCGCTGTCGGCTGCCGCCGTGCAGGATTTCGTGCGCGAAGTGGACAGCGTGCGTACGGCCGCGCCGCTAACGCGCGCATCGCTCGATGGTACGGGCCTGGCCTTGCTGGTGGATTCGCTGCTGATGCCGACCGGCCAGGGCTGGACCGTGTTGATGCCACTGCGCCCCGATGCAAACGGCGAGATGCCGGTGAAGCAGGTCGCGAAGGCGCTCGAGGGCAGCCCTGCGCTGCTGGTCGATATGAAAGGCGAATTCGATCGCCTGTATGGCAATTATCTGGACGAAGCGCTGCTGCTGTCGCTGGCGGGCCTGTTGGCCATCGTCTGCCTGCTGGCCGCGTCCCTGCGTTCAGGGCGGCGGCTGTGGCGCGTGATGTTGCCGCTGGTGTTGACCGTGGTGATCGTGATCGCCGCGCTGCATGCGCTGGGCGAAGCCCTGAACCTGCTGCATCTGGTGGGCGTGCTGCTGATCTTTGCGGTGGGCTCCAATTACACACTGGTCTTCGACCGCGTCGCTGCCGGAGAGGCGCTGGAACTGGATACGCTGATGTCGATGGCCGTTGCCAACCTCACCACCGTGGTCGGCTTCGGCACGCTGGCGCTGTCGTCGGTGCCGGTGCTGCATGCAATCGGCGTCACGGTCGGCCTCGGCGCCCTGCTGGCGCTGTTCCTCTCTGCGGCCTTCATTCATCGCGCTGCGCCGAGGTCGCTGGCATGAGCACGGTGGCCGCCGACGACGGCAAGGCCGGGCAGGTACTGTTCCTGCTGCCCGGTGCGCAAATGACGGCGCAGCACATAGCAGAGGAAGGCTTGCTCGCGCTGGCTGCCGAGCGCCGGCCTGCGCTGACGGTCGTGCCGCTGAACCTGGGGCAGGAAGGCATTTATGATCCGAGGGTGCTGCAGCGCCTCGATGACGAAATACTGTCGCCGGCGCGGCGGCAGTATCGGCACGTCTGGCTGGGTGGCATCTCGCTGGGCGGGCTGTTGTCGCTCGCGTATGTGGCTCAGCAGCTGGGCAGGATCGACGGTCTGTGCATGCTGGCGCCTTATCCGGGCAGCCGGCTGACGCTGAATGCGATCGCGCAGGCCGGCGGCCTCGGTGCATGGACGCCGACGGCCGAGCAGTTGGACGACGTTGAGTTCCGCGTCTGGCACTGGCTGCAGAGCGCCGTGCCGGCACTGCCGATGTTTATTGGCTATGGCGCGCAGGATCGCTTTGCGTCCGGCATACGGCAACTGGCGCAATGCCTGCCCGCCGCGCGGATCGAGGTCATCGATGGCGGCCATGATTGGGCGGCCTGGCGCACGCTGTGGTCGCGCTTCCTCGACGATAGCTTGCCGGAGGCCTGACCCATGCCGCGCGTATGGACGCCCTCGCCATTGTTGCGGGCGACGCTCGCAGCCCATGGCGCCGCGCTGGCCGGCACCGTGATGGCGCCGTCTCTGTGGCCGTGGGCTGTCGGCGGTGTCGCTCTGAACCATGCCGTGCTGACGGCCGCAGGCCTGCTGCCGAGGTGCGGCTGGCTCGGGCCGAATCTGACACGTTTGCCTGCGGGTGCGACCGCGCTGCGGCAGATAGCGCTGACAATCGACGACGGCCCGGACCCGGAGCTCACGCCGCGTGTAATCGACGTGCTCGATCGCGCAGGTGTCAAAGCCACCTTTTTTTGTATCGGTCGGCGCGCTCGTCAGTATCCGGCGATCTGCCGCGACATCGTCGCGCGCGGGCACCGGGTCGAGAACCATGGCGACGCGCATTCGAATGCGTTTTCCTTGTTCGGGCCGGCGCGCATGAAGGCCGATATTGCGGCGGCACAGGCGCGCCTGTCCGACATCACGGGTGCGGTGCCGCGCTTCTTCCGTCCCACCGCCGGCCTGCGCAATCCTTTTCTCGAGCCGGTACTGGCGAGCCTCGATCTGCGCCTTGCGGCGTGGACGCGGCGCGGCTTCGACACCCGGCAAGGCGATCCCGATATCGTGCTGCGCCGTCTGACGCATCGGCTTTCTGCGGGCGACGTGCTGTTGCTGCACGACGGTCATGCGGCCATGACGCCTGACGGCCAGCCGGTCACCCTCGCGGTATTGCCGCGCCTGCTGGATGCCTGCGCGCAGCGCGGGCTGACATTCGTGACGCTCGTCGACGCTTGTCCGGAATGACGTTTGCCCCGGTGCGAGCGGGCGCTTTTACAGCGTGTGGGTTTTGAGGTAGAAACTGAACTGATGAGCGGCGGCAATCCGTTGGCGACCATCCTGCCGGTCTGCCGCGCACCGTCTTACTGTTTGTTTTTTTATAGCGAATATCGTGACCCCGCTGTTGATCTCTGCCTATACCGCCACGACCTGCCTTGGGCGCGGCGTGACGCCCTTGCGCACGGCGATGCGGACCGGCCGGTCCGGCCTTGCGCCCTGTGCTTTCGAAACCGTGCAGCTTCCTACCTGGATCGGTGAAGTGGCCGGTGTGGACGAGCACGTGCTGCCGCCGGCCCTGCGTGACTATGATTGCCGCAACAACCGGCTGGCGATGATGGGGCTGGAGACCGACGGTTTTGCAGAGCGCGTGCGCGAGGCGGTGGCGCGCTATGGCGCAGAGCGCGTCGGCGTGTTTTTAGGGACCAGTACTTCAGGCATTTTGCAGACCGAGCTGGCCTATCGCCGGCGCGATCCCGTTACGGGCGCACTGCCGGACGACTTCCATTACCGGGAGACTCATAACTCGTTTTCGTTGGCAGAATTCACGCGCGCCTACTTTGGCATTCAGGGCATGGCGACGGCGATTTCCACCGCCTGTTCCTCCAGTGCCAAGGTATTCGCCGCGGCTGCGCGCCAGCTTGCGCTGGGCACCATCGATGCCGCTGTTGTCGGTGGCGTCGATACGCTGTGCCTGACGACCCTGTACGGCTTCGCGTCCTTGCAATTGACGTCCGCTCAGCCGTGCCGTCCGTATGACGCAAGGCGCGATGGCATTTCGATCAGCGAGGCGGCCGCCTTCGCGCTACTCGAGCGGCCGGCCGAAGGACACGCCGACGGCGTGTATCTGCTTGGCGTGGGCGAATCCAGCGATGCCTACCATATGTCGGCACCGCATCCGGAAGGGCTGGGTGCGCAGCAGGCGATGGAAGCCGCGCTGCGGTCGGCGAAGCTGCGTGCCGACGACATCGATTACGTGAATCTGCACGGCACCTCGACGCCAGCCAACGATGCAGCGGAGGGCAAGGCGATGCGCGCGGTATTTGGCGCACGGGTGCGCTGCAACTCTACCAAGGGCGCGACCGGTCATGCGTTGGGCGCGGCGGGCGCGGTGGAGGCCGTGATCTGTGCACTGGCGATCAGTGACGGCCAGTTGCCGGGCAGCCCCGGCACGCAGACGCTGGATCCTGACATATCGATCAACTATCAGATGGAACCTCGCTCGCAGGCTGTGCGCCATGCACTCAGTAATTCTTTCGGTTTTGGCGGCAGCAATTGCAGCCTCATTGTCGGAGTGCGCGCATGACGGCCGCGATGGTGTCGCCGGCGCTGACGGTATGGTTGGAGGGAATCGGCTTCATCGCCCCCGGCCTGCCGGACTGGCTGGCCGCGCGCGCGGTGCTGCGCGGCGAGCAGGCCTATGTGAACGCACCCAGTATGTTGCCGGCGCCGCAGCTGCTGCCCCCCGCAGAACGCCGGCGTGCCAGCCGTGTGGTCAAGCTGGCGCTGGCGCTGGGCACCGAAGCGGCTGCGCATGCGCAGTGCGATGCCGCCCGCCTGGCCACCGTGTTCGCCGCGTCCGGCGCGGACGGCCATAACTGCCATGCGCTGTGCGAACAGCTGGCGACGGATGACCGGCAGATATCGCCCACCCGTTTTCACAATTCGGTGCACAACGCGGCGGCCGGCTATTGGGGCATTGCCACGCGCTCGATGGCGCCTTGCCAGGTACTGTGCGCGTTCGACGCCAGCTTTGGCGCCGGCCTGCTCGACGCCATCGCGCAGGTGCGTTGCGATGGCGAGCCCGTGTTGCTGATCGCGTATGACAGTGAATATCCGGAGCCTTTGCATGCCGTGCGCGACACCCCGGATGCGGCCGGCGTGGCCCTGGTGCTGCGGGCCGAGCGCAGCGAACAGTCGATTGCGTCGCTGCAGCTGTCGTTCAGCGAAAAGGCGGCGAGCGTGATGGCGGATGCCGACCTGGAATCGCTGCGGCGGCGCATTCCGTCACTGCGCAGCCTGCCGCTGTTGCGGCAGCTCGCACTTGGCGAGGCGGGAACGATCGGCATCGACTATCTGGCACCGATGCAGCTGATGCTGACGGTGACACCATGCTGAACCGCGACTGGATCGCTGCGCACATTCCTCATCAGGGCAACATGTGCCTGCTGAGCGAAGTGACGCACTGGGATACACAGGAGATTCACTGCAGCGCAGACAGCCATCGCGATCTGAACCATCCGCTGCGCCTTGACGGCCGTCTCGGCATCGCGGCCGGCATTGAATATGCAGCGCAGGCGATGGCCGTGCATGGCGCGTTGCTGGCGAACTCGGACGCGCCGCCGCGTCCCGGCTACCTGGGCAGCGTGCGCGGTATTCAGGCCAGCGTGCAGCGGCTCGACGATTTGCCGGGCGTGCTGGAAATAACGGCACAGCGGCTGTCGGGCGACGACAAGATCATTCTTTATCGTTTTGCGTTGATCCATCAGCAGCGCTGCATTCTGCAAGGCCGCGCGTCGGTGGTAGTGAACGTGTCCGGCCTCTGACCTCTGATATCTGAAGGAAGCATTCATGAAAAAAGCCCTGGTCACCGGCGGTAGCGGCGGCATCGGCGCGGCCATTTGCACGCGGCTGGCAACGGACGGATTGCACGTGCTCGTGCATGCGAACCGCCAGTTGTCAAAGGCGCAGGCGGTGGTGGACAGCATCCTCGCGTCCGGCGGCAGCGCTGCTGCAGTGGCATTTGATGTGACGGACCGCGCAGCCACGGCAGCGGCGCTGGCGCAGATTGTCGCCGACGGGCCGGTGCAGGTGCTGGTGAACAATGCCGGCATTCATGACGATGCGGTGTTTCCCGGCATGAGCGGGGAGCAGTGGGACCGCGTGCTCGATGTGTCGCTGAATGGATTTTTCAATGTCACGCAGCCGCTGACGATGCCGATGATCCGCACTCGCTGGGGGCGGATCGTGAACCTCTCGTCGGTCGCGGCCGTGACGGGCAACCGCGGGCAGGTCAATTATTCGGCGGCCAAGGGAGCGCTGCATGCGGCCAGCAAATCGCTGGCGCTGGAGCTGGCCAGCCGGGGCGTGACGGTGAATGTCGTGGCACCGGGAATCATCGCTACCGACATGATCGATGGCGTATTCGATGCGGACGCCATCAAGAAAATCGTGCCGATGCAGCGCGCCGGCCGGCCGGACGAAGTGGCCGAGCTGGTCGCGTTCCTTGCGTCGGACAAGGCCGCCTATGTGTCCGGCCAGGTGATCTCCATTAACGGCGCGATGATTTGACGCACGGCTGGCCAGAGGGCGAAGACCGTCGCATTACTGGTGTAAAAATCATCATCGTTTACACTGGCCGCTCAGCCGTGACCGCCCGTCACGATCAGCAAAAGACCAGTGCCAGCAGTGCCGGATCGTCGATCAGGTTGTTGTTGGCGTAGGCCGCCAGCCGGTACACGAGCGCAGTAGCCGCGGCGATGAACTCGCTCGGCGTCATCGTGCAGTCCGCGATAGCCGGGCGCGCTGGCGGTGTGCAGTCACGGCGTTGATCGTATTTTCTTTGATTCCGAATAACGTATTCATTCTGGGGGCGTGTGAATGGCCTGGGTACATCGTAGCTTGGTTTTGGCGGCAGGCGTTGGCATGCTCGGCATGGCCGCCATCGGTGGCGCCGGGACTGCTGAGATCCCGCCGAACAAGGCCTACATGCAGCCGGTGGAAGACCTGACGGCCGCGCAGAACGAGCGCTTCCGTGCCGGCGAGAATGTCTTTCTCACCACCTGGATCCTCTTCCCGCAGCTGAGCAATCCGAATTGGGAGTACGCGGCCTCGGGCGTGCCGATGATGGAATGGGGGCTCGGCCCGACCTTCCTGGCAAATTCCTGCGCCGCCTGCCATGTTCAGGCCGGACGCGGCCGCACGACCGAGATGAAGGGCTCGACGCCGTTCCAGCAGCTGCTGAGAGTGTCCTTGCCGGGCACTGACGAGCATGGCGCGCCGAAACCGCATCCGCACTACGGCAATCAATTGCAGGTCTTCGATGTCATCGTCAAAGACAAGAATCATATCCGCTCGGGCGAGGCCGATATGTATATCGATTGGCAGCCGCTGAATGTGAGCCTTGCCGATGGAACGACCGTCGAGCTGCGCGAGCCGAAGGTGAGGGTGGAGAACCTGAATTTCGGTCCGTTAGGCAGCGATATCCTGACTTCGCTGCGGAATGCGCCACCGGTGTTTGGACTGGGTTACTTCGAGGCTGTCAGCGAGAAAGACATTCTCGCGCTGGCCGCTGCGCAAAAGGCGCAAGGCCTGAACGGTCGCGTCAACTATGTGCGCGACGATGTCCATCGCACGACTGAGATAGGTCGCTTCGGCTGGAAAGCCAATCAGCCCAGCGTGCGCCAGCAGATCGCTGCCGCGTTTCATGGTGACATGGGGATCACGTCGTCGCTCTATCCGGCACAAAATTGTCCGCCGATACAGCAAAGCTGCAAGGCGATGATCCCGGGCGACAAGGTGGAGCTGCGCGATGCCATGTTCGACAATATTACGTTCTGGGTGACGACACTGGATGCGCCCGAGCAGCGCAATGCGGCGCTTCCGGCGGTGAAGCGCGGCGAACAATTATTCGCCGCTGCGAAGTGCGCCGCCTGCCATGTGCCCGAGCTGCGCACCGGCGAATTTCCCGCATTGCCGCAGCTGTCGAAGCGCAGCTTCCGCCCCTATGCCGACATGCTGATCCATGACATGGGGCCGGGGCTGGCCGATGGCAGGCCTGACTTCCAGGCGACGGGCCGCGACTGGCGCACGGCGCCCTTGTGGGGCATTGGCCTGTCGAAGCAAGTCAATGGCAGCGCCAACCTGCTGCATGATGGCCGGGCGCGCAATGTGATGGAGGCCATTCTCTGGCACGGTGGCGAGGCACAGGCCGCGCGAGACTACTTCGCCCGGCTCAGGAAAGACGAACGTGACGACTTGCTCGCTTTCGTGAATTCCCTGTGAGGCCGGGCCGCTCGGCTGCTGTCGCGGGCCTCACGCGTCATGGTCAAACAGACGCGCTGGCAGGACCGTATCAGCCTGCACCGCGACGGCCTGCGCGGCATTCCGGCGGAAGCCCGTAGCCGGCCGAGCGGACCTTCTTCTCTGCCGTGAACTCGACCTGAAACCAGTGACAGTGCGGCGTGACGTAGCGGTAGCTCCATACATAGCCGCGGCCGCGCGCCAGCCCAAAGGTATTTCGGGATACGCCGATCAAATCCACGACGTCGCTTTCGTCCATGCCTGCGGTGATCTTGGCGAAGTTTTCATCGGTCAGTAGCTGTCGATAGTCCGACACGACGCCTTGCTCATTGAAATACACCGCGTAGGTATGTTTGCCCGCAGGGCCGCGCGGGAAATCGAGGCGCGGCGCGCTGTCGATGTTGGCCGGCACGGGATTGGGCGGGCCGAGGCGTGCCAGGGTTTCACTGCGGGTGAGGCCGATAAAGTCGTTGGTCGGCCCGTAGCCCGCACAGCCGCCGACCAGCACTGCGCTTGTCAGAAGTATCGTTTTCAGAATCGTCTTGCACCCGGCGGTCAGTTGCATGGCCATGGCTCGCACTCCTTTCGAAATCTTTAGTGGGTCGCGACGAAATACTAGCAATCGCTCCGGAATCTTGCAGGCAGGCCAGGGCAGCCTTGTCGACAGGGCATGAGCGACACGCGCAAACCGACGAACCGACATCCGCGAAATCGTTCGCCGCCATAAATGCCATGTTTCTACTTTTAGAATTTACTGATCGATCTTTCCCCTTAAGAATGGGATACTTTTTCAGCTACCAGAGGTAGTAAAAAAGAACTTGCCGGTTCGATGACGCGGACAGTGCTTCGGTGACCCCCGCGCCGAAGGCATATAAGCCAATAACACCGTCACGATCGATACCGAGCGTCCTATCCTTTGGCACTGGAGATTGCCGTGAAACTCACTTTTCGCACCAAGCTTTTTTTACCGCTGATCCTTAGCTGGATCTGCATGTTGACCGTGATGACGTTCAACATCATGCGCGACAAGGAGATGCGCCTTGAAGAGCGGATGACCCAGCTGCACCACGCCGGCGATATGGCGCTGTCCGTGACAAAGGAGTATGCGGCCCTCGCCGCCAATGGCACGCTGCCAGAGGCCGATGCGAAAAAGCAGGCACTGGAGAGGATCAAGCACCTGCGCTTCGGCGAGAACGGCTATTTCACCGTCCTCGATTCGCGCGAAGTGTTGATGCATCCTTTTAAACAGCAACTGGTCGGCACCGACCCCGCTGCATTGAAAGATCCCAATGGCAAGCAGGTGTATGTCGAGGCGATCAAGATGGTCAAAACTTCCGGCGACGGCTTCACCAGCTATTTGTGGGCCCGGCCCGGCGAGCAGCAGCCTGTGCCCAAGCTTTCCTACGTCAACGGCTACCAGCCCTGGGACTGGGTGTTGATGACCGGCTTGTACATCGACGATGTGAATGCGGCGTTCTATCACGATCTGCAGATTGCCGGCGCCATGCTGGCCGTGATCGGCCTCTTGCTGTCCGTGGTGGTGCTGCTGGTGATCCGCAGTATCGAACGCTCGATTGGCGGAGAGCCGGAGCAGGCGGCGGCGCTCGCGCACCGTATCGCCGCTGGCGACCTGGAGACCGAAGTCCAGACTAAGCCGGGCGACCAGGCGAGCTTGCTGTATGCGATGAAATCGATGCGCGACGGCCTGGCAGGCATTGTGAGCCAGGTCCGTTCCGGCACGGAGACGATCTCCACGGCGTCCAGCCAGATCGCTGCGGGCAACCTCGATTTGTCGTCACGCACCGAACAGCAGGCAAGCTCGCTGGAAGAGACCGCGTCGTCGATGGAAGAGCTGACGTCCACGGTCAAGCAAAGTGCCGATAATGCGCGGCAGGCGAATCAGCTGGCCATTACCGCATCGCAGATCGCCACCAAAGGCGGTGCCGTGGTGGCGGAAGTGGTCGATACCATGTCGACCATTAACGACTCGTCGAAGCGCATCGTCGACATTATCAGCGTCATCGACAGCATCGCGTTTCAGACCAATATTCTGGCGTTGAATGCGGCGGTGGAAGCGGCCCGCGCCGGCGAGCAGGGCCGGGGATTTGCCGTGGTCGCCAGCGAAGTCCGCAGCCTGGCGCAGCGATCGGCGTCTGCGGCCAAGGAGATCAAATCATTGATCGACGACTCGGTCGGAAAAGTCGATGCCGGTACCCAGCTGGTGTCGAAGGCGGGTGAGACCATGGACGAGATCGTCGGCAGCGTGCGGCGTGTCACCGATATCATGGCCGAGATCATGGCCGCGACCGACGAGCAGACCGCGGGCATCAATGAGATCAATCATGCGATCAGCCAGATGGACCAGGTGACGCAGCAGAATGCCGCACTGGTGGAAGAGGCTGCGGCTGCCTCGGCGTCGATGCAGGAACAGGCCGAGCAGCTGGCACAGGTCGTCAGCGTGTTCAAGGTCAGCGCCGCAGCGAAGGCGGCGCCGGCTGCCGTCTCGCATGCCAACGTGCATCGGCCCGGCATCAGGCCGCCCGCGCCCAGACGAGCGGTGGCGGCGCTGCCTCGGGCCAGCGCCAAAGTGGCCAATAAACCTGCCACCGTGGGTGCAGACGACGATTGGGAACAGTTCTGATAAGCAGCTAACCCGGCCTGACCATGAGGTTCTGAAGGGAGCCTCCGCGCGGGCCGGGTCGCTTGCTGAGCCCATTGCTGACGCCGCTTCATCGGATGAACTGGCATCGCCAATGTGCGGCACGGTCTCCTGCAGACGAAAAAAAAGCCACCCGAAGGTGGCCTGCCAGTCCGTTACGAAATTAACGGTTAGCGATGTACATCGTGATTTCGAAACCGAAACGCAGATCGGTTGCAGCGGGCGTGGTCCAGGCCATAACATCCTCCAGAATTTGGGTTGGGTAAGCTGAAAAATTAGTCAGCGATCAAATCATGCCGGAGCAGGCCGCGCTACGCATGGGATCAACCATGAAAGACAGTTCATGAATTTCATGATCGTGGTTGCAGCGGGTTCCAAACCGCGCTTCAAGCCGCATTCACCATGCCGAGACCGGTTCTGCCGGAACCTCAGGCCGTTAGCAGCAGGCCCATCGCTGCCACGGCGACCGAGATCAGGGACATCATCGTGCCGAGAACCGTGAAATAGAAATTCGCCTCATCGCTGGTGATGGCCGGCGGCGGCGGCGTCATTTTGTAGGGCACATCAACTCGGAATATCTTCATATCGCGCTGTCGATCCGTAAAAATTGGCGTACTGCCAAGGTAGTGACGTACTTCGGCCATGCCGGATCTGCAGCGGATTGCAAAACAGCGTGGATGCCGCAGCCAGCGACAGACACTATGCAAGCAGCGTACCCGCCTGATCAGCGCGGGCGGATTCGCCGTAACTGCTTGTTTTTATTTGGAATTAAATCGGCGGCCAATGCCGGTCGCCCGATGATCTGCCAGGCCTTGTCGCTGCCTGGCGACGGTGTTTCTTCGGGTTAACCTGCAAGGCCTTGATTTTTCAGGAATCCGGGGTGTCGCCGTTTGGCGACACGGCGCCGGAGCGGAATTCAAGCGGCGTAAGCCCGTGTCGCTGCAGCAGTCGATAGAACTCGGTGCGGTTGCGTTGTGCGAGCCGGGCGGCATCGGCGACGTTGCCATCGGTGACCTTCAACAGGTCCACCAGATAATTGCGCTCAAAGCGCTCGCGCGCTTCGCTATAGCTGAGCAGCTCGACGTCTGGCGCACGCAGCGCGCGCTGCACCAGCGCCAATGGCACCAGCGGGCTCATCGACAATGCACACACCTGCTCGACCACGTTCTGTAGCTGACGTACATTGCCGGGCCACGCGGCCGCGACCAGTGCCTTCATCGCATCGGGCGCAAAGCCTTGCGGACTGGTGCCGTGCTTTTTGCGGTTCTCGACCAGAAAATGCATTGCCAGCAAATGAATGTCTTCACGGCGCTCGGCCAAGGTCGGCACGCGCAGCGACACCACATTGATCCGGTAATACAGGTCTTCGCGAAACTGCCCGTCTTTCACCGCCGCCTCCAGGTCCCGGTGGGTCGCGGCAATGATGCGGAGGTCGAGCGGCACATCATGATTCGCCCCGAGCGGCCGCACCGTACGCTCCTGCAATACGCGCAGCAGCTTCGCTTGCAGCGGCAGCGGCATGTCGCCGATTTCATCCAGGAACAGCGTGCCGCCGCTGGAGGCTTGCAGCAAGCCCACGCGATTGGCGGTGGCGCCGGTATACGCGCCCTTTACATGGCCAAACAATTCCGACTCGAGCAGCGCCTCCGGTATGGCCGCGCAATTCAGCGCAACGAACGGCCCCGACGCACGCAAGCTGGCCCGGTGTATCGCACGCGCCAGCAGTTCCTTGCCGCTGCCGCTGTCGCCGTAGATCAGCACGGTCGCGGGCGCTCGGGCGACATGCTTTGCCTGCGCGAGCAATTCTTCCATCGCATGAGAGCGGCTGATGATCTCGGCGCGCCATGCGCCTTCGTCCGATGTGGTGTCGGCCTGCGTGGACAGGGCAAGCGCATCGGCGACTTTTTGCAGCAGGATATTGCCGTCGAACGGCTTGGTGAGATAACTGTTGACCCCCTTCGACATCGCTTCGACCGCATCGGGAATGGTGCCGTGAGCGGTCAGCAAAATGACTGGTACCATTGGGAACGTCGCGCGAATCTCCTCGAACAGCGAATGGCCGTCGCGGCCGGGCAAGCGAACGTCGCTGATCACGAGGCTGGGCCGCCACGACGACAGTTGTACCAAGGCCTGTTCTGCTGAAGCCACGGTGGCCACCGAATAGCCGGCTGCGCCAAGGCGCAACGACAGCAGATGCAGCATGTCGGGGTCATCATCGACCAGCAGGATCTGGCTTTTCTTTGAATTATCCATGGTGGATTTCACTTATTGCGGGAGCGCCTTGCCTGCCCCGCGAATGTTGCCTGCGCCGTGCCTTCGCACAGCGGCCTCACTGCGATGAGATTCTCGCCTCATCAGATCCGCGCTTATCTGGTCAGCCTGCGCCTTCCGTTCACATCGCGAAGGCTGTTACTGATTACGTTGCTGTCGCTGATCGGCGTAATGGTCAGCATGCTCGTTTATACCTCGCGCCAACTCGAAGCGCTCTCGGTGACAGCGGTGAATTATTCGGCCACCGCGCTGGCCGTGGCCGATGACGTCGGCACACTGCACGAACTGACGATCGATATGGAGCGCAGCGCGCGCCAATTTTACATTCTGGCAGACGCGCGGCTGGCCACAGACTTCACCGAGGCACTGGTCGCCGGCAAGCAGATTGCCTCGCGCCTCAGCGGCAAGCTGCGCCCGCAAAGCGCGCGGCTGACGGCACGCTGGATCATGCTCGGCGATGACGTTGCCGCGCAGTTGAAAAAAGGCTCGTCCGCGAGCCCGCAGTTGCAACAGCGGGTGTTCGCGCAGTTTCGTGAACTCGCGCTGGTCAACCAGAAGATCGAGCAGGAAAGCCGGCTGACGATCCAGCAAGGCGCGCAGGATTTCGAGCAGGGCGTGACACGCTACCGCGAGACCCTGGTATCGATTGGTACGGGCGTGGCTGCTGTCAGTATCCTGGCGGCGGTTGCCCTCGGCCTGTGGCTGTCCTGGCTGTTTGACAGCCTTGCCTTTGCTATTACCGGCCTGGGCGACCGCACGCAGCGCGAGGTGCCGCCGATCGGCGGTCCGACCGATATGCATGCGCTCGCCGAGAGGATCCGCTCGGTCAAGCTGACGCTGGAATCGCTGGAGAAAGACAAGGACCTGTTCGTCCGGCATATTTCTCACGAACTGAAAACGCCGCTGGCCAATCTGCGCGAAGGCATTGCGCTGCTGGAGGCCGGCGTCGTCGGCAGCCTGGGCGGCGAGCAGCGGCAGATCGTGACGATCCTGGACAAAAACGCGGCGCTGCTGCAGGCGCAAATCGAAGATCTGCTGCAATACAATACCGCCGTGTTCGCACCCGGCCGACTCGATCTTGCGCCCGTGGCCCTGCGCGCGCTGATCGAGGAGATGGTGGATGAGCAGAAGCTTCGGCTCGAGCTGCGTGACATTCGGGTCGAGATCGTCGGATGGGTCGATGCTGCATCGCTGGACGCCAGCAAGCTGCGTATCATCATCAGCAACTTGTTGGCGAACGCGATCCATTTCAGCCCGCACGGCGGGCGCATTCGCTTCATCGTCGAGCAGACCGATCAGCAGCTGGTGATGGACTGCATTGATGAAGGTTGCGGCGTTGCGCCTGAAGACGCTGACAAGATTTTCAATCCCTTTTACCAGGGCAGCCGACAGGTACCTGCAGTCAAAAAAGGGTCGGGCATCGGACTGTCGATTGTCCGGCTGCTGGCCGAGGCTCACCGCGGGACAGCGGCGTTACTGCCCAGTCAAGTCGGCGCCCATTTCAGGATCACGCTTCCACGTAATCAACCATGATTCATCTTCGTTTGCCTCTGTATTTTGTTCTGGCCTGGCTGTTCGCCGGCTGCGCTCAGCCACAACCGCCCGCACCAGCGCCGGAGCCTGTGGCGGCCGAGCGGCCGCCGATGATGATCATTCGCGGTGCGCGGCCGGCTGACCCGGCAGACGAGGCGTTTCGAGATATCAGCCGCTTCCACGGATTCAGCGAGGCCATGCTATTGAGCGAACTGGCGCAGCTGGACAGCAGCAGCGAGACTGGTCTTTATATCAACTTGCGGCGTCTGGTCTTGTTTTGGTTACTGGGCAAACCCGAGAACAGCGCGCGCGTGGACACGTTGATCAACCAGCTGATGCATCATCCCGATGCGCGGATTTCGGCCATGGTCAGCGTGCTGAACAAGTCGATCGCCGCGCAGCGTCGCAGCAGCGAGCGCAACGCGCAGCTGGAGGCAAAAATGGAGTCGAAGCTCGCCGAGGCACAGCGGCGCATCGACCAGCTGACCGCGAAGATCCAGGCATTGAAGGCGCTTGAGAAAGAACTGCTGTCGCGCCCGGAATCGAAGCCTGAGCTTGCGCCCGGCAATCCGCCACCGCGGTGAAGACTGGCGGCGGACCGGGGGGAATGAAGCCGCGCAGACGATGCTCTGCTCTACGCTGATCAGTGAATGTCAGCCAGCGGCAGAGCGATCATGAGTTGGCTGAGCCGCGGCAGAACGCCATGTTCTGCCGACTCGGCCGGGTTCAGATTTATCGGTAATTTCGGCGCTTCGGCGGTGCGACGGAAGATCCGCTGCGCGGTGCCAAATGCCGGAAAGTGATCCGCCCTTTGCTCAAATCGTAGGGTGAAAGCTCCAGCGATACGGCATCACCTGCCAGGATACGAATATGGTTCTTCCGCATCTTTCCGCCCGAATAGGCCACCAGGCTATGCCCGTTTTCCAAGGTCACGCGAAAGCGTGAATCCGGCAGAATTTCGTCGACGACGCCCTGCATTTCGATCAGTTCTTCCTTGGCCATGTTGGGTCCTTGAGGTGATGAATAAATGGGTGATAACGACTGCAGCCCGAGTCAGACATATCGTTGCCGAATCCAGCGATGGCCTTCGGCGAGGGCATATTCAGAGGCTGCTTCTTTGCTTAAAAACTGTGGCGTGAATCGAAATACACGATCATGAGCGCCGTTGCGAATCGATACGAAGGCCGTGTACCGGCCTGATTCATGAAGCTGAGTGAGTGGCGAGACAAGATACTTGCCCACCGAAATTGGTTTTTCTGGTGTGGTAATCAACAAAATAATGAGCACGCATTGACGCGTGCGGGAATTCAGTAAAAATCGATCAGCAAATTCGCTGAAGCGTTACGGCCAAGGCCGACAGTTTGCTGGCGCTGCTGAAGCAGCCAAAGCTATGAAGCTCGCCGAGATAGAGGGATTTGACGGACAGCGTACTGGTAAGATCAGCACGTCAGTGGAAGGGCGGCAGAGAGGATGCCGCAAACTGAGTCAGGCAATAGCTGCTGCAATGGAGAGCGTCCTGCAACAGCGCCGCTATCATACACTGTTTCTTTTAAAAATAATCTTTTGCGTTCCGCCGGCCGTCTGCGCCCTGCGGCCGCTGTCGACAAAGGCTACCTCACAACAGGGGGGCAGACGTTAAATTTCGTCCGGGATGCTTGTTGAGCAAGATCAGAACACCGCATGCTCGCCGAGTTCCACCCGTTCTTCGCCTGACAGCAGCCGATCGTAATAGTCAAACAAGGTTTGCGTCCCGTACGAGGGTGTCGCTTCCGCATCGTATTTCATCAACGTTGCATTCCAGACCAGCATCGATTCGGTGGCGTAATATCGGCCGATCCTTGCCAGCTCGGCTTTGTCCGCCAGCGCAGGCAAAAAACGCCCGCCGGCACGTAACGTGGCAATGATGGCATCGATCACGCCGATGGGAATATGCCGAATACGTGGCTTTTTACCCATGCGCTTGAACAAGTAATCGCCTTGCTCAATCGGGGTGATGGCGGCGCCCGGACCGCCGATCGGCAATAGGCGATTGTGCTTGTCGATATCGGTGAGGCAGCTCGCGATGAATTGCGCGAGATCGTGATCGCTGATGGGCTTGCAGGCCGTCAGGCGTCCGTCACCGAAGACCAAAAAGGGCTTACCGCGCTGCAGGCGTTCAACCTGTCCTGACAGTGATTTGAAAAACGCCGTTGGCCTGACAATCGTGTAGCGGATTCCTGAACTGATTAATTCCTTTTCAAAAGCGAGCTTGGCCTGCTGAAAGCCGAGTAGCGGCTTCTGTACACAGATTGCGGAGAGCAAAATGACATGCTGTATATCGGCGGATTTGGCGGCGTTTAAGATTTCCGCGTGCATCCGATAATCCACTTCCCAGGCATCGTGCGGCGTGCCAGTGCGTGAGGCGAGACAGGACACGATGGCGTCGATACGACCGCCCTGACGCAGACCTAGTGATCTCTCGAGGACAGAACAAGCATCGCTGAAGCGAAGGTCGACACCTGGAAGTGATTTGCGGATTCTGTCGATCGTCGAATCGTTTGCAGAGCCTGCCCGCGCCCGAACCGGGCAGATGACGTCATGTCCATCAGCGAGCAACGCCTTTGCCGTCGCTTGACCAATAGTGCCGGTGGCACCGAGAAGCAGAATATGCATGCAGGTTCAGCACTCCCAGGTCAGTGGCTTCATCCCCGATAAGCCGACGACGCCTATTCAGGGGAACAATCAAACTTGCTGGTGCATAGCAGGAAGCCGCAGTCCGTGCCGACATGGCTCAACCGCTGAGCTTTTGCTTCGCATTCCTTGCGTGCCTGACTATACGCGTTGCCCGAAAAATCGAAAGTGCTGTAGGTGTAGGCGGTCACACGGTCATCGATTTGGCGGGTCATGGTACATCCGGCGAGTGCAAAGAATAGTCCGCCCGCGAGCAAACCGATAGGGCACCGACGTGGTGATGTGGCTGTAGTCATCTGCGTGAGATTGGTTTCAGAGATAACTTTTCAATGTATCTATTATTGACCGACCTGAGACAAAGGTGCCGGATCTTGTAGAGTGCACCGTTGCGCCTTCCGCTAGTTGCCACTGTACTGATATGACAGAACCCAATCATCGTTCAAATCTCGTCGGCCATATTCTGCCAACGTCCGGCACCATGCTCGGCGTTTGCATGACCGTATTGAGCATCGTAAAAGCCTTTGGGATTGATGCCCAGTTCGGGAAGTGGATTGACGATATTTTGGCCGTTGATGCGCTGCTGTTTTTGGTGAGCGCATTTTTGTCCTATCTGTCGCTGCGAGGGACAAACAAGGGCATACCTTACGAAGAGCGGGCCGACAGAGTGTTTATGCTCGCCTTGGTCGTAATGGGTTTCACGGTCTTGATGTTGACTTACCAGATCCTGTGAGTTGTGCGCCAAAGGGCAGTCGGCAGAGAGTCCTCGGTGGAATTGAGCCGAGCTGACGATGCGAGATTTTGCGATCTCTCCCTCGCTCAGTGGTCGTGTTTCATTGCTTTCGTGCCGTTGCGCGCATTTGTTTTAACCAGGACGGCATAACAATCTCTCCGGGCTCCGTTCCGGCCCGATAGGCCGACGTGCCATTGGGGCCAAGTTCCAACCAGTCTGGCATCCGATGCCCTCTATGCTCGATGCAGCACATGTCGGCCCATGCTGTTTGCCCACCGACTTCTCGGGTGACCGCAAAGCCCCGCTTTTCCCAGCTGGCGATAAAGCTATCGATCATCCCCGGATCCATCGCCCCGTCGTGGAATAAATGCTCGTCGAACCAAACACGGCCGCGGCTGATTTCTTGCTCGTGATCTTTCAGGCACTGTTCCCAGCCTCCCGGGTATTTTTCCC
>JACCDT010118945.1_pt1 | contig 61657 bp, 55 predicted proteins | sample 7446291 | NCBI WGS metagenome assembly JACCDT01 (sample SAMN15323446, study PRJNA562643) | freshwater metagenome | isolation source: river surface water | place: USA:Blue River Watershed | collected 2017-08-17
CTGACACTGTTGGTGTTGTGATTATTGATAAACAAGATTTGGTAAAAGAAGGAGAACATGTGCGCCGTACAAATAAAGTTCTCTCTATCCCGGTATCAGATGATGTTTTGGGTCGTGTTGTGTCTCCTCTCATGGCGCCACTTGATGGAGGCAAAGAAATAAATTCAAAACATTTTGAGTTAGTAGAAAAGATTGCACCAGGGGTTATGTTAAGAGAGCCAGTTAATCAACCTCTTCAAACAGGAATAAAAGCAATTGACGCCATGATTCCAGTTGGCCGCGGTCAACGAGAATTAATAATTGGTGATAGACAAACAGGCAAAACAACGATTGCTATTGATACAATTATTAACCAAAAAGGAAAAGATACAATTTGTGTTTATGTAGCTATTGGTCAAAAGGAATCAAAGATTGCTCAAATAGTAGAGAAGTTAAAAGAAGCAGGCGCTATGTCTTACACTGTTGTTGTTCTATCTGGAGCATCACAATCATCAGCACTTTCGTTCCTTGCTCCTTATTCTGGGGTTGCGATTGCAGAATATTTTATGAATCAAAAGAAAGACGTTTTGGTTGTTTATGATGATTTAACCAAGCATGCTATTGCTTATCGTGAAATGTCACTACTTCTTAAGCGCCCACCAGGACGTGAGGCGTACCCGGGAGATGTATTCTATCTTCATTCAAGATTACTTGAACGCGCGTGTCGTAGAAACGAAGTATCGGGTGGTGGTTCAATAACAGCATTACCTATTATTGAGACGCAAGCAGGGGATGTGTCTGCTTATATTCCAACTAATGTTATTTCTATTACAGACGGACAAATATTTTTGGATTCAAATCTTTTCTACAAAGGTATGCGCCCAGCGATTGATGTTGGTTTGTCAGTATCTCGCGTGGGTGGATCTGCTCAAACAAAAGCCATGAAGAAAAATGCTGGTAAGTTAAAGCTTTCTATGGCGCAATTCCGTGAGATGGAATCATTTGCACAATTTGATTCTGATTTGGATCAGGATACAAAAAAGACAATAGAAAGGGGTAAGCGTACAGCAGAAATATTAAAGCAAGCACAGAGTTCACCGCTGCGTGTTGGTTTACAAGTTGCTTCAATTTTTGCAGTAAACAATGGATTTGTTGATACTGTACCTGTATCAGATGTTGTTGAATGGGAAAGAGATTTACATACACATTTAACACAAACAGAAAGTAAATTACTTGATGTTGTTGATAAAGACTGGTCAGATGAAATAGAAAATAAAGTAAGAGAAGCCATTGGCGGATTTGCTAAACATTATGTAAAAGGAAATATTCCTGCTTAATAAAACATGCAAACAAAAGAAATTAGAGAAAAAATAAAAAGCGTTGGTAATATTAAAAAAATTACCAAGACCATGGAAATGGTTTCAGCTGCCAAGATGAAAAAGGCCGTAGACGGCGCTATGATACTTAGGCCTTTTCATGAAGAAGCCCAGGATATTCTTTCTCATGTTTCAAAAGATTATTTAGTTAATCACCCACTACTTAGAGATAATCATGTAAAAAATGAATTATTGATATTAATAACTTCGAATAAAGGACTTTGTGGTAGTTATAATCTTAATGTTTATAAAAAATTAGTAGATTCTTATGGTGAAGCAAAAAGAAAAAGTACAAAAATTATAGCCATTGGTAGATATTCAGAAAAGATTTCTAAGAAGTTAAATATGGAGGTCGTAGCATCTTTTCCTGGTGCAGTTATCACAACAGATGATGCGCGTGTTATATCCAAAATGATTATAGAGAAGTTTTTGAATAAAGAAATTGGTGTAGTTAATTTTCTTTTTACTCATTTTACAAAGGCGACAACTTTTACCCCGACGTATATACAGATGCTTCCTTTTAAGAGTGAAGATAAAGAGCATCATTTTGGAGAACTTCGTTATGAATATGAACCTGGACAAGGAAGTGTACTAGACGCAATTATACCAATGATGTTTGAAAATATTATTTACGGAGGAGCTCTTGAGAGTTATGCATCAGAACATTCAGCACGTATGTTTGCCATGAAGAACGCTACAGAAAATGCTGGAGAAATACAAAAAGATTTAAAACTTTATTATAATCGCGCTCGTCAATCTGCGGTTACCCAAGAGATAGCAGAAATTACCACAGGCGCTATGGCGTTAACGGGATAATTTTTAATTACTAATTTAAAATTTCTAATCAATTTTTAATATTTAAATATTTGAATATTAAAAATTGATTAGAAATAATCAATAGGAAATCAAACATAAATTATTAGATATAAAATTATAAATATGAATAAAGGAATAATAAAACAAATAATCGGGCCAGTTGTGGATGTGACTTTTCCAAACGGAAATGTCCCTAGTATAAAAAATGCTCTAGAGATAAAAAAGGAAGATGGAGAAGTGCTCGTACTTGAAGTTGCTCAACATTTAGGACTAAACGATGTGCGTTCAGTTTCTATGTCTTCAACTGACGGACTATATCGTTCTATGGAGGTTATAGATACAGGTGCTTTCATATCTGTTCCTGTCGGTAAGGAAGTGCTTGGTAGAATGTTTGATGTGACCGGAAATCCTATTGATGAAAAGGGTAAAATTAAAACCGAAAAGAAATACGAAATACATCGTGAGGCACCTAAATTTGAAGACCAATCAACAAAGGCTGAAGTTTTAGAAACGGGTATAAAAGTTGTTGACCTCATTTGTCCATTCCTAAAAGGTGGAAAGGTTGGATTATTCGGTGGTGCGGGTGTTGGTAAGACAGTTGTGATTCAAGAGCTTATCAGAAATATTGCGTCCGAGCATGGAGGCTATTCTGTTTTTGCTGGGGTAGGGGAAAGATCTCGTGAAGGTAATGACCTATATCGCGAAATGGAAGAGTCAGGTGTACTTCCAAAAACTGTGCTTGTGTTTGGTCAAATGAATGAACCACCAGGCGCGCGTGCTAGAGTAGCCCTTTCTGCACTTTCTATGGCAGAGTATTTTCGTGATGAGGAACATAAGGACATACTTCTTTTCGTAGATAATATTTTCCGTTTTACTCAAGCAGGAAGCGAGCTCTCAGCGTTACTTGGTCGTATGCCATCTGCTGTGGGTTATCAACCAACACTTGCTACAGAAATGGGACAACTTCAAGAAAGAATTACATCGACCAAGAAGGGATCTATCACTTCTGTTCAGGCTGTGTATGTGCCAGCTGACGACTTAACTGACCCAGCACCTGCTACAACATTTTCTCATCTTGACTCAACAGTTGTTCTGTCTAGACCACTTTCTGAACTTGGTATTTATCCAGCTGTTGATCCACTAGATTCTTCTTCTACTATTTTATCTAAAGATATAGTTGGTGAGGAACATTATAATGTTGCTCGTGGCGTACAAAAAGTTTTGCAACGCTATAGAGACTTACAAGATATTATTGCTATTTTGGGAATGGATGAACTTACCGATGAAGACAAAAAGGTGGTGGCACGCGCTCGTCGTATACAAAAGTTCCTATCACAACCATTTTTCGTTGCTGAGCAATTCACTGGTGCAAAAGGTGTGTATGTGAGACTTGAAGATACAGTAAGAAGTTTCAAAGAAATATTAGAAGGTAAACATGATCATGTGCCAGAGCAACATTTCTATATGAAAGGAAGTATTGATGAAGTGATAGAGTCACATCAGAAATAAAAATTTATAAACAATTCTTCATTAGTAGTTATTTGTTAGGAGATAAAAAACGAAAAACGAATAACGAAGAACCACCTAACGAACAAGTATGATTAAACTAAAAGTAGTAACCCCAGATAAAGTAATTATTGACGAATTAGTTGATAATGTTTCTGTTCCTACAACAACAGGGGTTATTACTATTTTAAATAAACACGTCCCACTTATCTCAACTGTAAGATCAGGTGAGATGCTTGTTAGGCGTGGTGGCTCTGGAATATCTTATGCTGTCTTTAATGGTGTAGTAAACATCAGACCTCATATAAAAGGATTAACAGAGGTAGTTGTTTTATTAGAAAGAAGTGAAGTATCAGAGGATATTGATGAGAAAAGAGCGCAACAAGCATTGAAAAGAGCAAAGGAATTATTAGACGAAGAAGGGGATGAGGTGGAATTCGGAAGATTAGAAGGAATGATAGAAAAAGAGCTAAACAGAGTAAAAATAGCCCTAAAGTATAAAAGATAATATAAATAAGTTTTAAATAAAAAGTTAGGAAAATTAGTCCTAACTTTTTATTTTTTCGTAGAGTATAAATTAAATGTATATAGTGTATGGATTTTTAATAATTTGAAAATTCAGATAGTTTAAAATACCTTATTTTACAAGTATTTTTTATATAAAATTCTATTAGTTATGCACATAAAATGTGATATTTTTGGGGTATAATTTAGATAATAAAATGCTAAGCAAGAAAAGACTTTTTAAATATTTTTTAGGTATATTTTTTGTATCTTTTTTTGTTAATTTTAATTACGGTTATTCTGCTTCATGGGATGTTCTTGCTAATGACAGGTTTGGTTCAATGAGTAATGTTGAATATAAAAGTATTAAGGTAAATCCAGGAACAGGGGAACTTTACGTCGCATATTCAAAAAATGGTTCACCAAGTTATGTTGCAGTAAAAAAATACAGCACAACAACTGATTCGTGGGTTCAGGTTGGAAGCGACGTTAGTCCTTTGTATGGTGATTATGTTACTTTAGATTTTAATCCAACAACCTATGAGCCGTGGGTAGCATATTCTGATGTAGAGACGAGGGGTGTGGCTATGGCAGGAAGAGTAACAGTTAAAAGATACGATGGTTCTTCTTGGGTTATTGTTGATGACACAGGAGTCGGAGGGGTTACCGCATCAGCAGAATTTCTTACTCTCGCTATTAGTCCATATGATAACAAAGCGTATATTGCATATCGTGATTACGGAGCATCAAATAAAATATCAGTAAAAAGATACGACGGATCAGGTGACCCAACCGGCTGGAACACGTTAGGAACGAGAGGGTTTAGTTCGACAATTTATCCAGTGTCTGTTAGTTTAGCTTTTTCTTCTACAACCCATGAACCCTATGTTGCATATGCTGAATATGATGCTGGGGTTACATCACTTAAATCAGTTGTTAAACTTTTTAACGGAACATCATGGGACACTGTAGGAACAGAAAGATTTTCTTCTGGTGATGTTGATTATCTTACAATAGCAGTTAGTCCGACGACAGGGGAACCATATGTTGCGTATAAAGATACTAGCGCTGGTAGTAAAATGACGGTGCAAAAGTTTAATGGAACATCCTGGACAACTGTTGGAACTGCAGGGTTTAGTTATGGTACGAGTACTATTGATGGTGTTAAAATTTTATTTCATGTATCCTCATCATTGCCGTATGTTGCGTACGAAGGAGGGGTGATGAAGTTTGATGGATCAACATGGGTTCCAGTTGGGTCACAGTGGTTCTCGGCTGGCTCTTATAAGAAAGGGGGGGTTGCTTTCGGAACATCAACAGCAGATTTGTATGTTGTAGATTTAGAATATGTTAAGCAATTAACTGACGCACCAAGTGCACCTTACTTTAGTCCAGATAGTTCAAACTTTTATACTAGTTCTATTTCAGTAACTCTTGATTTTGAAACATCAGGGGCTTCTATCTACTACACAACAGATGGTTCAACTCCAACTGCTGCATCCACCTTGTACTCAGCGCCGTTCACCATATCAGCGTCGACCACAGTAAAAGCGATAGCAATTAAATCTGGATATCAAGATAGCGATGTTGTTACTAAATTTTACGAAAAGAAAGTAGGAGCAGAATGGACCTTAGTAGGTGGAAGTCTTGGGGTTTCCGCGTCCTATTCTCCAATTGTTAAGGTAAGCGGATATTCAGGTGAACCATATTTAGTAAAACCAGCAGGCTTAAATATGACTGTTCAAAGGTTTAATGGAACAGACTGGATAGATGTTGGAACCCCTGCTTTTGTTCCTGAAACGATGACGTATGGTTCATATAATATAGCTATCGACCCTTCTTCTGGTGTTCCTTATGTTAGTTATATGACAAATTATTCTAATTTTCGAAATGCACGGAATAAAGTGATGCGATATAATAGTAGTTCGGGTACCTGGGAGTACGTTGGCGGTAGTAGTGGTATAGTAAATGATTGGAGCTTTGTGGAAAAATTAGATTTTGGTCCAGATGGTTTATTGTATATGCTTGGGTATGATTACAGCGCATCGCCTAATAAACTTTTTTTTAAGAAATTTAATGGAACTTCATGGGTAGATGTTGCCGGAAATATAAATGGTGAACACGGATCTTTTTCTTTTAATCCATTAACAAATGAAATATACGTTGCGGCAGTAGGAGGGTTGTCTGCTTCTTTTAAGTTGAATGTTTATGTACTTAGTGCTACTTCTTCGTGGGAAATAGTTGGAAGTATGGACATACATGATAGCGTACAAAAGGCATTCATAGATTTCGACTCTTCTGGTACCCTATATGTCGCTTCAAACGATAACAGTTATTACCAAGAGAACAAAGTTTTTAAACTAAATGGTTCAAGTTGGGATGAAACAGCTTCATTTACTCCAACATACGGTCTTAAACTTAATGGTTTTTATGTCGATTCTTCAGATAGACCAATTGCACTCCTAAGTTTGAGTGATTGGTCAACACCAACACACAGTACCAATGTTTATAAATATGAAGGAGGTGCCTGGAGTAATGTAGGGACTTCTAATTTTTACGAAGGGGTAGCAGGGTCAGAATATTACGCAACAATGGACGTTAATGCAACGTCTTCAAGAGTGTATGTAGCTATAGGAGGTTACAGTGGTGGATTTGTATATGTTTCTCCTGATGTCGTCTCCACTCCATCTGCGTTAGTTTCTGGTGGAACCTATGACAATACTCAGTCAGTTACTCTTTCTTCGGGGACAGATGGTGCTACAATTTATTATACAACTGACGGGTCAACACCAACAACATCTTCGGCGGCGTATTCTAGTGCTATAACAATATCTTCAATTACAACATTAAAAGCAATAGCTGTAAAAGATGGAGTTGGAGAAAGTGATGTTATGAGCGAGATGTATCTATTTAAAGCTGCAACAACAACAGCTTCTATTACAAGTGGAACTTTTAATTCAGACCAAACAGTTACTCTTTCTTCTGGAACTACAGGAGCTACGATATATTACACCACTGATGGAACAACGCCATCTTCCGCATCAACGGAATATACAGGTGCAATTACTATAGCGTCGTCTACTACATTAAAAGCAGTCGCTACAAAAAATCTCTACGGTGATAGTGATGTTATGACAGAGGTGTATACATTACAAGTAGCAACACCAACACCTTCAATCGCAGGTGGAACATACACGGGATGGCAATTAGTTACTCTTTCCTCAGAAACGGATGGGGTTACTTTTTACTATACAACCAACGGAACAACACCAACATCAACCTCCACATCGTACATTGGGTCAATTACGATATCCTCCACCACAACATTACGAGTAATAGGAATTAGATCAGGGTATTCTGATAGTGGAATGATGTTAGAGACATATAACATTGATCTCTCACAGCTAGAATTTCCTACTACAGCTACAACAACAGGTACATATAACAATGATTTATCAATAACATTAACTTCAGTTACCTCAGGTACTACTATCTACTATACAATAGATGGGTCAATTCCAACTGCCAGCTCAAATGAATATTCTACAGCGATATCTATATCAACTTCTACCACACTTAAAGCAATAGCAATAAAAGATGGTTATATAGATAGCAATGTTATGACAGAAACTTATACTTTTCAAGTGGCAACACCTATATTATCTATATCAGGTGGTACATTTACATCAAACCAGTCATTAACTATCACTTCAAGTACGGTAGGAGCAACTATTTATTACACTACAGACGGTACAACCCCAACAATCAGTTCTAATTTATATACTACAGCTATAAATATAGCTACAACCACCACACTTAAAGCCGTAGCTATACGATCTGGATATTCTAATAGTTCAATTTCTTCAGAAACTTATACAATAAAGGTAAATGTACCAATAGCATCTCCTGTAGGAACCTCATCATCGTCTACTATATCTGTCACACTTACTTCAACTACAACAGGCGCTACTATCTACTACACAACAGATGGATCAACCCCAACTGCCAGCTCAAATGAATATTCTACTGCAATATCTATAACATCATCTACTACGCTTAAAGCTATAGCAATTAAAAGTGGATTATTAGATAGTAATATAATGACAGAAACATATACTATCTTTTCAAAAGTAGCTACACCTACCGCATCTCCTGTAGGGTCTTCATCTTCATCTACTGTATCTGTCACACTTACCTCAACTACAACCAGTGCTACTATCTATTACACAACAGATGGGTCAATCCCAACCACAAGCTCTACACAATATAGTGTACCGATATCTATATCAAGTTCTGCTGTACTTAAAGCAGTAGCTGTAAAAGATGGTTACACAAATAGTGACGTAATGGAAGAATCTTACACTATATTTGGTCAAGTTATAGCACCTACTGCCTCTCCAGGTGGCAGTAACTCATCCTCGACTATTTCTGTAGTTCTTTCTTCTGGAACATCTGATTCAGCTATTTACTACACAATAGATGGATCAACTCCAACACAAAGCTCTACACAATATACAGGCTCTATATTGGTGTCATCAACAACAGCCACCACTACAATCAAAGCAATAGCAATCAAAGACGGTCATACAAACAGCAATATAATGTCTGAAGAATATTTTGTTTATCCAAAAGTGGCAACACCAACAGTATCTACTTCTGGTGGATTCTATACGACAACTAAAACCACAACACTTTCAGTTGAGACAGCTGGTGCAACTATTTATTACACTACAGATGGCACAACTCCAACAAGAAGCTCAACGCAATATTCTTCTGAAACAATAAATATATCAACAACTACACAATTAAAAGCAATTGCTGTTTTGGATAATTATACAAATAGTGAATTATTAACAGAAAACTATTCTATTAATTTAAGTGGTACTTCTACTATACTTTCAAACAATTACACAATAAGTAACACATCAAATTCATCTGGCACTATCACAAATATTCCATATGGTATATCAAAGGCGATATTTATGAGCGCTTTAAGAAAAGGTCAAGATGATCAAACTTGGAATGTTTCATTAGTAAGTGATCCAGTTGTAACAGGTAATACAATCGTAGTTACTGCTCAAGATGGTATTAATCAAAGAACTTATACATTAAATGTATTAACTCTTTCATCTAATCAAGCAACAACAAGTTCTGATGGCTCCTCAACAATAGACGCAACCACAACCCAAGTGGTTATTACAGATACAACTAAACAATTCAGTGTGTCAGTCAGTACAAGTACATCTAATCCAACAATTAACCTTGGTTCACTTATTGTAAATGGTACAGGAACACTTCCTTCTATTATTATCTCTTCTTCTAATGCGAATAATGTTGTGGTTGTTATAGCTACATCTACAGTTGTAACATCAGCAAGCACAACATGGAACGGTGTCATTAATGCTCCGGCTACAACTACAGTTACTCTTCCTACAGAATCTGGCCAAACCAAAACATTAAGTACCGCTATTGAAGTCGGTGTAGTTGGTGAAGTTGTTGTCTTTAGTAAAGCGGTAAGAATATTATTACCAAATCAAGCTGGTAAAAGAGCAGGATACATAGCCACAAGCACATTTACAGAAATCACATCAACCTGTTCTTCTGATTCCCAAACAATGGGGGACGCTCTATCAGATGGTGGTGAGTGTAAAATAGATTCGGGTTCTGATTTGGTTATTTGGACAAAACACTTCACTACTTTTGCAACATATACTCAAACAGCAACACCGGTTGTAAGTAGTGGAGGAGGTAGCGGAGCTAGTTACTTTTCGTATGGCGGTGGAGGTGGAGGATGGGGGTATTCTTACAGTGCGCCAGTTGTAACAACATCAAACGTTACCACTTCTAATATAGTAGCCGTTTTACCTTTAACCAAAATCACAAATACAAATCAAATATCATCATCAAACACATCTGTATCTAATCAAATAAATACAAATCAAATATTATCTGTCGGATCTTCAGGTAAAGATGTAGAAGCTCTACAGAACTTCCTATATAACGAAGGATATCTAACAGCAACACCAAATGGTTACTTTGGTAAAGGTACAGAAAAAGCAGTTAAGATATTCCAAAGCAAATATGCAGATGAGTTACTTATACCAAATGGATTCAAGAACCCAACAGGTATGGTGGGGGAGTCTACTAGAAGTAAAATAAATGAATTACTAAATACTACAAACATAAACACAAACAAAAACATACAACAGGAAGTAGCTTCTTCAAAAACAGTTAATACAACAGATATACTATCTTTTGGTTCTAAAGGTGATAATGTTCTTAGTTTACAAAAGTCTCTATACTCTCTAGGGTATCTAACAGTAACACCAAATGGTTACTTCGGAAAAGCTACAGAGAAAGCAGTTAAATCACTACAAAACAAATATGCAGATGAGTTACTTACTCCGAGCGGCTTTAGTAAACCTACTGGTATGGTAGGTGAAGCCACAAGAGGTAAAATAGATGAATTGATTTCAAGTAATACTTTAACCAAAATCACAAACACAAATCAAACATCATCATCAAACACATCTGTATCTAATCAAATAAATACAAATCAAATATTATCTGTCGGATCTTCAGGTAAAGATGTAGAAGCTCTACAGAATTTCCTATATAACGAAGGATATCTAACAGCAACACCAAATGGTTACTTCGGTAAAGGTACAGAAAAAGCAGTTAAGATATTCCAAAGCAAATATGCAGATGAGTTACTTATACCAAATGGATTCAAGAACCCAACAGGTATGGTAGGGGAGTCTACTAGAAGTAAAATAAATGAATTGATAGAGTTAGGAAGGTAAATAGTTCAAATTAACTTTATAAAATAATGGATTTTTTGCTATTGACAAAGAGGTTTCTTTGGTATATAATGAATAGAGCTGAAGGTTGCAGGGGTTCCGGCAGGAGCATCCGAGAGAGCACAATAACCTAAGGTCGGGGTGAAAATGGTTGGTTACGCGAACCAGCTACTGGGCAAACCCTCCAAGAGTGAAAGGCCCCTGATGATGCTGTGCGTGCTTAAGAACGTAAATCATCGTCGGTTACAAAAGAAGCAAGTGGACCCGGGGACGCGGACTTGCGCCCCCGGGAATCCACCCAAAACATATTCCAACTTTGGTTGGGATTTTTTATTTTATTTGTCATTCTCGTGCAGACGGGAATCTAGGTTTTAGATTAAAAACAAAATAATAATTATTCCAATAATAATTCTGTAATATCCAAATATATTAAATGAATGTTTGCGTATATAAGCTAAGAAATATTTTATTACAATCAAAGCCACAATAAATGATGTTACAAATCCAATGATGAGCGCATTTAAATTATCTAAATTTGTAATAACACTTACATCTTTATAAATAGTATAAAATGTCGCCACAAACATAGTTGGTATCGCAAGCAGGAATGTAAACTCAGTAATTACTTTTCTATCAATTTTCATCAGTAGTCCGCCGATTATAACTGTACCAGACCTAGATACCCCAGGTATCATAGATATAATTTGATAACACCCAAGTAGAAATGCTTGTTTTAAGGTTATGTCTTCTTTATCTTTTATTTCATTGTTTTTTAATTTTTTACTGTACCAGTTTTCTACAATCAAAATTATCACACCACCTATAATAAGTGATACAGCTACAACTATTATATTTTCGAGTAGAACCTTTATATGTTTATAAAGTAATAGCCCCGCAATTCCAGTTGGTATAAAACCAATGATTAATTTTTTTATTGTATCTATTTGGAAAAGTTTTTTGTAATAAAGAAAAACCACAGACAAAATCGCACCAAGTTGTATAGAAATTTCAAAAGATTTTATAAAAGGTGAGTCAACCATTTGAAGTAAATTATGAGTAATTATTAAGTGTCCAGTTGATGATATGGGTAAGAATTCTGTAATTCCTTCTACTATACCCAAGATGATTGATTGTATGATTGTCATCCAAACAGTATAAAGAAATGGGATATAAGTGACAAGGAATTAACTTAATTGACTATTTTAATTTGAAGTGGTGGTGTTATTGGTGGATATTTCTTTAATTAACTTTTGGGAGATGAAAATGAAACAGATCTATAGTCATAATTCTACATTAAGGTTCTTTGGTTTTCTTTCTTTTCTTGTTGGTTTTCCTTTGATTTGGTTTGGCGGGGCTTATTTTCTAGCACAAGGAGGTTTTACACCCTTTTTAGTTTGTTCTTCTAAAGCTGAGATACAATTTGTTGTTTTCGTTGGGGCCGTTTTATGGCTATTCTTTGTTTTCCTGTCTTACGGTGCTTTTGATGGCACCGTTTCTTTTAAGGAAGTAGAAGACAACGGAGATGAAGTAATCATCCAAGAAGATTCTGTGGATGTTCTTTTGGAAACAAAAACAGAAGAGGGTAAGATATTTACTTTTTCTGTAAATTATCCAAAACTCCCATCAGCTGGTGAAGTTTTGGTTGTTTACAGTGATGATGAAGATGATTACGTAGAATTTACTGTCGCACAAGTTTCTATGGCTACAAATCTTCCGAGTGAGGAGAATTATTTGGTTAAAGGTAAAGTTCTTCCATCTGGTCAAGAAAAATTAGAAGAATATGGCTGGGAAGAAAAATAAATAAATGTTTTACGAAGCGCTTAGGTAACCCTAAGCGCTTTTTGTTTAGTTACTAACACCTATATAACTTTTTCTTGTGCTAAACTTTATTTATTGTGAAAGATTTTGATTCTTGGAATTCTTTGAAGAAAAATATAAACAGTAAATCACTTTCACCTGATTTTAGTGAGGGTGATATTTGGTGGGTAAATATTGGCATTAATGTCGGCTATGAAATAGATGGCAAAAATGAACATTTTGAGAGGCCTGTTTTAGTGGTCAAAAAACATAATAAAGAAACTTTTTTGGCTACGGTGTTAACAAGTAAAGAGAAGAAAAATAAGTGGTATATTAAAATAGAACAAGGAGAGAAGGTTTTTATAATCAATACTTCTCAATTAAGAACAATAAGTTCCAAAAGATTAATTCGTAAAATTGGACAAGTTACAGATATTAACTTGTCTAAAGTTATGAAATTAATTATAGATAATCAATTGTCTATAAAAAACGAAACCACCCTTTCGGGTGGAATCTCGGACGCCAATGGCGATCTAATGAATACAGTATATAAAATAGAAAAATAAAGTCAAGATTTATAAATTAAAATTATGCGTCTGTCACATATAACAATTGCTGGGTTTAAATCTTTTGCTAAAAAGGTTTCTATTGATGTGACATCTGATGTGACTGGGGTTGTTGGGCCAAATGGTTCAGGTAAATCAAATGTGGCAGAAGCAATACGTTTTGCACTTGGTGAACAGTCTATGAAAAGCATGCGCGGTAAGTTAGGAACAGATCTTATTTTTAAAGGATCAGAAAATGTTTCGCCGTCTTCTCGTGCTGTTGTTACCCTTACAATTGATAATAAAGATAAGTTAGATACTGAGCATGCCAGTGAAGATTTGGCGCCGCATCTTTGTTATGATGAGCTTGTTTTGTCTCGTACAATTTATGGTGACGGAACGTCTGATTATACTTTAAATAGTGCAAAGGTTAGATTAAAAGATGTACAAGAATTGTTAGCATTCGCAGGTATAGGAGCGTCAGCCCACACGATGATATCCCAGGGAGAGGCAGACAAAATATTGCTTGCTGATTTAAAAGGTAGAAAAGAAGCCATAGAGGACTCGCTTGGACTTCGTGTATATCATATTCGTTTAAATGAAAGCAGGAGAAAGTTGGATAGAACAAAAGAACATATGCGCGAGGTTGATTTGCTTCGTAAAGAAATAGCTCCTCATTTGGTTCATCTTAAAAAGCAGGTTGAAAAGATAGAAAGTAAAGAAAAAGAAAGAACAAAGCTTTGTGAATTATTATCTGCTTATTTAAAAAGAGAGGAATTAAACATAGATAGTTTTAGGAAAAAGTTACAAGAGACAGGAAATGTTTCATTTCTTATGCTTTCAAAAGAGCAGGCTCAGTTTGAATTGGAAGAAAAAAAGAAGCGGTTAGATATATTAAGAAGCGAAGAAAATAACAGTAGCAATATTATAAATAATAAGAATGAAATATATTCTAAGATAAGGGAGCTTAATTTTTCAAAAGATGAAGTTACAAAAAGTATAGGTAGATTACAGGGTGAGCTTAATTATTTAAATAGAGAATTAAATAAAGAAAAAGTTTCTTCAAATGTTTCTTTTGCAAAACAGACTTTAATTAAGGCTGGTAACGATATTAATTTTAATTTAGATAATTCTTTATCTGCTATTGATTTAGGGAAGGTAAATGACGCAAAGGTTTATATAAACAGTGCAATTAATTTATCAAAAGATTTTTTTAAGACTGACGGAGAACAAGAAAATGACAACAAAGAAGAGGTTTTAAATAATATAAAAAATCTAAACGAAGAAATAGAAAAGTTAGAAGAAAAACAAAATTTTATTAATGGGCAAATTTCTGAAGTGCAAATACAGGTAGATAGATTTGATGAAGAGATGAGAGAAAATTTGGACAAAAAATATGAAGAAGAAAAGGCGGTAATTGTTCTTGAGGCTAAATTGCGAGAATTAGATTCTCTTATCTATTTAAGGAAACAAGAAGAGGAAGAATTAAAGTTAAAACAAGAGAGATTTGATTCTTTGCTTAATGAAGGAGCTCTTATTGTTGGTAGGTCTATACTTCTTTATAGAGAGCTTTCTGTAAATGAAAAGTTTATGTCTATGGAAATGCATGAATTATTGAGATCTATTGATAGGTCTAAATTTAAAATAGAAGAATCAGGTATTCCAAATCAAGGTGAGATAATGGAAGAATATAGAAGCGTAGAAGAGCGTGATGATTATTTGAAGAAAGAACTAGAAGATGTAAGCAAAACAGAAGAAAAGTTGTTATCTCTTATTTCTGATTTAGAAAACTCTTTAGAGACCAAGTTTGAAAATGGTGTAAAAGAAATTTCTAAACTGTTTTCTGGTTATTTTTCTGAAGTTTTTCCAAATGGTAAAGCATCACTCTCTATTATTCCAATAATAAGAACAGATGAATTAGGTAATCAAATAAAAGAAACAGGTGTGGATATAGATGTATCTTTGCCAAGTAAAAGAGTCAAAGAAATTTCTATGTTTTCAGGGGGAGAAAGGGCTCTTATCTCGATTGCGCTTTTGTTTGCGATGTCATCACTTCTTCCACCACCGTTTATGGTATTAGATGAGACAGATGCTCCACTTGATGAGACTAATGCTCGTAAATATGGCCAGATGTTAGAGAGACTTGCAGAGAAGAGTAAGTTACTTGTCATCACACACAACAGAGAGACAATGAATCATTGTGATGTGTTATATGGGGTAACGCTAGGTGTAGATGGAGCAAGTAAGTTGTTGTCTATTTCGCTTAAGTAAAAGAATAAGAGGGGTAAGAAGTATAAAAGAAAATGTGGGACAAGCTTCGCTTGTCCCACAGAGTGAATCATTTTATGGTTGAAATATTTTTTTCTAATTCTTTTAAAAATGTTTTAAAAGATGCAGCAGTTCCTGAAATGGCGAATATGATCTGTTTTTTAATATCTGATCTGATTTGAGATTCTAGTACCTCACTACTACAGCTCGCGTCAAAAGGAACAGAAAGAAATCTTTCAAATTGAAAATTGTCGTGACCTTTTAATTTTATTTCTATCACAACAGAGTGAGGTGATACACCATCGTTTGTTACCAGAATTCTTATTGCTGTGTGCTCGATGTAACCTTGTATATATTCGCTGAAATTAAGAAAAGTTTCCCATACAGCTTTATTTGCAGATGCTACACAAGACAGAATCCTTTGACTCGGAACTGTTGCTGCTTTCGGATTTCTTTCAATCTTTGTTGTGACTTTCGTCATGATAATGTACTCCTTCTGTGCCCAAGGGCACTCTAATTTCTAACCACACGATGTGACTAGATAAATGTATTTCTACATTAAAAATATCAACATGTCAAATTATTATTTTATGTGTTAATATAGTTAAATATGCAAAGATTATTTACTGGGACAATAAATATTAATTCCAAAAAAGATGGTTATGTAAGGGTGGCGGAACTAGAAAAGGAGGGTTCTATTTTGGTTGATCATAGCCACTTAGAAACGTCCCTGCAGGGCGATACTGTTGAAGTTGAGTTACTTGGTAAAAAAGAAGTTCGCGAAGGTCATGAACAGCTTTATGGAAAAGTTACAAAAGTTTTAGAGCGGGGTAAGAAGGGTTATGCTGGGATTATAGAAAAAGATAATGGTCTTTATTTTTTGGTTCCACAAGATAAAAAAATGTATACAGATATTATCATACCAGAGGAGTCATTAAATGGAGCAGATGTTGGCATGAAAGTGATTGCTTGTATTACAAAATGGACTGACCCGAAGAAGTCTCCAATCGGGGAGGTGGATGCTGTTTTAGGTAGGCCAGGTGAGAATAATGCTGAAATGCTTGCCTATGCACTTGAGCGAGGTTTCTCAGATAAACACAAAAAGGAGGTAGTTGAAGAAGCTGATCAAATAAAAGAAAGAGGTATAAAAGAAGAAGATAAGATTAATCGTCGTGACTTTCGTGACATTGCTACTTTTACTATTGATCCATTTGACGCAAAGGACTTCGATGATGCTATTTCGTTTAAGAAGTTAGATAATGGTCACTATGAAGTTGGTATACATATCGCTGATGTTTCTTATTATGTTAAGTCTGGGCAACCACTTGATGATGAAGCTGTATATCGTCAGACATCTGTTTATTTGGTTGATAGATGCGTGCCGATGCTTCCAGAAGTATTGTCTAATGATTTATGTTCTTTGGTGCAAGGAGAAGACAGACTTGTGATGAGTGCAGTGTTTGAAATTGATAATGAAGGAAAGGTTTATAATGAATGGTATGGTAGATCAGTTATCAATTCTAAGCGTCGTTATACTTACGAAGATGCACAGAAGACTTTAGATGAAAAGAATGGAGACTTCTATGAGGAGTTAGATATTTTAAATAATATAGCCAAAATTTTGCACAAAGAAAGATTTGCAAATGGTGCGCTTTATCTTGAGACAGAAGAGGTTAAGTTTAGGCTAGATGAAAAGGGTGTTCCTGTAGATGTCTATGTGAAGGTGCGCGGCGATACTCATAAGATGATTGAGGAGTATATGTTGCTTGCAAATACAAAAGTAAGTGAATTTATAACCAAAGAACAGGAGAGGGTTCAAGGTGAAGGTAAGTCTATTTGTGTTTATCGTATACATGATAATCCTGACCCAGAAAGAATGCATGATTTAGATTTGTTTATTAGAGGGCTTGGATATCATGTGAGGTTTATGGATGGTCTTATTCCGACACAAGACTTGAATGACTTACTTACAAAAATGGAAGGTCGCCCGGAGAAGCAATTACTACAAGTACATATTACTCGTTCGATGGCAAAGGCTGCATATAGCACAAAGAACATTGGCCATTATGGACTTGCATTTGATTTTTATTCACACTTCACATCACCGATTCGTAGATATCCAGATGTGCTTACACATAGACTGCTTCAAAAAGTTTTAGATAATGACTTTCCAAAAGAAGAAGAAAGGGGGTATTACAACACTATGTGTATGCAAGCATCTCGTCGTGAGAAGGAGGCATCTGATGCAGAACGTGGAAGTATTAAGTATAAGCAAGTTGAGTATATGTCTGTGAGACTTGGTCAGGAATTTGAAGGAACGGTTTCTGGTGTCTCTGAGTGGGGTCTATATGTTGAAGAAAAGAAAAGTAAATGCGAGGGTATGATAAAGCTCCGTGATATGGGAGATGACTTCTATGTTTATGAAGAGAAGAATATGAGGGTTTTTGGTGAAAGAACTGGGGTTGAATGGAAGATTGGCACACCAGTGAAGATAAAGGTAAAAAATGCGAATTTGGATTTGAGGGTGATTGATTACGAGCTTATTGTTTAGCAATGCGCGGATTTACACAGAAGTTTTGTTTTATATATAAATTTTGTTATTATATTTGTGCTAGGTTGTGCCTACCTGGCAATAATAAAGGCACATATACAGTGACTGTGCATAGTTATTGTATCCGGTCCACCTGAGATAATATCAAAGGTGGACTCTTTCTTTTGTAGCTAGGTGAAACCTAGTTGGGCTTTGTTTTTTTGTATGGTTGTGGTAGTTTTATTTGAGAATGTTCTTAAGGAGAATCTCGTGTCGAGAATTTTTCAATTCGTGATGTGTGTTGTTTTTGGAATACCAATGACGTATTTTGGTTTTGTTTTTAATAGAGAATTGACTGGTGTTATTAAAAGTGGGCTCTATGAAGAAACACTTTTAAGTTCCATTATAGACACTTCACTCATACTTTTTTCAATTTTTGTGTTTTTGTGTGGGGTTTTTCTTTTGATGGGTGCATGGTCGATAATTTCTGATTATATTGAAGAAAAACGTAAAAAATATAATTTAATTTAGTTTTCAAATGTAAGAGTTTAGGTTTTTGCCTAAACTCTTTCCTTTTTTATATAAATGTGTTAGAATTCTCTTTATGTTAAAAATCAGATTACAAAGAACTGGCCGTAAGAACGATCCTCATTTTCGTCTTATTGTTGCAGAAAGTACACTTAAGCCAAAAACTACTCAATTCGCTGAGATTTTGGGAAATTATAATGTTAAGATGGGTGTTTTTAATGCAAAAGGTGATAGAGTAAAACACTGGATGTCACAAGGTGCTCAAGTTACTCCTACTGTATATAATTTACTTATATCAAAAGGTGTTTTAGAAGGAAAGAAGGTTAATGTACTTCCTCGTAAGTCTCCAATTAAAAAAGAAAAAAAGGCTTAGTATTTAGCCACTAGGGTATAGCCAACAGTAATTCATATTTTTAATCCACAGTCTAGTGGCTAGTTACTATTGGCTAGAGCCTATCTTTTGTTAAACTGTAATAGTAAAAATAAAATAAAAATGAATATGAAAGATCAAGAATTTGTTGAATATATTGTTAAGGCTTTAGTAGATAATCCTGATAATGTCAAAGTGGACAGAAGGGTAGATGAAATGGGTGTGCTAATCACTCTTGATGTAGATCCAATGGATATGGGAAAGGTTATTGGTCGTGATGGTGCTACAGCAAAGGCACTTCGTACACTACTTCGTGTTGTTGGTATGAAGAATAATGCCCGTGTAAATCTAAAAATCAATGAACCAAACGGAGGAAATGGTGCAAGTAATGGAAGATTTTCTCATGGGGGAACATATGATATGACGGATGTTGACGGGGTGTTGAACGACCTCAAAGGAATTTAATCAAAAATTTAATTCATCTACTTTGTCGCTACAAAATTTTAATTGGTCAATGTAGGTCTATCTACATTTCTCTCATAAAATTTTTAGGCTCCTCGTATCTAAATTAAATTTTTGATTAAATTAGATTGGATATGTGGAATAAGTAATGAAAGAAAAAAGCGCGCCTACGGCGCGCTTTGTGTTTCTGAAAAAATAATTGTCATTTCGTCAAAATTTTTTCTGTAAAATTTTCTTGTTATTGAAACTAATTCAGGTGCAACTTTTTCAAATTTGTATTTAACTAAACCTCTTTGCTCGAGTCTATTTAGAAGTGAATACAGAGAAGCTTCAGAAATTTCCTTGTTTGATTCTGCTAGTTTCTCTTTAATTTTTTGTACTGTTGCTTTTTCAAATGAACTTAGGGCCTGTAAAACCAGTAGTTCTGTTTCTGGCACGGGAACTTTTTTATTTTCACCATTTTTCTTAATTTCTATTACAGCCATTTACGTCTCCTTGTTGTATCTGTGATTCCAAAACTGGTTGTGACCAACCATAATGTGCGAGCATTCCATCTTTCATACTTGCAACAAATAAATCTCTACCAAACTCATTTCCAATAATAAACACATCAACAGTATCATCTGGCAAATAATCAAAAACTACATTTACAAAATTTAAAACCTCTAAGTCTTGTATATCGAGCTCGAATTTCTTTGCTTGTGCTTCTGTTAGATTTGCTGTTGCGATTATTTTTGCAGCATCAGACACATGGTTTTTGTCTGTTTGTCTAACAAGTTCCATGATTACTCCTTAGATGAAAGGTCTGATTGCTATACTGCTATATTTTTGGTATTATGTCAAATATTATGCGATTTCATATTGTTACAATTTTCCCAAATATGTTTGATTCCTATTTTGCGGAGTCTATTATTTCACGTGCAATAGATAATAAGTTAATAGAAGTTAAGGCTTATGCACTCCGAGAATATACAGAAGATAAACATAGACGTGTGGACGGTAAGCCATATGGTGGTGGTCCGGGGATGGTGATGTGGGTAGACCCAATTATTAATTGTGTAGATAAAATTAAAAAAAGTCTTTCTAAAAAGAAAGAGGTAAAAATTAAAACTATAATACTCAGTCCTGGTGGGAAAATGTTTACAAATAATATTGCAAAAAATACAGCCAAGAAATATACAGATATTATTTTTATTTGTGGTCGTTATGAGGGGATAGACGCGAGAGTAAAAAAGATTTTGAAAGCTGAGGAATGGAGTATTGGAGATTATGTAATTACAGGAGGTGAGCTTGCAACTATGGTGTGTATTGATTCTATTTCAAGACAAATAAAAGGGGTTTTACACGATGAAAATTCCTTAGAAGAAACACGTACAGCTTCTCATGAAATATATGCACGCCCTGAAGTGTGTGAATATAATGGTAAAAAATATAAAGTACCAAAGGTGCTATTGTCTGGCAATCATAAACTGATAGATGAGTATAGGATGAAGAAAGAGAATCGTATTGGAAAGAGTAAAATTTCTAATTCTTAATTATTAATCTTGCCTGTCGGCAGACAGGTTTCTAATAAATTTTTAATAATTTAATTATTAAAAATTGATTGAAAATTTAAAATTAGAAATTGAAAATTAAATTCATGTACATAAAGTTAAGGGTAATAACCGATAGTAAAAAAGAAATTATTGAAAAAGTATCTGAAGATACTTTGCGGATTTGTGTTAAGGAAAAAGCAGAAATGAATCGTGCCAATAATCGTATTTTGGAATTAATGAAGGATTATTTTGATACTAAAAATATAAGACTTATAAGTGGACATCAGTCACCGTCAAAAATTATTTCTGTAGAAAAATAAAACTGCCATTTTCTGGCAGTTACTCTACAAGTATTCCGTAGAAATTAAATGAACCTCCTCTGGCGATAGATATTACGATATCTCCATCTGATTTATCTAGTTTGATTTTATCAAAACCATTATCTGAAATTCTTTTTAGCAAAATTTCACCATCTTTGCTCAGTAGACAATCATTCCATATTAGAGAGCAGGGTGTAATTTCAGCTAGAGAAAACTTAACACACATCATTGCCCAGTCTGCAAGAAACATTAGTTCTTCATTGTTTAATGCTCTTGTTTGTCTTTCTTTTTCACAAACATCTTGTGCTTCGCACATGGATTCACTCCTTTGATGTCAAAATAAAGAATCTATATATTATAACATATTTTTGAATTTAATCAATAGCAAAAATATGTGTAAAAGTGCTGGTAAAAGTCTTTAAAAAATGCTATAATTTACTGATTATTATGGCTACAAAAAAGACAGAAGAAACAAAGAAAAAAGGCTCCTATGGAGCTGATTCTATTCAAGTGCTAGAGGGTCTTGAGCCTGTTCGTAAGCGTCCAGGAATGTATATTGGTTCTACTGGGCCAGATGGACTACATCATTTAATTTGGGAAATTTTTGACAACTCAAGAGATGAAGCGATGAATGGTCATGCTAACCGTGTAGAAGTTGCCATCCTCCCAGGAGATATAATTCGTGTAGTTGATAATGGTCGTGGTATTCCAACAGATATACATCCTAAAACAAAAGTTTCTGCTCTTGAAACAATTATGTGTACTCTTCATGCTGGAGGTAAGTTCGGTGGAGATGGTTATGCTGGGGCAACTGGAGGTCTTCACGGAGTGGGTGCTTCTGTTGTTAACGCTCTTTCGATTATGTGTAAAGTAGAAGTTCATCGTGAAGGAGCAATTTTTTCACAAGAATATTCTCAAGGAAAGAAAAAGGCTAATGTAAAACAAGTTGGTAAAAGTAAATTCCATGGAACAATTGTTACTTTCAAACCAGATGCAGAGATTTTTAAGGAAGGTACAGTTTTTAATTGGGACAGAATAGTTTCTCATCTTCGTCAGCAAGCTTACTTGGTTAAAGGTATTCAAATACATGTTATTGATGCAAGAGGTTATGAGGGTAAATTAAGTATTGACGGAGAAACATATTTGACTGATTTAGATTTGGAGCAACCCTCAACATCTTTTTATTTTGAAGGAGGGCTTAAGTCCCTTGTTAAGCATTACAATGAATTTTCTAAACCGATACATAAAAATGTTTTCTATGTAGAAAAGGAGGCTGAAAATGTTGGTGTAGAAATCGCTCTTCAATATATTGATGACTTATCTACAAAAATTGTTCCATTTGCTAACAATATTCACACAGCAGAAGGAGGTACACATGTTACAGGTTTCAAAACTGCTTTAACTCGTCTTATAAATACTTATGCTCGCAAGAATAATATCATCAAAGAAAAAGATGAGAACTTAACAGGTGATGATGTGCTTGAGGGATTAACTTGTGTGATTTCTGTTAAGCTTCGCGAAATCCAGTTCGAAGGTCAAACAAAAGCAAAGCTTGGTTCTATGGAAGCGCAATCTGCAACAGCTACAGTTTTCTCCGATGCTTTTGCAATGTTTCTTGAAGAAAACCCAGACGATGCAAAAGAAATCATTAACAAAGGATTACTTGCACTTCGTGCTCGTAAGGCTGCAAAGGCTGCAAAGGACTCAGTGCTTCGTAAAGGAGCACTTGAAGGATTCTCACTTCCTGGTAAGCTTGCTGACTGTCAATCAAATGATCCATCAGAATCAGAATTGTTTATAGTAGAGGGAGATTCTGCTGGTGGTTCTGCAAAGATGGGGCGTGATCGTCGTACACAGGCCATACTTCCACTTCGTGGAAAGATTTTAAACGTTGAGCGTGCAAGATTAGATAAGATGCTCGGTAGTGAACAAGTTAAAAATCTTGTACTTGCTATGGGGGCTGCTATTGGGGATACTTTTGATATTTCAAAAATTCGTTACCACAAATTAATTATTGCAACTGATGCTGACGTGGATGGTGCACACATTCGTACACTCCTACTTACTTTTTTCTATCGTTATTATCGTCCTATTATTGAGGCTGGTTATGTGTATATTGCTCAGCCACCACTATATAAGATTTCTTACAGTAAAGATGTTAGATATGCGTATTCTGATGAAGAAAAAATAAAAGTTCTAAAAGATATGGGATTCTCTGATGTTAATGTTGAAGATGTAACTTCAAATGAGGGAGAAACTGAGGAAATCGAAGGCGAAGATGCTGAGCAGGGAGAAGCAAAATCTGTTAAGAAAGGTAAGAAACCAAATATCCAACGCTACAAGGGTCTTGGAGAAATGAACCCAGAAGAACTTAAGGAGACAACTATGGATATAAATAACCGTTCACTTAAAGTTGTTTCATTATCTGAAGCAGAAAACGCTGACAGAGTTTTTGAAATGCTTATGGGAAGCGAAGTTGGTCCAAGAAAGTCATTTATACAGACACATGCTAAGTCTGCTAATCTAGATATCTAGTTTAAAGTCAAAAAATTACTTCATCTGCTTTGGTGTACTAAAAATTTTACTCGGTCAATGTGGGTCTACCACATCTCTATCGTAAAATTTTTGCTCTTCGTGGATCTAAAGCAATTTTTGACTTTTTGTTGTATAAAGTGTAGTGTTTTGTTATGTTCTTTAAATAAGGGAAGAAAATGTCTAAATTCTTTGATAGACTATTTAATCGTGCAGGTAGAACACCAAAAAAATCTGAGCATCTTCTCTATGATTCCATACCATCATATTTGAAGCTTGGTAATCGTTACGAAGTAATTGAAGGACCGATTGAGCATAGTGTTGTTACTCTTGTCGGTGATGTGATTTATATGTACCTGATTAGATGTGTTCGTACCAGGGAAGTGTTTTATCTTCGTACACCACATGAACTGCCTAAGACTTTTTGGATTAGAAAAATAGTTGCATTCTGCGAACAGTATGAAATTCTTGATGGAGATGATGAAGGAACATTAAAGCAATTCATAAGGGCCAGAGAAAAAGATATGGAATAAGAACTTGCTCCTGCTTAAAAAATAACCCCACAAACGTGGGGTTTGTTTTTTGTTACGAATTTTGATAGTGTGTCTGTATTGAAGTTCTTTTTAGGAGATGAAGATGGATTCTAATGTTACCAAGTATGAAGTACTAATTTCTACTGCTCTAAGAGCGCAATTAGATGTACAAAGAAAAGAAAAAGCTTTAATAAAAGCAAAAAGTATTCTTGAAGAAAGAATGAAAACTTTAATACAAGATTGTCAGAGATGTTTTGATGTAGCTGTCGAGAGGTATAATGCCGCAGAAAGCTCATATAAAATATTTGATCAAAAGATAGGTGTTCTTTTGGATAGGGGAACAGTCTCTGCTTTTTTTAGGCTTGGATTTAATGATGGGCTTGGTAGACGTCGTGAGCCAGATGAATCGTTTAGCGATGAAGATCACGAAATGGCACTAGCTGTTTTGAAACCATTTGTTGATGAAGAACTAAAGAAACAAGGAATACCTTTTACTTTTAGATCTTTTAGTGTTCCTATTGATTATTATCCAAAATAAAAATTAAAGCGACAACCTTCGGTTGTCGCTTTCCTGTTTGTATTTTTTGAAATTTGAAACTATTGTTTACTTTCTGTTTTTTATTTCACTTATCAATCTTTCTACAAGTTCATCTGTTTTCATTTCTCCGATTTTGCCTTCTGTGCGGTGTTCAAGGGTTACTGTACCATTTGCAACTTCAGCGTCCCCAATAACTGCCCAATAAGGAGTTTTCATTTCTCTTGTGTTGCGAATCTTTTTACCAAGACCCTCTTTTGAGTCATCTAATTCTACTCTTACATCTGCATCATTTAATTTATCAAAAACAGTTTTTGCATAATCGTAGTGTTTGTCAGCTATTGGAAGTATTGTAATTTGGTTTGGAGATAGCCAAAGAGGGAAATTGCCAGCAAAGTGTTCTATCATTACCCCAATAAATCTCTCAAGTGAACCACTTATAGCGCGATGTATCACAACAGGGCGCTCCTTTTTACCTTCTTGGTTTATAAAATTAAGATCAAATCTTTCTGGCAAATTGAAGTCACATTGTATTGTTGCTAGTTGCCACTCGCGGCCAATCGCATCTTTGAACATAAAGTCTAGCTTTGGCCCATAGAAAGCTGCTTCACCTTCAACTCTTTTATAATTTAAATTATTTTTCTTGGCTGCATCTTCTAGAGATTTTTCTGCAATATTCCAATTACTATCTTCTCCTAGGTATTTACTTTTATCTTCTCCTCGAACAGATAATGATACCCAATAATTATCCATCATACCTATAGTTGTATAAAACTCTCTTATGATTCCAACTATTGTGCTTACTTCATCTTGAATTTGATCTATTCTACAAAATAGATGCCCATCATCTTGAGTAATTGATCTAACACGAGTTAATCCGCCTAGTTGTCCTGATTTTTCATCACGATATACTGTCGCTGGTTCAAAATATCTAACTGGCATATCACGATAGGAGAATTGATTGTCTGCAAAGATTTGCATATGATGAGGACAGTTCATTGGCTTAAGAACAAACAAGTCTTCCTTTCCTTTTACTCTAAACAGCTCATCACCAAACTTGGCAGCGTGTCCTGATGTTTCGTAAAGTGCTTCCTTTGCAATATGTGGTGTCCATACACGAGAATAACCTTTTTTCTTATGTAGCTCCCAAAGATAGTCTTCTGTTTCTTTTCTTATTATCATTCCGCGGGGTTGTATAAGAGGAAGACCAGGGCCAACAAGAGGTGATGTGGTAAAGAGTTTAAGTTGAGGGCCGATTATCTTATGATCTCTCTTTTTTGCTTCTTCTTGTTGTGTGATGTATGCATCTAGTTCTTCTTTGGTATTAAACGCAAGACCATATATACGAGTAAGCATCGGGTTCTTTTCATCACCGCGCCAGTATGCACCAGCTAATTTGTCTAATTTAAATGAATCTGGAATTATTTCTTTTGTATTATCTATATGAGGGCCTTCGCATAAGTCAAAGAAGTCGTCTCCGGTCTGATATAAAGTTATTTCCTTATTGTCTTTTTCTATTGCATCTATGATTTCTAACTTGTAAGGATTATTCTTGAACAATCCTTTTGCTTCAAATGTTGGAATGCTTTCTACCTTAAAATCTAAGTTACGGGAGATTATTTCGCGCATGGTCTTTTCTATTTTTTGAAGATCTTCCTGAGTTATTTTGTCAGAAGTAGAAAAATCTATATCATAAAAGAAGCCATTATCTATAACTGGCCCAAGTGTGGGTATTGCGTGAGGAAAATGATGCTTAATAGCCATAAGCATTATGTGGGCCAGGGAGTGGCGTTTTTTGAATAAAATATCTTCTTTAGATTTATCTTGCATAATCCATCTATTCTATCAGAAAATGTTAATTTATTGAAGAATTTTGTTTGTTATGATAGTGTGTTAATACACCTGCGAAAACTAAATGAGCCGACTAGTTTTCTGAGCTTTATGTAAGGTGGAACCCGAGGGGGTATTGTAGTAAAAAGCAAAAAAGCAGGACAGGCTCCGTATGTCAGGGATTCTGACAGCGAAGGAGGGTGTTATCTCTTGGCTCTCCAGTAGATGTTTCACCGATTCAGATCAGCACACTTGCGGATCTCGCCAAAAGCAAACCGGATTTCTTCGGTTGATAGCTGGAATGGCAGGCACACATGGCGCATGAACCGGGAGGTATCCGGAAGCATGTTAGGTTGTTGACCAGAGTGGAATCGGATGGCGGCATTGTGGCGAACGCAAGTTTACTTGGCGGACGCTTCTTACAAGGATTACCCCCCTCGGTTCCTTGTAAAAAATAAATAACAAAGTGGCAATAAAGGAGTCAGTGGCTCCTTTTATTTTTTTTGACATATAGACTTTTGTGATGTAGTGTTATGGAAGTTTAGTTCTTGTGTGGAGGGGTTTATGAAAGTAGACCATATATTAGCTGGATTTGAAGAACTACCTAAATTTACTTGTTATAAAGAAAAAAATGTAAAAGAAAGGAAGAATGGAACAAGGGTTTATTTTAATGTTGTTCATAAGCCAAATGAAGCTATGACAGCAGTTCATGATGAGCTTATAAAACTTTTAACCGAAAGACTTAATCCTTTTCATTTGTCTTTACCTAATGCTATATGTATAACTGGTGTTACACCTAAAAGCATTTTTTATCGACTGGAAAGAAAGAGATATATAACTAAGCTCGACCTTTTTCATGCTTATGGCAGTGTTAAGGTTTTGAAGTTAGCTGAAATTCTTAAAGATCTTTTTCCTGGTTGGGGTACTGTAAAACAAATAGCTTCATTTTTGAAAAAATATTGTTGCAATGAAAAGCTCGGACTTTTTTGGGGAGCGCCAGCTTCGCCGTTACTCTTTAATCTTTATGCAGAAAAATTGATTGATTCAAAAATTAGAGATTTAATAAGTGGTGATAGATATTGTTCTTATCAATATGTTGATTACATGAGATATGTTGATGATCTAATCTTCTACTCTAGAGATGTAGAAATAGATGGATACAATAATGGTTTTCTTAGACAGATTAGGGGAATCTTAAAAGACGCTGGTTTTTTGGAAAATCAATGGAAGGCAAAAAGTGTTGATCGTAACTCTGGGTCAATAGTTGTGCTTGGTAGGCAGCTTGGATGTATGGGGCCAGCGTATCAATATGAGTGGAGAAGTTTTTCTCATCGTGATAATGTTCGTAGAAAAAGAGCTAAACTAAGAAGTGCTATGGATCCTTTTTATAGAGCATTACCAAGAAGGATTGTTGGCTTACCAACTGATTTGTCAGAAGGTGCTTATAAAAAATCCTTACAGGCTTTAGAAATTGAAATCTACAAAGCTTCTAAGTTTGGTTATGTAGGTAACCCTTATTCATTGGTTGGGAAAATGATGTGGTTTGTTGACTCTGTTTTGCCAAGAGGTAGAGAACTTAGCAGGACGGAGAAAAAAATAGTCTTTAATTACAAAAGATGGTCAATTAGAACTGGAATGTCTGAAGAATTCCTAAAAAAGCTTAATTTGTAACAGTAATCAGAAAATGGTTACTGTTTTTGTTTGTTCACAATTTTTAACTATTGACTTCTTGGTACATTTTTGTACTATTCTAATTATATGAACATATTTTCAAATCCAATGTATATTATTTTAATAGTTGTGGGGGGTTTGGTTTTGTATGTGGTTTTTTCTTATAATTCATTTATAAGATTAGTTAATCGTACAAAAGAAGCTTTTGCAGATATTGATGTACAGCTTAAGCGTAGATACGATTTGATACCTAATTTAGTTAACACCGTAAAAGGCTCAGCCAACTTTGAAACTTCAACACTTGAAAAAGTTGTGGAAGCTAGAAGCTTAGCCATGTCACCAAGTGCTAATTTAAAAGAAAAAGGTGAACATGAAAATATGCTAACAGGAGCACTTAAATCTATTTTTGCTTTATCTGAAAACTATCCAGACCTTAAGTCCAATCAAAACTTTTTGTCACTTCAAAGTGAATTATCTGATACAGAAAATAAGATACAAGCAGCTCGTCGTTTTTACAATGGTAATGTTCGCGATCTAAATATTGCTATTGAGTCTTTTCCTGGTAACTTAATTGCTAAAATGTTTAGCTTTACCCAAATGGAACTTTTCGAAATAGAAGACTCACAGAAAGAACCAGTACAAGTTAGTTTTTAGCCAAAGTATTTTGTATTTTCTATAAACTAGTAACTACAAACTAATAACTATTTTTTATGTCTACTTTGTATTCACATCAATCATCAAACGTTTGGAAAACATGGCTACTAATGACCTGTTTTCTTGTTGGGATAATTTTGTTTGGTTTTTTGATTAGTTATGTTTACGGTTCACCGGCAATATTATATGGCGCAGTTATTTTGTCACTAATAATGAATTTCACTTCTTATTTTTTCTCTGACAAAATAGTTCTTTCAATGGCAAACGCAAAACAAATTGAAAAAAAGGAAGATTATCCAGAACTTTGGAATTCTCTTGAAAATCTTTCAATTACAGCAGGTCTCCCAATGCCAAAGTTGTACATAATAGATGACCCAGCCCCAAACGCTTTTGCTACAGGAAGAAACAAAGATCATGCAGTAGTTGCGGTTACAACAGGACTTCTTCCTTTGCTTAACAAATCTGAATTGGAAGGTGTACTTGCTCACGAATTGTCACATATAGGAAACAGAGATATTTTACTTCAAACAATAGTTGTTATGTTTGTTGGTCTTATATCTATTGTCTCAGATATGTTAATTAGAATGTCTATATTTGGAAGTAATAGAGAAAACAAACATCCAATAGGTATTGTTTTTGCTATTTTAGCTGCAATACTTGCTCCGCTTGCGGCAACTATAGTGCAACTAGCCATATCAAGAAAAAGAGAATTTTTGGCAGATGCTTCGGGTGCTCTATTAACTCGTTACCCAGATGCTTTAGCTTCAGCACTTCAAAAGATAAGCTCCTTCCCAAAAGAACTTAATAACGCTAATCATGCGATGGCGCATATGTATATATCAGATCCTTTTGTTCATAGTTTGGCAGATGGTGAAGAAGAGAAGGTCTCTTGGTTTACTAAACTATTTATGACACATCCACCAGTTAAAGAAAGGGTTGCGGCACTTCTTAATAAGAATCAAGGATAATGAATTAAGTAGTAAGAATGCGAATTTAATGTGAACTAGTTTTTCATAATTATTTATCCGTAATACTTAATCCTTCTTAAAAAAGTGTATAACTTTTGTCTTATATTTTTTTGATGTGTTAGAATTTAATTATTAATCAATAAGGTAAAAATATTTTTTATTTAAATCTATGGTCTTTGCTTTTATTTTAGTTTCAATTTTGACAGCGCTTGTTATTTTGTTTTATGTTTTGGCTGCATCTTTTGTTTTGTGGATGCTTGTTGATGCTGCAAAGCAAGATAAAATTTGGTGGGTGGTTTTAATTGTTGGGGTACCAATAATAGGAGCTATTGTTTATTTTTTTACAGAAAAGAAGCATGAATATGCAAAAATAAACCCAGATTGTGAACATTGCCAAGGGGGTACATGTCCAATACACGCAAATCATAAGAAATAGTTTTTATAAGAAAAACTTTATGTTAAAATAAACAAGCAATTTAATAAGTTGCTTGTTTTTAATTTATTAAAAATATTATGGAAAAATTTTCTAGCCAAGAACAATATTCTATGTTTGAGGTTAAGTTATGTTCTGGTATAACACCAGAAGACATAAAAAATAAATTGAACAAAGAAAGATTTGTACAATTTTCTGTAACTAAAGATTCTGATATTTTTATTTCAGACCAAGGTCATGATGATATTATGCGAAGGACAGGTGTTTTCAGTAAAGATATAACTCATAGGGGCTATTTTTGGATTATAAATAATAATTTAAGTATTTTTTATTATGATAAAATACATCGTGATAATAAAAAACAAATAGATGAAGCTATTAATTCTTTTGTTATTGGAAATATAAAATAAAAGTTGTTTCAGAAGTGGTAATATTAAAGTTAAATAAAAACGGAGGATTCGCATAGCGGTTTAGTGCACCATCTTGGAAAGGTGGCAACTGGGAAACTGGTTCGAGGGTTCGAATCCCTCATCCTCCGCCAAGGCAATTTAGTGTCGTACATGACCCGACTACCTATTTTTTTGTTATAATAATGTAATGTTAGAAAAACCTGCTGTCGAAAATACAATCGTACAAGATAAACCTGAAGCCTCTTTTGTAGAGGTCTTAGAACGAGCAAAGGAAAAAGGTCTTGAATTGTCATTTGAAGATGTAAAAGAAATACAAAGACAGATTCAGTCAGTGCGACAAAAGTATTTCGGTACAGAAAAGTGGATGAAGGCACCAAATGGAAAAGAAACAAAACTTACTGAAGGTCAGTGGGTCACTGTAAGAACTCCTCATTTTAAAAGATGGTTTGGTGATTGGGAGAGTAACCCAAAAGAAGCTTCAAAAGCTCTCAATCAGGAAACAGGTGAACCACTTGTCCTCTATCATGGTTCAATTCATGATATTGAAGAATTTAAAAGTTCAGCAAAAATGTCTGGAAATCCTGAAGATAATCATGCAGTTTATTTTACAGAATCATCTAAAGTGGCTGAGTTTCATGCAAAAAATACTCTCGGTCTTGATGACAAAGGAGACACTATTTACCCTGTATTTCTTAATATTAAAAATCCAAAAATAGTAGATAATACATTTTGGAAATCAATTAAAGTAATGTTTAAGAAAGACCCAGCTTATGAATGGGATTCTATGAAGGCAAGACATATAAAGAGCGATACTTTCGATACATTAAGAGAAGAAGGGTTTGATGGCTATATAAACAGAGACCCTCACTATAATTTTTATGTAGTTTTTGATGGCAACCAGGTTAAGTCCGCCATTGGAAACATAGGAACTTTTTCTAAAAATAGTGATGATATGTCTTTGTAGGATAGCGACCCACATACATATTTTAGAGCAGGAAAAAGATGCTAAATACCCTTACAGTGTCTAGACTTATGGGTGCTTAACCCAGAATCTCCGCTCGTACAAAATATTGATTTTTTTTGGGTATAAATGTTAGTTTTGTTTTAGGTGTTTTTTATGGCGGAAGGAGATGATCGTGATTGAAATGAAAGATTCTAATTTGACTATTCAGCCGAAGACTAGTTGCGGTGTTCCTTATTGGTGGAGCAGTAAAGGATTTAAATTTTCAGTAAAGAGTTTTTCTAAAAGAAGCAAAAAACTTATTCTTGCTTGTAGTGCTGGAAAGATTGTTATTTCTAAATCAAAAGACATGGAAGATTACTGGAACCTATCATGGGAAATTGTTTTCTGTGCTGGTTCAAAGGTAAACGGTAATCTGTTTTTTAGAACGGAAGTACTTAAGGCTGCTTTCTGTCTTACGAATAAGACCTATGAATATAGTGATGATTTGATAAAAACTTTTGGCGGAGAATCTGCTTATCAGGGTCATTATATAAGATGGAAGAACTTTCTTAATATTCCATGTCCTGGAACAGGTTATCAGGGTGACCCAAATATTTCGATTTATGTTGATGAAGAGATCAAGAAAGCTGTAAATGAACTTTTAACAATGTGATTTTTAAAGGCTTGTAAGTTTTGTAAACTTACAAGCCTTTTAATTTTGTGTTAGTATCAGTTTATGAAAGTTGCAGTATTGGATAATTTACGATCGGTATATAATGTTGGTTCGATTTTTAGAACTTGCAACGCTTGTGGCATTGAGAAGGTTTATCTTTGTGGAACAACACCAACACCACTTGACAAGAAAGGACTAAAAAGAAAAGATTTTGCAAAGGTGGCGCTTGGGGCGGAAGATACCATTAATTGGGAACATAAAGAAGATGTAAGTATTACGATTCAAGAATTAAAGGAAGAAAAATATTATATTATTGCTATAGAGCAAGATAAAGATTCTACTGATTATAAAGAGGTGAATATTTTAGGAAAAGAAAACGTAGCTTTTGTTATAGGTAGTGAAGTAGATGGTGTCACACATGATATTGTAAAAACATCTGACGTGATAGCCGAAATACCAATGTTAGGCACAAAAGAGTCACTTAATGTAACTATTGCTTTTGGTATTGCTATATATCGTATTTTGGGTGTATAGTTTAATTATGATCGATATTGTTTTTGTAAAAAATTGTAAGGTGTTAGCTAAGCATGGTTATTATAAAGAAGAACATTCTAAACTTCAAACTTTTGTTGTGAGTGTTTTTGCTTCCGTTGACACAAGTGAGGCTGGTATAAGTGATGATTTAAAAAAGACCCTCAATTATGAGCATATAAGAAAATATATTTATGAGGTTTTAGAAAGTAGTCCAAAAAGCTTAGTAGAATCACTTGCAAATCAAATAGCTGAAAAGGTTTTAGTGCACGACGTTGTATCTGTTGAAGTAGAAATAGAAAAGCCGGATGTGTGGGGAGACTGTGTTCCAGGGGTTAAGATATTTAAGAAAAAATAAAAAGCCACCCAAACTAGGATGGCTTTAATACTGTGTATATTATTGTGCCAGGTTACAGCACGGACATACATTTTGTTCATGTAAGGAAGGAAATCTAATATTTTTTTGCTTTTTGTTTTTAAGACCACAAATTTTGCACCTGTCAGTTTCGTCACCAACTTCCTCATCGTAAGGATTATTAATTAATCTTAACTTTTTAATCCGCCTTAATGTTTCCTCGGAAAAAAGCTTTTTTGTTTCTGGAAAATAGTTAATATATTTTGGTTTGCTTATTTTACAAAATAAGAAAGCAGTAACAATAATAGCCCAAAAAATAATCGAGTAAATAAAGTTTATGTGCATATTATCCATTCTTTTCTCCTCTGAAAGATCTTTATTCTGATTAGTATTCTATATATTTTTATTTGTATGTCAACAACAATAAAAAAGGAGGGTGTTAAATCAACAACCCTCCCTCATTCTATTCATTTTGTGCGTAGTAATTGTAGTATTTTTTTACCTTTTTTACGTAATCAGCGGTCTCTTTTATTCTTGGAATTCTCCAGTTTCTTTTTACAATCTCTGGCCCAGCATTATATGCTGATAGTGCCAAATCTGGATCATTACCAAATTGAGACATTAATTCCATAAAATATTTTGACCCACCCAAAATATTTTCTTCTGGGTTAAACAAATTATTTACTCCAAGCATCGATGCTGTTTTTGGCATAAGTTGCATTAGGCCAGAAGCACCTTTTTTTGAAACTTCGTATTCAGAAAATGATGATTCTTGATGTATTATTGCATATATCCAAGCCTTATCTAATCCTAAAGAAGATGAAACTCTTTCGATTGTTTGTCTTAAGTTATCTCTACGTTCAGAAAGTTTTGTTTTTCTAGTTTTTGTAATAGTTGGTTTTCGTTCTGGTTTTTCTTGTGTTGCTTTTTCCTCATAACCAAGCAGAGACAACTTTTCTTTTCTTTTTAATTCTTCTATTGTTGTTTTACCTAGAGATAAATCTCTTATTTCTTTGGTTGTATATCCAAGCATTTCTAGTTTGTATTTTGTTTCATGCGATAGCCTGTCTTTAGAAAGAGCTAATGCTACAACATGTGTCAGCAAGAGAATAGCAAAAAAGATGGATTTACGCAGCATCGGTGACCTCGTTTTAATGTTCAAACTTTTATCACACTAACACATTAAGTCAATATTAACAAATAGTGTATAATTTATATATGATTTCTGTAGAAAGATTATTAAAAGACCTATCAAACAAAGAAAGAGCAAAAGTTTCAGCTTCTTTTTTTAAAACAGGAAAAGGAGAATACGGAGAAGGAGATGTTTTTTTGGGTGTGACTGTTCCACAAGTTAGAAAATTAATAAAAGAGGAATTAAGTAAAGTTACTTTGAATGATTTGCCTTTACTTTTAAAAAATAAATATCATGAAGTTCGTTTATTTGCTTGTATATCTTTTGTGGAATTAATGAAAAATGCAATAAAAGAAAAAAATGAGAAAAAACAAAAAGCGATTTTTGATCTATATATAAAAAATTTAAATAGAATAAACAATTGGGATTTAGTGGATACATCTTGTCGTGATATTGTGGGCCATTATTTATATAATAAAAATAGAGATTTATTATATAAATTAGCTAAGTCTGATAATTTATGGGAAAGAAGGGTCGCTATTGTGTCTACATGGTATTTTATAAAAAATAAAGAATACGAGGGTACGTTTTCATTGTGTGAACTATTGATTAATGATAAAGAGGATTTGATGCATAAGGCGTGCGGTTGGATGTTAAGAGAGGTTGGTAAATACTGCGGACTAGATATCTTAAATGTTTTTTTAGAAAAAAATGCAAATAAGATGCCAAGAACTGCGCTCAGGTACTCACTAGAAAGGCATAATCACTTAAAAAGAGAGTATTTTTTAAAAATAAAATAAAGGTTGTTATTTGGGGATATTTTGTTATTTTTACATAGTCTTAGTGGTATAATTTATATTAATAAGTCCATGAGATTATTTAGTACTAAAGATGGTTTTTTGAAAGATGGGTTTTTGTCTGGTTTTTCTTTTTTAAAAAAAGAAAAACATAAACATTTTTTTAGATCTGTTGTTTTTTTGTTTTTAATATTAGTTGTTTTTTCTGTTTTTTATAAAGTGAGTGGTGCAACTTTTATTTTTTCTCAAAGTTCTTGGTCTGATGGATATGATAGTGTTGCGTCAGCTGACCACACTTCTAATCAAACCAATTGGACAAAATTCTCAACAAGCACCAATGTGACAGCTGGTTTTGATTTAAGGTTACCACTGGTTAGTTATTCATTTACTGATGATGGAGCAACTAGTACTAGTCCGTCTTCTCCAATAGCAAGTGGCGGAGGCTTTGCAAACGGTACTCACTCAAATACTGTTGTTAATGGTTCAGGGTCTGGGGCAAATATAAGCCTGTCAGGAACAATTAATACAAGAACCACAATGACTTCACCAGGAGGAACAAATAACTCTGGTGCAGATCTCGTGTATCCTGGTTCAGGGGATTATATATATGGGAATATTAGTGATCAGAATTTTAGACGTTACTCACTATCTGGTGACTCTTGGACTACTATGGCTACTCCACCTGGTCAGTTGTGGGCCTCTGGTGGTTTATATTATCCTGGGTCAGGGGATTATATTTATCGTCCAGGGAAGATTAATCCAACACATAAACTATATCGTTATTCTATATCAGGGAACTCTTGGGCAACAATGACTGACCCACCGGGAGTAATCGGGACTCCTGCAGATTTAAGTGCGGGGGGTGATTATATTTATGTTTTGGGTTATTCAACGACTGATTTTTATCGTTATTCCATATCAGGGGACTCTTGGACCACTCTAACTTCAGCACCGTCATCAGTAAGTGCAAATAACTCTTTTTTTGGTGTTGGGGATTACCTTTATATTTTAAGAGGTAGCAACACTCCGACATTGTATCGTTATTCTATATCAGGAAATTCATGGAGTACAATGACAAATTCGCCGGTTAATATACAGGGTGCACAAGGTACTCTTACATACCCTGGATCTGGAGACTATTTGTATGTAACGGACACTAATGGTTCAGCCTCGTGGTATAGGTATTCTATTTCTGGAAATTCATGGGATTCAATTTCTCTTACTACAGGAATGGGTGGGGCTGGTGCTACAATTGTCCCAGGACCAAATAATTATCTCTATGGATGGGCTGGATACTTGGGGGCAGGGACCAATTTTTATAGATATAAGGTACATTATGACAATCCAGGTGTGTTTACTTCTGCTGTGATAAATCTTGGTAATACTGTAACTTTCTCTACTGTTACATATAGTACAACACTTAATGGACAAACAATAAGTCTTGATGTGAGAGCCGGTAATACTCCAACCCCAGACGGAACATGGACCTCTTGGCAAACAGGAATTTCAACTGGAGGTAGTATTGCTAGTTTGTCAGGTAATAGATATATACAGTATCGTGCAAATTTTGGTGGGTCAGAGTTAAGCCTAACACCAACACTTAATTCTGTTACTGTAAATTATTCTTCCTACCCATCTTCTGGAAACCTAACTTCTTCTATTTATAATACCGGTGATTCAAAAAATCTAGTTTCTGGTATTAGTTGGACAGAAACAGGTACATCTTCAAATGAAATTATTAAATTTCAGATTCGCTCAGCTAGTTCACCTGGGGGGTAGATTCTGCTTCTTGGTGCGGAACAAGTATAACATGTGACGGTAACTCTTACTTTACTATTAATAATAGCAGTAATTCATTACCTTCTAATCATCCACTTAGATCTGGCGAAGATGATCAGTATTTTCAGTATAAAGTTTTTATTTCTTCTGGTGGTTCCTATACGCCAATACTTACATCTGTCACGATTCAATATGTAGTAAATTCACCACCAGAATTTGATCAAACATATGGAACAGATGGCTTAGTGACTCTTCAATCAACAACCACAGATGAAACACTTGGCCTTGTACAAATTAGTTATAAAATAAGAGATGTCGATACAGACTCAGGTACATCTAATCCTGGTTATATAACCCCATCTTTTGAATATAATATTGGTGGCGGGTGGGTTCCAATAACATCTCAATATTTATCGGCAAATGCTCTTGATAACAAAGTTGTGAGTGAGGTTGGTTATAGTACTTATTCTTTAACATGGGATGCAAAAGCTCAAATTCCTGGAAGTTATACGTCTACCGCAAAAATAAGGGTTACTATAAATGACAATGAGGCAGCAAATAATATAGCAGTATCTACCAGTTCTAATTTTATAATTGATACAACGGCACCAGCTATTTCTTTTAAGATGGATGGGGCGCTAGGAATAATTAATTTTAATGCTACAGATACTTCATTTATATTAGATTACAATATATCAAACAATAGTGATTTTTCTTCATCAACCACAGGATTCGGAACATCTTCTATTTTTAACTATAATAATTCGTGGTCTTTTGTAGAGGGAACAACTTCTGTCTATGTGTATTCTACTTTAAGAGATGTATATGGAAATACTGCAACGACAACCATTATTGGTCCATCTAAACCAGATGTTATAGATATAAGAGATGTTTCTTCAGCGTCAAAAGGGCAATTTAAAGAATTTATACTTTGGCCAGTTTACCCAAGTGAAGAACCAGAAGCAACTTTTATGAAATATGAATTATATCGATCAACAGATAATTCTAATTTTTCTCTATTACAGTCTATAACTAATCCGTCTATAAATTATTATTTAGATGAGGCGGTTGCATCAAGCACGGTATATTATTATAAAGTCAGATATATTGATTCTGACAGTGATATATCTAACTTCACAACAGTGGTCTCTGATTTACCAGACGGACAAGGTGGAACTGATTATACGTTACCAACCATATCTAATGTTGTAATTTCTGATATAAAAAACACGTCAGCAAAAATAACTTGGACAACAGATGAACTTTCTAATTCTTCTGTTGATTATGGGTCTACAAATTCTTACGGAGCACAGACAACAAGTCAATCTTTTGTTACATCTCATAGTTTGTATTTAAATAATTTAACACCAAACACTCAGTATTATTTGAGAGTAAAATCAACCGACGTTTCTTCTAATTTAGGAATAAATGACAATAATGGACCGTCCTATACATTTAATACTGTTGGGGGTCCGGTTATATCTAATGTCACTATTTCTGATTTGTCAGACGATTCAGCTACTATTTTTTGGAATACAAATACACCGACGGACGGTTTTGTTATGTACGGAACAGATTCTTCGCTTGCAACATATACCGAAGCTGGTAGTGCTACCATTGAATACTCATCTACTACTCCATATCAACACAAAGTTACAATAACTGGATTAAACTCAGAAACCAGGTATTATTTTAAAGTAAAATCAACTGATGAAAGTAGTAACTTAACTATAGATGATAACAATGGTCAGAATTATAATTTTCTTACAACCTATGACACAAGACCGCCTGCTATATCAGAAGTAACTGTGCCTGTTAAGACATCTAATTCTGCGGTTATAACCTGGACAACAGATGAGCTATCAACTTCTCAAGTTGAGTACGGAACAGTAGCATCTACGACATCTGGGAGTTATTCAACACTTACTCAAAATGTAACGACCCCAACAATTTATCACAGTATGACATTGTCATCTGAAACTTTAAATTCATCTTTAACCTCTAACGAATTAACAAAATTAACAACGTATTATTTTAGAGTAAAATCAGTAGATCTAGCAGGCAATATAGCTATTTCTGATGAAGGTACCTTTACTACAGCTGATACTGGACAAACTGTCGTGGTCAATAATTATATTTACTCTGGAGGAGGTGGGGGATATGTTTTACCTCAAAAAGATGAAACACCACCAAAGATAACAGATGTAAAAGTCTCTAACATAACACCCTTTGGAGCAATTGTTAATTTTAAAACAGATGAGGATTCTAGGGGGCTTGTGCAATATGGTGTAACAGATAAATATGGGCAAAATTCAGGAGGCTCTGTTTTTGAAAAGAATCACTCTATTAGTCTTAAAGGATTAACGATGGGCACGGAGTATAACTTCATGGTTAATGCTATAGATAAAAATGGGAATGTTACATTTAGTGAAAATGTAAAATTTAAAACACCTTTCTTATCTCAAGATCTTGGAGTACTTTCTAAATTAGAAAACAATGTTGACTCTATTCAGCAAAAAATAGAAGAAATAATAGAGTCAGCTTTACCTTCAATTAATCCGCCATTTATTTCTAAGCCGGAAGTTGATAGTGTTGGGCAGGACTTTGCTTCTATTGTTTGGAAAACAAATGTAAAAGCTTATGGTGCTGTTTTGTACTCAGATGATTTTGAGTATTCTAAAGATGGTAAATATGTAAATGAAGTTTCTAACACTAAAGAAAAATTAATTGAACACAGAATAGATTTAAATAATCTTAAACCAAATACCAAATACCACGTTAGTGTATCTTCTTATGTCTTCCCAGAAGCCAAAGCAAAAACAGAAGACATGATTTTTACAACAAAGGCGAGCGATGTACAAGCTCAAATAATGGATAAAAAGAAGGATTCTTTTAGGGTTGTTTGGACAACGTCAGATCCAACTACTTCTGTTGTTGAATATAAGAAAAGTGGAAGTAATCAGACAGAAAGAAAACAGGATCTTAGTTTTACAAATTATCATGATATTAAAATAGATAGAGTAACACCAGCTACAACTTATAAAGTCAGAGCTTATGGATTAACGGTGGATGGCAATACTATTAATTCTAGAAATGATTTAGTTGTTACGACTACACAAGATGTTACACCACCAAGTATTTCTAATTTTAAAGTTGATAATGCGATTGTTCCTGGTAGGTCAGACAAAATACAGACTGTTGTTTCTTGGAAGACAGATGAGCCGTCGACATCGGTTGTCTATTATGATGAAGGTGTAGGTACTTCAAAATCAGAACTTAGAAATAAACAAGAGGATATTTCTGAATTAACAGAAAACCATGTGGTAATATTAACTAATCTTAAGCCGGGTACAATATATAGATTCCAAGTTGCTTCAACTGATGATGCTAATAACACGTCTAAGCTACCAATAAGAACAATAATAACACCAAAACAAAATGAGTCAGTTACAGATGTTATTTTAAAGAATTTTGATGATACTTTTAATTTTATCGGTAAACCTAGAAGATAATGAATGTGTTAAATATTAATAGAGACAATATAATAAGAGTAGAAAATTTAAATCTTTGGTATGACCAGGGAAAGCCTATTGAAGTGCACGCCTTAAAAAATATAAATATAAATATTAAAAAGGGTGATTATGTTGCTTTTTTTGGACCGTCTGGTTGTGGGAAAACTTCAATGCTTTATGCTATTTCTGGGATTGATAAATATCAAGGGGGTGATGTATATGTAAATGCTAAAAACCTAGGAGGTCTTTCAAAAGATGATATTGCTTACTTTAGGCAAACAGACATAGGTATTGTATTTCAACAATTTAATTTATTGCCATCACTTACGGTTATGCAGAATGTTTGTTTACCAATGTCTTTTAGGGGTATTTCTATGAAAGAAGCAGAAAAAGAAGCTTTAGTTTTATTAGAAAGATTAAAATTAACTGAATATTCATCTAGATATCCTTTTGAGTTATCTGGTGGACAGCAACAGCGTGTTGCAATAGCAAGAGCTATAGCAAATGATCCGCCTATTATTTTGGCTGATGAACCGCTTGGTAACTTAGATTCTGTTAACGCAAAAAATGTACTCGCTTTTTTGAAAGAATTGAATGAAAAAGATGGAAGAACTATTATTATGGTTACTCATGAGGCGTGGAGTTTGCAAGATGTAAAGAATATAGTCTATATGAAAGATGGTGAAATAACTGGAAATACAGAAACGGAGAACAAAGACGTATCTGAGTCTATATCAGAGCATTTGTATAAAGAAATTCTTAAAGGGGGGAAAGGTGGTTTAACAAAAGAAGAAATGTCTGCAAGAATCGTTTCTAATTTTTTACTACGTGGTTATTCTGTTGAGGAAATTAAAAGGTTCGAGGATTTTTTGAATCAAAGGTTTTCTGGAAAAATTAACAAAGAAGAATTTTTAAAAAATATATACAAGCCAATTAAGTTTGGGGGTGTTGGTTTGTGGAAAGAAAAAGCTGATAGGGTCTTAGATTATGTTGAAAATATAATTGAACATAGAAATGATATAAAATCTATTTGTAAAATTATTGAATCTAATCCAGAAATAACAATAACAGAAGAAGTCTTTAAAATAAGGAATTGGATATTACGTGATTATGAAGGCGATAAGTTAAATCATGCCAAAATAGATGTTTTGGATGGTGTTATTTCAGATAGGCTAAGAGGTTTTATCACAAATGATGAATTTAAAGAAGTTTTAGAAAGAAAAGAGGGTTTATATGGAGCAGCTTTTTCAACACACACAGCTTTAATTTTTTCACAAAAGATGGAAATGTTGCTTAGTGGTAATGTAGAAAAAATAAATTGATATGCAAAAAACGGGATTAAAATTTACAGAATTACTAAGACTTTCTTTTAGGTCTTTTCACACAAAACCAATAAGGGCTGTTTTAACTATTTTAGGAATGTCTGTTGGTATTGGTGTCGTTTTGTTTTTGGTTTCTTTGGGGTATGGTTTACAGTATATATTGATAGGTAAATTAATAACTACAGAAGATTCGTTAATTACTATGGAGGTTTCTTATCCGACTGAAAGTAATATTTATATCAAGAGAGAAATAGTAGAGAATCTAAAAAAAGATCCTCTTGTTGGAGAAGTCAGTGCTGTAGCTGAATTTGCTGGTGAATTTAGGGTCTCAAGCACAACAGGGTTATTGGTAAATACTTTATTAGTAGAACCTTCTTATTTTAGATTGTCCGGGTTAGTACCATCAATAGGTAGTTATCCAATAAGTAATGAAAATGGTGCAGTGGTGTCTGTACAATCTTTTGCCCCTGTTGGATTAACAGGGGATATTTCCACTATTGGAAAATTATTTGATCTACAAGTTTTTTACCAAGATGAAAAAAATGGCACAGAAGAGGAGGCTTACTCGAATGTACCGATACCAGTAAGGGGGATTATAAGTGATGAATCAATGCAACCGACAGTTATTACTTTAGTTAATTCTTTATCTAACCAACCACCATTTTTTAGAAAAGTTTTAGTTAAGGCTAAAAGTATAGAAGATCTAGAGCCTTTGAGAGATAGGCTTCTTTCTCAGGGGTTTATTGTTTCGGCTAGGGTTGATCTTGTTAATCAAGCAAGAAAAATAACAAATATAATAACTATAGTTTTAGGTATATTTGGTATCACGGCACTTATTGTGTCAGCTATTGGTATGTTTAATACAATGATTGTTGGTTTTATGGAAAGGATATATGAGGTTGGAATATTAAAAGCAATCGGAGCAACAGATTCTGATGTTAGGAATCTATTTCTACTAGAGTCTGTTATTATGGGCATGTTAGGTGGCGTTGGCGGTTTATTCTTAGGTTTGTTTGGTGGAAATTCTTTTAACTTTCTATTGTCTGCTTTAGCTACAAGACTTGGTGGTAAGTCTTTTGACTTATTTATAACACCTTGGTGGTTTATTGTATTTATAATAATACTTTCTTTATTAATAGGTTTGTTGTCAGGTTTTTGGCCAGCATATAGGGCAACAAAATTATCACCAAAGGAGGCCTTTACTAGAAAATAAATAATTTTATATGCAAGAAGAAGATTTAAAACTTAAAATAGAAAAATGGGCCACAAGTCATTTTGGAAGTAAATTTGTATATTACATTTTATCTATAATATTTTTATTTTTATTTGCTTATATTTTTTACGTAAACATAAATGAATCATCTCTTTTGTTTTTGGTTGTTATATCATTTGTGCCGTCATTTTTTGTAACACTATTATCTTTTTTGTTGTTTAGGGAATTATTTATTTGGTTTTTTGTTTCTTTACTAATCATAACTCCTATTTTGGTTATTTCACTTACATTGTTTACTCTATTTGTTCCTGCTGGTTCTTATGGTTATGTTCTTTATACAAATAATTTCACAAAAAAGTGTGATGTTAGGGTGATGGATTATAAAAAGGGTCCACCTTGGTATGCAACAAAAGGATGTGAATTAAAAGATGGATCAAAGGACATGATAAGAAGATATATTCAGGTGGGTGGTAATGCTATGAGATGGCAGGACGCATGTCAGGAATTAAGAATAATTAAATCAGAGCTTACAAATGATTATGAAAATATTATAAATAATAAAGATTTTAATTTGATTGACGGGATTAAAAGTAATGATTATGGGACAACCACAAAAGAATATTTTTTAATTGCCAAAATTAAAGATTTTGAAACAGATAGATTAAATAATTTATCTAGTTTTAAAAAAGATGTACCAAACATAACAGCAGTAGACATAATTGATATATGCTCGATGGATCACTTTTATTTAGGAAAATTCAGGGTTTTTTAATTATTTTAAATGTGATAATATGTTTAAAATATGCAAAGACTAAAATACAAGGAGAAGGATTTTGATTGGGTAAAAATTACAACTAAGCAAATAGAAAAAGTTGGAAGTGATTTAATAGAACACAAGAAAAAGGTTTATAAAGAGATCAAGAATATTCTTCCAGAGAAGAGGACCTTTGAGAATACTGTATATACTATAGAGTGCTCAGAGGGTATTTATGGAGACATGATGAGAGAGATTGGGCTTCTACAAGAGGTTTCACCCAAGGAAGAAATAAGAAATACTGCCTTTTCTGTAATTAATGATGTTTCTAAAAAACTTGTGGACATTGAGTATGATAGAGACATATATATAGCTCTATGTGAGTATTATGAGGGTAATTTTGAAGATGAGAAAAAGAATCTTGGTAAAGATAGTATAAAGTTATTAGAAGATACAATTCTTGAATATCGTAGAATGGGATTTGATTTAGAAGAAAATAAAAGAAGAAAATTAAAAGATTTAATCAAAAAATCTTCGAAACTAGCTAACTCTTTTGGTAAAAATATAAATGATTATAATGACTATATTCTGTGCTCAAGAGAGGATTTAGATGGTGTACCAGAGAGGGTTATTAATTCTTTAAGAAAGGATAATAAGGGTAAGTATATTGTAAGTCTGCAATACCCAGAATATATTCCTTTTATGATGTATGCTAATAATCGTAAACTACGTGAAGAATTAGCTAATAAAAACTTAAAGAAAGGTGGCAAAAAGAATTTAAAGATATTAAATGATTTAATAAAGATACGACACGAAAAGGCTTATATTTTGGGATATAAACATCATGCTGATTTTCGCTTAGAAACAAGAATGGCCAAAAATGCAAAGATGGTTGATGATTTTCAAGGTGAGTTATTAAACAAACTTCTAAAAGGAAGCAAAAATGATTTAGATGAAGTAAAAAGTTTTGCAAAGAAAATTGGTATAAATAATTTGGAACATTTTGATTTTGCTTTTGTCTCAAATAAATTAAAAGAAAGTCTATATAATTATAATTCCGAAGAGGTTAGGGAATATTTTCCACTTGAGCATGTTTTGTTGCAGATGTTTTCTCTTACAGAGAAGTTATTTGATGTAAAAATAAATAAATTAAATTATAAATTATGGCACAAAGATGTTACTTTGTATGAATTAAAAGAAAAGAACAAAAAGAATGAGGTAGTCGGTTATTTTGCGATGGATTTATTTCCAAGAATTGGTAAGTTCGGTCACGCAATGTGTTCTGATGTTCTAATAGGTAGAATGTTTGACTTAAAAAGTGATTTATATGTAACACCTTTTTCTACAATTGTTTGTAATTTCCCAACACCAAATAAAAACACACCATCTGTTTTGTCCCTTTCCGATGTTGAGACATTATTTCATGAGTTTGGGCATTGTCTTCATATGTTATTTACAAAAGTTAGACACGAATCACAGTCTGGCGCTTCTGTGACTTGGGATTTCGTAGAAACGCCATCACAAATAATGGAGAACTTTGTTTGGGATGATTTAATGTTAAGTAAATTATCTAAAAATTTTAAAACTGGTAAATCTTTATCAAAAGAGTTAAGAGAAAAGATTTTGAAAGCTAAGAAGTTTCAGTCGGCATATTTTTATACAAGACAAATAATACAAGGAATGCTTGATATGGACTTACACACAAAAAGGGCAAATGATGGAGCGAAAAGATATATAGATTTAGTTAAAAAATATTCAGGCATAAATCTACCTAAAGAAAGTCTGTTTCCTGCTGGTTTTGGACATCTTGGTGGTGGATATGACGCTGGGTATTATTCTTACCTTTGGGCACTTGTTTATGCTTGTGATGCGTTTTCAGAATTTAAGAAGGGTGGAATTATAAGTAATAAGATAGGCATGATGTGGCGCCATGAAGTTTTGGAAAGAGGTTCATCTGAAAAAGAAGAAATATTAATTAAAAACTTTTTAGGTAGAAAACCAAACAACAAAGCTTTCCTAAAGGAGACTGGAATTGAATAATTAGTAATTAGCCAATATAGGGTATAGCCACTAATTAATTCTAGAAACTTGCAAAGCAAGTTTCTAGAATTGTAATTTCTGCTATTGGCTATTGGCTATTGGCTATTTATATAATACTTTCTATGTATTTTTCTGTATCACTTGGATCGGCAACTTCTATACAGTCAACACCGGTTTCTCTTGCTGGATAGTCATTTCCTCCTTTTTGTAATGCGTCACCAACAAACACCATTTGTTCTACTGGTATATTTAAGTGTTCTACAAGTTTTCTGATACCGTATGCCTTATCTATACCTTGTTTGGTTACGTCTATTGAGGTCATTCCACCAAATCTGATTGAATAATTTGGTAATTTATCTTTTAAGTAATCAATTATTTTTATCCTTTTTTCTCCTGTTGGGTCCCATATTTTCTTAGCTTCAACCGGAGCTTCTTGTCCGAGTCCGGAGTAGGTTATTTGTGTGCGCCTATCCTCGATTAGTTTACCGTAAGTGAGTTCTGGTATTAGATTAAAATATTCTAGTGCATAATTAAAATAAGAGATTATTTTTTCTTTTTCATCTTCTGCTATTTCGTTGCAGTATATTTCTTTCCAGCTATTCTCTACGTATTTGTACATTGTCGTACCAGAAGTTGGTAGAAGTATAAGCTTCTCGTATTCTTCTTTGCTTGCATTTAAGCTGTATAAGAATTGCTTCTGATACTGTTCAAAAAAACCACCAGAAATAACCGCAACTGTGTAATTATCCATTAATTTTTTTAAAAGCCCTGACATTTTTGGTGTTAGAGGCTGTTTACTGACCGCAAGAGTACCATCTAAATCAAAAATAATAACTTTTTTATTTTCTAAAATCATATTAGCTTAGTATAACATTTATTTTTCTGGCTAGTTTTTAATTAAGTAACAAGATTATATTTTATAAAATTAATAATTAGAAATTAATCTAATTAAATTTACTTAACACTTCTTTTAAGGATGCTGTTGCGACACCAATTACATAATCTGCACCACCGTAATACATATAAATAGTGTCATCACGAACTATGTTTCCACAAGGAAAGACAACGTTAGGAATAATACCAACCTTCTCATACTCTTCTTCTGGTTCAAATAATGGTGTTGCGGTGCGACCAATAACAATAGACGGATCTTCTTTATCAAGTAATACTGCACCAACACGGTATTCGCCTTTTTCTGAGATTCCATGGTAGAAAAGTAACCATCCTTTTTCTGTTTCAAGTGGTGGTCCAGCTATGCCTACTTTTATTCCATCCCACATACCAGGACGCGGACCAAATATATCTATACAAGTATTAACACCGGTTTCTTTAATGTTCAAATCATCAACATATTGTGCGCACAAATGACCAGATATTCTATGTAAAACCAAATAACCCTTGTTTAGTTTTTTTGGAATAATACAAGCATCTTTGTCTGGTAATATTCTTGGTGATATGGCGACTGGCAATGACCATTTGTCGTGCCTTTTATTTATAAAATCATCGACTGTAATATTTGTTAGCATTACTTGTGGATTAAAGCTATCGTATCCAGTATAGGTCATGTACAACTTGTCATCTATTCGAACTATTCTAGGATCTTCACATCCAGCATATGCATTGTGTCCAACACCCTCAGCTTCAACCCTCGGTACGTAAACAGGATCGTCACTTCTTGTGTCTATATTTATTCCATCATGGGTAGTTGCTAGCCCAAAAGTCGAAACATTTTCTCTGGTTGCGGCTCTATAATAAATATAAATAGTTCCATCTATATCTATTGCTGCTGGGTTAAATACCCCAAGGGCTTCCCAGTTTTTTCCTTCCCTAGGAAGTAGTATTGGGTTTTTACTTGATCTTTTAAAAAGAGGTGGCTCGTCAGGGGACATGCTCTTTAGAAGGTTTTCTAAATTAACAGAAGCTTTACAACAATGTGTATCTGCTCCACCATAATAAATTTCTAAATTTTCTCCAGAGATCAATGCTCCACTAGGAAAAACAATTCTTGGAACCATGCCAATGTTTTCATAATAGGTTTCTGGGGTCAAGAAAGATAGTTTTGTTCTACTTGTTATTTTGTGTGGATTTTCTAAATCTAAAAGTACCGCTTCAATACCAAAGGTTCTCTTGCCTGGATCTGTATAGTGAGATATATGAGAATAAATAATCAGCCAACCATCTTTTGTTTTTACTGGTGGGGCACCAAGTTCAACCTGGTCGGTCTCATGTCTTCTTAGAGGAATTATATGATTAGATAAATGAGTATACCAATTGTTCCAGTATTCTTCATTCCATATATCTTCTTGTTTATCAAATGTGGCAATGGCTATCTCACAAGGAGGTAGATCTGTATTTGGGGTAAGCAACGCTACAAATTTACCATTTATTTTTTCTGGAAAAAGTGACATCGCCTTTGCGTTAAAAGTTGTGACTAGATGTTTTTCTTCTATTTTTTCTATGTCTTTAGTTAAAGCTACTGCTAACTTTATCCCACTAGCTTCGTAAGGGTATTTAGATAAAGCTGTATAGAATATGTAATATGTATCATCAATTTTTGTAATACGTGGATCTTCACATCCATATTTTTCCCAATCATGTTCAGGCCTTATTAATTCTTTTCTGTTTAAATAATGGAGTCCATCTTCAGAGACCGCATAACCAACCACAGAAATGTTTATATGTTTATCATCCATTAAGTCAGGTTTGTTCATTGCGCGATAGACGATGTGTGTCTTGTCTCCGTCTTTTATTGGGCATCCGTTAAATGAAGCCAGTGCCTCCCATGGATGTTCTGGATTAGGTGATATTAATGGATTCTCTGTTGATCTATATAATGTAAACATAAAATATTTTTTTAATTATTAACCTTACCGTGCTCAGCTAGCCATTTTATTAATGAATCAACTTTTGTTCTTGCTACACAAACATACCTATCTCCACCTCCGTAATATACATACAAATTACCGTCTCTAATAACAGCACCAGATGCATAAACAACACCTGGTTTACCATCATTCTCATAATGCATATCAGGTGAAAGAATTGGCTCCGGCGATCTATAAATAATTTTTGTTGGATTTGTTAAGTCAAGAATCATAGCACCTATTTTGTATTTGTTAGGGTCTTCTTTTTCATCCATAGCATGATACAAAACAAGCCAACCTGCATCTGTTTTTATTGGTGGGGTAGCAGCTCCACGCATTCTATTGTCCCAAAATTCAGGTCTTCCACCAGAAGGCTTTTTACTTTGAATGAATTTAGCATTTTTACCGTGGAATTGGTCAAAGTCATCTACATAATCAATTAACACTTCTGGTGATATGCCATGAAGTACTGCAAACTTACCATTTATTTTTTCTGGGAAAATGAGCCAGTTTTTATTTAATTCATTTGGGGGAGAAAGGCATACTGGCTTTTTCCAATTCCAGTGCCTGTTTTTGAAATCCTCTAATGATATAGATGTTAAAGCCATTCTAATTGATCCCCAGCCACCAAAAGCAACATAAGTTAAATAAACCCTGTCTTCTATAACAACTGTTCTTGGATCTTCATATCCTCCCCAACTTCCACCAGATGGATATAAGGCATGACTATATACTTTATATTCTGGATTCAACCGAGGCTCTTGGTAATCAACAACAGGTGTTGGTTCATATATAGGATAAAGATATCTGTCATCAAAATGAACACCGTCAGTACTTGAAGCATAACCAATTCTAGAAACACCGTCAGAACCAACAGCTCTGTACAGCATGTGTATGTTTCTTTCATCATCTTCAAAGATGGCTGGATTAAAGGTTCCTTCTTTCTCCCATTCATTATACGATGTTGGTTGTACTATTGGATTAGATTGAGATCTAATAAGTGGGTGCTCAACATATTTTGGTCTTATTTTTTTCGATTCTTTTTTCTCTAAGGCCTTAATTAGTCTGTCTTTTGATTTTTTGAATACAAACCTAGTACCATTGCGTGCCTTTTTTGACACACCAGCCATTATTGCCAAATATATTAATAGTACAAGTGATAAATCCATAAGACTTTTATAGTTTATTCAAAATTAATTCCGGCCGTATCTATCTTCTATTCTGACTATATCTGTTTCATCAAAGGTGCCAAATGATATTTCTAGAAAAACAAGTGTTTCGTTATTTGCTTTTACTCTGTGTTGTGTTGTTTTCGGTATTACGCATGTGCTTCCTGCTTGTAGTCCCTTTTTTAATCCACCAATTGTCGCAATACCTGTTCCAGAAATAACATACCAAAACTCATCACGCTTTCTATGGAATTGTAAACTTAATTCTTCATTTGCGTTTACTGTGATAATTTTGACAGTAGAGATAACATTTTCCGTAAATTCTACGAAATTACCCCAGGGTCTATTCTCTGCATACATTTTGATTGGTAATGTTTCCATAAAAATTAAAAAAATATATTTATACCTATATTTTACTATATGTTTATCATTTCTGTCTGTGTATAACTTGACAAAATTTTATTTTTTAAAATTTTTTGAATGATATACTTTATTGATGCAAACAAATGATATAGTTAATGATTTAAAATCTCTAATACAAGGAGATGTTTCGGTAGAAGAAAATGATTTAGAGTTAAATGCTCGTGACACCAGTTTGTTTTATTTAAAACCAAGTATTGTTGTTTATCCAAAAGATGTAAATGATGTAAAAAATCTTCTTTCTTATGTTTCGAAAAAGAAAGAAGATGGTGTTGATATTTCTGTAACAGGAAGATCTGCTGGCACTGATATGACAGGTGGTCCCTTGACACAGTCTATAGTTGTTTCTTTTACAAAATATATGAATAAAATGCTTGATTTAAATGAAAATGAAGCAAAAGCAGAAACTGGAATGTTTTATCGTGATTTTGAAAAGGAAACATTAGGTAAAATGGGGTGGATTATGCCTAGTTACCCAGCTTCGCGCGAACTTTGTGCTATTGGTGGAATTGTTTCTAATAATTCAGGTGGAGAAAAGACTTTAGTGTACGGAAAAACTGAAAAATATATTAAAGAATTAGACGTTGTCTTTGCTAATGGTGAAAATTCAACAATTAAATCTTTAAATAAAGAAGAATTAGAACAAAAAATAAATGAAAACACAGAAAGTGGAAGAATACATAGAGAGGTATTTAATTTAATTAAAGAAAATGAAGGATTAATCAGCAAATCAAAGCCGACAGTTTCAAAAAACTCATCAGGTTATTTCCTTTGGAATGTTTATGACAAAGAAAAAGAAGTTTTTGATTTAAATAAATTAATAGTCGGAAGCCAAGGAACGCTTTCTCTTGTAACAGCAGCTAAATTAGTTGGAGTAAAACCAAAAACTCATTCTAGGATGATTGTTATGTTTTTAAAAGAGGTAAAAGACATAGGGGTTATTGTTAATAAAATGCTTTTGCATAATCCTGAAACAATAGAATCGTATGATGATCATACTTTTAAGATAGCGATGAAGTTTTTGCCTGATATTGCAAAAAAGATGGGTGGAAGCATGATTTCACTTGGTATACAATTTTTGCCAGAATTATGGATGGCAATAACTGGAGGCGTACCTAGAATAATACTTATGGCAGAGTTTACAGGTGACAACGAAAAAGAAGTAATCAAACAAACAGAATTTGCTTATGAGGACTTAAAACAATTTAATTGTCCAATAAAAATGACCAAAAGAGAAAGTGACGCCAAAAAATATTGGACTTTTAGAAGAGAGAGTTTTGCATTATTAAGAACAAAGTTAAAAGGTTATAGAACAGCACCGTCAGTTGATGATATTATTGTGCATGTTAATGATTTGCCAGAATTTTTGCCAAAACTACAAACTGTTTTTGACAAATATGATCTGATTTATTCTGTAGCAGGACATATGGGTAATGCAAATTTCCACATAATACCTCTTATAGATATACACAAAGAAGGAATAATAGATACAATTCATAAAATGATGGATGAGGTATACGATCTTGTGATTTCTTACAAAGGGTCAATTTCTGGTGAGCATAATGATGGATTGTTAAGAACTTCTTATTTACCAAAAATGTTTGGTGATGAGATGATGAGAGTTTTTGAAAAAACAAAAGATATTTTTGATCCAAAAGGTATACTTAATCCGGGTAAAAAAGTAAGAGGGGATAGGGATTTTGCTTTTTCACATGTAGATAAAAAGTAATTAAAAGAAAAAGTCCGCAAGTTAAGTTGCGGACTTTTAAGTATGTTTATCTACTATTTTCCAAAGCCTATCCATGGCTTTTTCAGGTAGAAGTAATAAATCACTATTTACTATATCGCCATCTAAAAATGATTTAAGCAAAACCTTCCGAGCTTCTTTTTCAAGAGACGGGAACTCATCAAAAGTTTCTTTAATTTTGCGTTTTTTGTTTTCCTCGCTTAAGTTTTTAAAAGTTTTTGCATTGACTATTCTGTCATATATTTTAAGAATAATAGCTCGCCACTTAACAGCTGGATTCTTTATACTTTTCATCAAAGCATAGTAACGAGATCTACGTTCACTGCTTTCATGTTTTGTGACGAAGCTTACTATTGAGTAAATTGTAAAACCAAATTTTTTTCTTATAATCCTTCTTAATTCTCTTTTATTTTTTCTACCCCCTATATCTTCTATTGTGTCGTGTAATATTGCTGCAATAATTAATTTGAAATCAATGAATCCAGAATTAATTATCTCAACAGTTACTTCAAGTGGGTGGATTATATAAGGTGTTTTTTTATCTTTTCTATAGAAGTTTTTATGATATAGACATCCTAACCTTATTGCATCTATAACTTGTTTTCTTTGTACTTTGATAAAGTTTTTATTTGAAGTTTGTATAATTTTTGCTACAAGTAAAGTGATTTCTTTTTTGTACTCTCTTTGCTCTTCTATGGTTCCTAGGTGCTTGGTAGATGAGCAGATCTCATTTACAAGCACAGATATTTCTCGCGCTTGCATATGAGCTCCTTTTGTTTAAAAGATCAGACTAAACACACACTACAACAAAAATCATATAATGACAAACACCTGATTTTTTGCTAGTATTACTTGATGAATTTTTCTTTTGAAATAACAAAAAAGTCAAACGAGTCTAAACTTGCACGCGTTGGAATAATACATACACCACACGGAGATATTAAGACTCCAGCTTTTATTACTGTAGGAACCAAGGCCACGGTGAAGTCGCTAACTCCTGAACAAGTGAAAGATTTAGTTAATGCACAAGCTGTGCTTGCCAACACATATCATTTATATCTTGAGCCGGGAGATGAGCTTATAAAAGCACATGGAGGATTTGCGAAGATAATGAATTGGCAAGACGAAGTAGGACAATTGAAGCCAACATTTACTGATAGTGGAGGGTTCCAGGTTTTTTCTCTGGGGCAGGCGATGGGTCGCGGTGTTTCTAAAGTAGCGACCTCAGAAGAATTATCTAAAAGAGATATTGGAATCAAAGAAAAAGAAAAAACCCATGAGAAGTTAGCGGTAATTGATGAAGATGGCGTAACTTTCAAATCTATTGTTGATGGAAGTACACACAAGTTTACACCAGAGAGAAGTATGCAAATACAACATAATTTAGGAGCTGATATATTTTTTGCATTTGATGAATGTACATCTCCACTTTCTCCAAAAGATTATCAAGTAGAAGCCATGGAAAGAACCCATCGCTGGGCTAAAAGAAGTTTGGAAGAACACAAGAGGCTTGGTGCATCAGAGGCAACAGGAGAAATGCAGGCATTGTTCGGTGTTGTGCAAGGTGGGGCATATGAGGACTTACGTCGTGAGTCAGCACGTATATTAGGTGCTATGGAATTTGATGGGTATGGAATCGGTGGAAGCTTTACAAAAGAAGATATGGGCACAGCTGTGAGATGGGTATGTGAAGAATTACCAGAAGGAAAACCAAGACATTTATTGGGCATAGGTGAACCGCTAGATATATTAATGGCTATAGAAAACGGAATAGATACATTCGATTGTGTTGCACCAACTAGAATCGCTAGAAATGGTGCACTGTATACGAAAGATGGAAGAATAAACATTAATAACGCAAAGTATAAAGAAGACATGTCGCCAATATCAGATGATGAAAGTTGGTATACAAATAAATTTACAAAAAGTTACTTGGCGCACTTGTTTAGAACAGATGAAATACTTGCCTCAACACTTGCGTCAATTCATAACCTGAGATTTATTACACAATTAGTTGATGATGCAAGACAGGCATTAATTGAGAATAAGTTTTTGGAATTTAAAGATAATTTTATAAAAAGATATTATAAAGACATTAGGTAATAGTAAATAGAAAGCGGTAAATGAAAAACCGCAAAGCGAAGCTTTGCGGTTGAACCCTTTTTATTCTTTTGGGAATGTTGGTTCTTTGAACTCCAAAATCTCTGGGATTTTCTTTTTGTTGTGGCTTCCCCAAAAGGCAACCATCGCAAAAATGAAAACAAAGAAAATAATAATTTTATCTGTTGTCATTTTACTTACAAGACTCTCAATCGTTACAAGATTTAGTATGTCTGGATTATTGGAGACAAGTAGAAACAGACTAAATATAAACAATGATGGCAAAAGTATTATTGCTGTCAATATTTTGCCGCCAGATTCAAACACTTCCCCTTGTATGTTGTCATCACTAGCATCTTCTTCCATAACTTCCTCCGCTTGTTGTGGGAACTTTCTATATTTTATGCTATAATATAAACTTATTTATGTCAAGTAAAGAAAGTAAAAAGGTTGGGGAATTTATACTAAAAGGTTTTATTCCTTCTGGTGATCAGCCAAAGGCGATTTCGCAATTGGTTGATGGTCTAAAGAAAGGCCTTAAAAAACAAACATTACTTGGTGCAACAGGAACAGGCAAGACTTTTACTATTGCAAACGTTATACAACAAGTACAAAAGCCAACACTTGTAATTGCTCATAACAAAACACTCGCCGCACAACTCGCTCAAGAATTTAGAGAATTTTTTCCAGATGCAGCTGTGCATTATTTTGTTTCTTATTATGATTATTATCAACCAGAGGCCTATATGCCAGTTACAGATACTTATATAGAAAAGGATGCTCAAATAAATGAAGAAATAGATAGATTAAGACATGCTTCAACCCAAGCTCTTCTTACTCGCAAAGATACAATAATAGTTGCGTCGGTATCTTGTATTTATGGTTTAGGTTCACCAAAAGATTATGAAAGAGAGAATATTAAGTTTTCTTTAGGTGATGAATATTCAAAAGCAGACATTATGCAAAAGCTTGTTGGTATTTATTATGAAAGAACAAATGCAGATCTTTCCCCAGGAACTTTTCGTGCTATAGGTAACCGTATAGATGTTATGCCAATATCAGAAACTATTATGCTTCAAATAGAAATAGAGTCTGGTAAAATATCTCATCTTATAATCACAGATCCGATTTCAATGAAAATAATAAAAGAAGTTGATAATTATTTTGTTTTCCCAGCGAAGCATTTTATTTCAGATGAAGATACCCGTAATCGTGCCATTAAAACAATAGAAGAAGAATTAAAAGAAAGGGTTAAAGAATTAGAGAAAGATGGAAAAATTTTGGAAGTAGAAAGAATAAAGAGGCGCACTAAGTATGATATTGCTATGATTCGTGAGGTCGGTTTTTGCCAAGGGATAGAAAATTACTCAAGACATCTTTCTGGTAAATCGCCGGGGGTTGCACCGGACACTTTACTTGAATATTTTCCACATAATAAAAATGGTGACCCAGAATTCTTAACTATTATAGATGAATCACATGTAACACTTCCACAATTACATGGTATGTATGCAGGAGATCAATCTCGTAAACAAACACTTGTTGAATATGGTTTTAGATTGCCGAGTGCCAAAGATAATAGACCTCTTAAGTATGAAGAATTTGAAGAAAGGGTAAATGAGGTTATTTATGTATCTGCTACACCGTCTAAATATGAAAGAGAAAATAGTTCTCAAATAGTTGAACAGATTATTCGACCAACTGGCTTACTTGACCCAATGCTTGAAGTTAGAAAGGTTAATGAGTCAGGTAAATATAAGGGGCAGGTTCATGATTTTATAGATGAAGCCGTTAAGGATATAAAAAATGGTGGTAGGGTTATTGCAACCACGTTAACTAAAAAGATGGCAGAGAATTTGTCAGAATATTTAAAAGAAAAAGGTGTTAAGGCAGAATATGTTCACAGTGATGTAAAAACAATAGACAGAATACAAATTTTGACTAGTTTTCGAAAGGGCGATTTTGATTGTTTGGTTGGGGTTAATCTTTTACGTGAAGGACTTGATTTACCAGAGGTGACACTTATCGGTATTTTGGACGCAGATAAAGAAGGGTTTTTGCGTAGTGAAACTTCTCTTATTCAAACTATCGGTCGTGCCGCCCGCAATCAGAATGGTCGTGTTATTTTGTATGCAGATGTGATGACCGGATCATTAGATAGGGCCATCGGAGAAACAAATCGTCGACGAGCTATTCAAGAAAAATATAATAAAGAAAATAATATTACACCAAAAACAATTGTAAAAAATATCAAAGATATAACTGAACAATTACAAACTAATCACAGTAAAGCAGTAAATGTTGAGCTTGAAATTGATAAAAAATTATTTGCTAAAAACCCAAGTAAATTAATTAAGCTTAAAGAAAAGGCCATGAAAGAAGCCGTTAAGATTCTTGATTTTGAAACAGCCGCAATACTTCGTGATGAATTACAAGTTCTTCGCGAAAAACTTGAAGATAAAAGTGATAAGTAAAGATTGTTGAATGTGTGAATCAATTACTGGTAATTAAAAACTATTTACCATATTAAATCAAATTTTGAAGATGTACCTCATTCTTGTATTTGAGTTTTCAACAACTTTGAAAACCATTTAACATGGTAAACTAGCTACATATGTCACAAACAAAAAAAGTAGCTATTAATGGCTTTGGTAGAATAGGACGTGCGTTTTTAAAAGTATCATTGCTTAGAGATGATATGGAAGTAGTTGCAATTAATGATTTAGGGGATGTACATAACCTTGCATATCTTTTGCAATACGATACGGTTTATAAAGTTTCTCATTTTGATGTACATGCAGAAATAACTGAAGAAAAAAAAGAATTGGTTATACATCATGATGGTATAGAAAAGAGAATTCTTGTTGTTCAAGAAAAAGAACCAACAAATCTTCCTTGGGGTACGCTTGGAATTGATGTTGTTGTTGAATCAACTGGACTTTTTACTGCATATGATAAAGCAAATGCACACATTGTGGCAGGGGCAAAGCATGTTGTTATATCTGCCCCAGCAAAAGAAGGAGAAGATAAGAGTATAAAAGGTGAAACAATACTTTTGTCTGTTAATGAAGATAAGTTTGGTACTGTTAATATTACTTCTAATGCTTCTTGTACAACAAACGCATCATCTCCTGTTATAGCTATAATGGACGAAGCTTTGGGTATAGATAAAGCAATACTTAACACGGTACATTCTTATACTGCTTCACAAGGCATTGTTGATGGCCCAAATAAAAAAGATTTTAGAGAAGGTCGTGCTGCTGCTCAGAATATTGTTCCTTCATCAACTGGTGCAGCAATAGCCGTAACAAAGGCGTTTACGTCACTTGAAGGTTTGTTTGATGGTATATCTATTCGCGTACCAACACCAGCTGGGTCTATTGCGGATATTACTTTTATTTCTAAAAAAGAAACAACCAAAGAAGAAGTTAATCAAATTCTAAAGAACGCATCTGAATCAGATAGATGGAAGAATATTTTTATGGTTACGGAAGAAGAACTTGTTTCTTCAGATATTATAGGTCTTCCTTATGCGTCAATTGCTGACCTTAAGATGACGCGTGTTGTTGGTGGTAATTTAGTAAAGGTTATGGCTTGGTATGATAATGAGATGGGGTATACTAACACTCTTGTCGAACACGTTTCCAGAGCAATCAAATAAATTACTTCATCTACTTTGTCGCTACGAAATTTTTCTCAGTCGCCGTAGGTCTTACTACGTCTTCTTTGAAAAATTTCTATGCTTCGCGTAGCTAAAGCAATTTCTTTGATTGCTTATAGGGTATTGTAATTTTAGTATCATGAAAATTAGCTTCGCTAATTTCCGTGTTAAACTGTATTTATAAATAAAAATAAAACTATGCAATTATATTTAGCAACAGACCATGCGGGGTATGAATTAAAAGAAGATATTAAAAAAAGATTAGAGGAAAAAAAGGAGGAATTGAAAATAGAGGTCTATGATTGTGGGGCTCTTACTTTTGAGCCTGGGGATGATTATCCACATTTTATGGCAAGAGCTTCTGAAAATGTACAAAAAGATTCAATGCATAATCCGTCCGTTGCGGTTATTTTTGGTGGGTCAGGACAAGGGGAGGCGATAGTTGCAAATCGTTTCCATCATGTAAGAGCAATTGTTTATGCTGGAGGAAATTTAGAACTTGTAAAACTTGGCAGAGAACATAATGATGCTAATATTCTGTCTATTGGGGCGAGATTTGTAAATGTAAATGAAGCAATGCAAGCGATAGAATTATTCCTAAAAACACCTTTTTCTCACGAAGAAAGACATGCAGATAGAGTGATACAAATAGATGAGATAACTAAATAGTTGTTAGCAACTAGGGTCTAGAATGGTGATTAGCTATTTAGGGTATAGTAACTAGGTAAAACAGGAAATTTGTATAGTAAAAATAAATTTCTTTCTTAGATCAAATGTACGTTTGACATGTACATTTGATATGTATATAATGAATATATGATAAAAACAATTAATTCAACTAAGTTTCGTAATAATTTCAAGGATACGATGGATCACGTCAGAAGAAGTAAAAAACCACTTATTATTACAGAACGAGATGTGCCGACGGCTATACTTATAGATATTGATGAATACGAGGATATGTTGTCTGGAAAGGATAAGGGGTATCTTAAAAGTATTAATCAAGCTCGCACTCAATATGTAAAAGGGGATGTTCTTGATATATCAGATGTTTTTGCTGATGTTATATAATTTAAATATGTGGCTCCTATGTAAAAACATTTATGTCGTATAAGGTTATTTTCACAAAAGAGGCTTATAAAGATGTAGAAAAGCTTGATAAGACCATAAAATATCAGATGTATAAGAAGTTTTTATATTTTAAAGATTTGGATGATATAAAAGTTGTTGCTAAAAAGTTACATAATCACGAAGTTGGTGAGTATCGTTTAAGGGTTGGTAATCTTCGTATTATTTTTGATTTGGATAAACACACAATAATAGTTTTGCGTATAATGCACAGAAAGGACGTATATAAGAAATAAGTATTTTTGTATAAAACTACTACTCGGGTTTTGCGAAGCAAAACCCGAGTAGTAGTTTCTGCTATCTGTTATATATATCTTCGTATCTTACAATATCATCTTCCTCCAAATAACTTCCGACTTGAACTTCTATTATTTCCAAATCCACATCACCTCTATTCTCTAGTCTGTGTCTGTTTTGTTGTGGTATAAAAGTACTTTCATTTTCTCTTAAAACTAAATAATTTTCTCCATTTACAACACCTGCTACACCTTTTATAACAACCCAGTGCTCTGATCTTTTGTTATGGGATTGTAATGATAATTTTGCTCCAGGGTAGACGGTTATTTTTTTAACTTTATGATTTGGTTGGTCTATCAAGACTTCATATTTACCCCAAGGTCTATAAACAAGAAGATTATGATCTAATTCACGCATCTTTTGTTTTTTCATCACGTCAACTATCTTTTTTACATCTTCACCGCGTCCGTGCTTTTTGATTAGAATACTGTCAGTGTTTTCTATAATGCTTATGTTTTCTATACCAATAGTTGTAACTAATTTATTAGAGTCAGAATGTATAAAAACATTCTTTGAATCTATGCCTATGTGTCTTACTGTGTGAGTATTATCAATAATATTTGCCAAACTATCAAAAGACCCAATATCATTCCACCCAAAATCACCCTCACAAACAACTACATTTTTTGATTTTTCAGATATTGCATAGTCAATAGAAATTGAAGGCAATTTGTTGAAATTTTTTAAAAAGTCATCTAATTTTGAATCAAAATATTTATAAATCTCCGGAGAATGTTTTTTTAATTCTTTTATATATGTTTTTGCTGTAAAAATATACATACCAGAATTCCAAACATATTTTTTGGATTCAATATATTTTTGAGCTGTCTCTAGGTCGGGTTTTTCTTTGAACTCATCAACTTTATAAAAGTTTTTTAGATTTTCACCTTTTTTTATATAGCCATAACCTGTTTCTGGTTTTGTTGGTGTTATACCGATTGTACCAATGTAATCACCAATATTTTTGGCAAACTTTTTTACAATTTTATTAAAGGCTTCTTCGTTTCCAATAAAATGATCAGAAGGAACGAAAAGAAGTGGAGTGTCTTTTTTTATTTTTACTTTATCTATGAGATGTTTTACTGCATAAGTGATGGCTGGAGCTGTATTTAAGCTTTCTGGTTCAACCAAAATTTGTTCACCTTTGAAATTCTTGTCTATTTCTTTTATTTGATTAAAAACATTGTAGTAACCATCTTTATTTGTAATAAAGAATATATCTTCTGTTTTCATTAACGCTTTCATTCTAAGATAAGTTTCTTGTATTAATGAATTATTACTATAAAGTTTTAAAAATTGTTTAGAAAAATTTTTTCTAGAAAGTGGCCAAAGTCTGGTTCCTGATCCACCACATAAAATAATTGAATGCATATGTTCTTGAGTATATCAAATATTTTTTAATTTTTAAAAATAACTTGAAACTTGAAACTAAAAACTATAAACTATCTAAATGATAGTAACCCCGGCTATATTGCCACAGAATTTTGAAGAAGTTTTAGAAAAAATATCAGCAATTAATTATGTAACAACACGTGTGCAGATAGATCTTTGTGATGGAGAATTTGGTTTAATTAAAACATGGTTACCAAAAGGACATGAGGTTTTGCCAGACGATTATGAATATGAGTTTGATATCATGTTAAATGATTGGAAAACTTATACCAAATTAGCTATTGATCTGGGGGCAAGTAGAATAGTGGCGCATGTTGATAGCTTTTCTGAGGCAGAAGCAAATGAGTTATTAGATATTTTAAACCAAACAGGAATTTCTCTCGGCGTCTGTGTATCTAATTCTTTGAGTGTGGGAGAACATATTAATTTTATTAAATTTTTTGAAGAAAGATATAATAATGTTTTTATACAAGTTATGGGTATAAAAGATATTGGTGCACAAGGTCAAGGGTTTGATGAGAATGTAATTTCCCGTATTGAAGAATTAGAAGAAAATTGTCCTGGACTTGTTATACAAGTAGATGGTGCTATGAATAATATTACTGCAGAAAAGGTAAAAGAAGCTGGTGCAAACGAGGTGGTTTCTGGGTCTTATGTTTTTAGTGGGGAAGATGTAAGCGAAAGAATTGCTATATTGGAGGGAATATAAATAAGTTTTTACCCCATTAAACAAAATTTGAAACTTAACACCTTGTTTCAATTTTTAATATTTTAATATTAAAAATTGATTAAAAATTAGAAATTGAAAATTAAAGTTCCCATGTTATCCACTTCCTTGTCACCTAATAACTCTATATACTTAAATACATATGAATAAATCAAAGAAAGTAGACTCTTTTAATAAAGCTACTTCTATATTAGCTCTA
>JACCDT010440253.1_pt1 | contig 61648 bp, 54 predicted proteins | sample 7446291 | NCBI WGS metagenome assembly JACCDT01 (sample SAMN15323446, study PRJNA562643) | freshwater metagenome | isolation source: river surface water | place: USA:Blue River Watershed | collected 2017-08-17
TGCGGCTAAAATGGATCCAGTAATTGCGATTCGATCAAAGTAAAACACCGATTACCGTCTACTGTCCACTGACGACTGTCCACTGACAACTGTCTACTGCCCACTGACGACTGTCCACTGACAACTGTCTACTGCCCACTGACGACTGTCTACTGACCACTGCCCACTGTCAACTGCCCACTGACCACTGTCCACTGACAACTGTTCACTGACTTGCCATAAAAAAGCCTCTCCTAAACAAATAGGAGAGGCTTTATCATTAAAGACTGTAAAATTACAGAGATAACGTATCTAAAACAGAGTTCATGTTACGCACTGCGTCAGCTGATTTATTGAATGCAGCCTGCTCATCTGCAGTTAATTTGTAGTCTACGATTTTCTCCCAACCGTTCTTGCCTAGTACGACAGGAACACCTAGGCAAATATCTTTTTGGCCATATTCTCCTTCAAGAGATACACAACATGCCATAATCTTCTTTTCATCACGAACAATTGCTTCGACTAAAGCAGCTCCAGCAGCACCCGGTGCATACCAAGCTGAAGTTCCTAATAAACCTGTTAAAGTCGCACCACCTACCATCGTATCTGCGACTACCTTGTCTAAGGTAGAATCATCAAGGAATTGTGAGACAGGAACACCATTATAAGTAGCTAAACGCTTCAATGGAATCATTGTCGTATCTCCGTGGCCACCGATAACAGTTCCTGAGATATCATTGATAGACACATCCATCGCTTTTGCTAAATAGCATTTGAAACGAGCTGAATCTAAAGTACCACCCATACCGATAATGCGGTGCTTGTCTAAACCAGCGATCGATTTCGTTAAATAAGTCATCGTATCCATAGGATTAGAGATGATAACGATAATCGGGTTTTTCGAATATTTTAAGATATTTTCAACCACACTTTTAACGATTCCCGCATTCACGCCAATTAATTCTTCACGAGTCATACCTGGCTTACGTGGAAGTCCTGAAGTAATCACAACAACATCTGAGTTAGCTGTCTTTGTGTAATCACTAGTAGATCCGATTAGGGTAGTATCAAAACCTAACAAGCTAGCTGTTTGATACATATCTAATGTTTTACCTTCAGCGATACCTTCTTTGATATCCAATAAAACTAATTCATCTGCCAATTCTTTTCTGGCAATGTTGTCAGCACAAGTTGCTCCTACAGCACCTGCTCCTACTACTGTGATTTTCATTGTTATAATTTTTGGTAAGAATGATTCAAAAAACGATACAAAAATACGACAAATCCTTAAATGATTTCATTATATTTAAGCATTAATCGAAATTATTATGTCACAATCTGGGATCTGGGTAAAGCGTATTATCGACTCCCGTTTTTTTAAAGAAGCAATTAGTAAGAGTGAAACGCTCTTTTCCCAAAACCATGTCGGCCTCTTATCATTGATCAAGGGAGCTTTGAAAAAAGTGCAAGAAACGGCGGCATCAAGCAATTTGACAGTAGTTAAATTATTGAATCGGTACATCATACTTTTCAGTGAACTAATTAAGTCCTACGTTCAAGGAAACTATACTAAATTGCCAGTGGTGACGTTAGTAAAAATTACAGCCGCCTTGCTCTACTTTGTGATGCCGTTTGATTTCGTTCCTGACTTTTTACCATTAGTGGGATTTGCGGATGATTTAGCCATTGTAGTTTGGGTAGGGAAAGCGATTAAAGACGAGCTCGATGAGTTTGAAAAACATCTTTAAATACACGAATAATTAACCTTTTTTAAATATATTTACGAAAATTTAGACAAAACACGATATGATGACTGCAAGCATATTATTATTCTTAAATAGCCTTGGCGGTGGCGAAATGCTATTGATTGGCTTATTAATTTTATTGTTTTTTGGAGGAAAGAAACTTCCAGAATTAATGAAAGGACTAGGTAAAGGTATTCGCGAGTTTCAAAATGCGAAGAATGATGTAAAAGATCAGATTAACAAAGAGCTAGAGGATACAAAAGAATAATCAGCTCTAAATTCCTATATCTGCATAGTTGAAGAGATTCAACTATGCTTTTGTGTTTATATTGATTCCCATTTTTTAATGAATTATACGAGTCAACCCTACGTAAAAATTAGGGAGAAATTGTTAGCGGGTGAGCTTTCGGTTTCTTCTATAGTTTCGGGTCATTTAGATCAAATTCATACACATAATAAAGCTTTAAATGCTTTTTTAGAGGTGTATGAAGAAGATGCTATGACTCGGGCTGCGTTAGTGGATGCTAAAATTAAAGCGGGAACCGCTGGTAAATTAGCTGGATTAGTGGTGGGAATAAAAGATTTACTTTGCTATGAAGGTCATCATTCCTATGCAGGTAGCAAAATTTTAGAATCCTTTAAATCATCCTTTTCTGCTACCGCTGTTCAGCGACTACTCGATGAAGATGCCATTATTATTGGTCGTCAAAATTGCGACGAGTTTGGCATGGGAAGCACAAATGAAAATTCAGCTTATGGTGCCGCATTAAATTATGCGAATCAAGCGCACGTTGCTGGGGGAAGTTCTGGTGGGTCTGCTGTAGCAGTTCAAGCAGGTATGTGCCAAGTTTCGTTAGGTACGGATACGGGTGGCTCCATTCGTATGCCGGCTGCGTTTTGTGGTGTCATCGGCTTAAAACCAACGTATGGATTAGTTTCCAGGTGGGGACTCATAGCCTATGCGTCTTCATTTGATACGATTGGACCTATTGCTAACTATGTTTCTGATGCTCGTTTAGTATTGGAAATTATTAAAGGGGATGATGGTCAAGATAGTAGCTTAAGTTCATCTGTCCCTGAAGCACAGAGTGATAAAAAGCGAATCGCATATATCAAGGAAGTAGTAGAGCATCCTAGTCTTCAGCCACAGATAAAAGCGGCATTTGAAGCACAAGTAGAAAAATTAAAGGGTCTTGGATATAGGGTTGAAGCAGTTGATTTCCCGTATATAGATCAGTTATTACCCACCTATTATGTGTTGACTACGGCTGAATCTAGTTCGAATTTAGCTCGTTTTGATGGGGTGAAGTTTGGGCATCGTACGGCTAATCCAGTTGATTTGATGCAGTTATACAAACGTACACGTCAAGAGGGTTTTGGAGAGGAAGTACAACGTCGGATTATGTTAGGGACTTTTGTTTTAAGTGCGGATTATTATGATGCTTATTATACCAAAGCCCAAAAAGTACGTCGTTTAATCCAAGAGAAAACGCTCTCTATTTTAGCGGATTATGATTTTATCATTTCGCCTACCACTTCTTCTACCGCTTATCGGGTAGGAGAAAAGACCCAAGATCCTATACAGATGTATTTAGGGGACTTATTTACGGTCCAAGCGAATGTAGCAGGAGTTCCGGGTTTATCTATTCCCATGGGATCCGATTCTACAGGTTTGCCTATGGGGTTTCAATTAATGACAAATCCTTTTCAAGAGGGTAAGATGTTAGATTTAGGCGAAAAATTATATGCTTATGAAGGTTAAGTTTTTGTTTTATTTATTGATGCTAGGTTCTTTTCTTGTGAAAGGTCAAATAACGGGTGCTTATCAACCAGCCTATGACTTTAAACAAATTGATTCTTTAGCGAAGGTTGAACCTGGTAGTTCTGATGGATTAAAAATTGATCCAAGTTTGATTAGAGATCGCTTAAGTAAACTGGAGAATGAAATCCCACTACATTATAATTTTGTTACTCATCAATTTGTAGAAATTTTTGCCTTCCGCAAGGCAAGTTTTACGAAGAAAATGTTAGAACGAAAGGATATTTATTTTCCACTCTATGAAAAGTATTTAAAGAAATATGGTTTACCTGATGAGTTAAAATATTTGTCCTTGATCGAGTCAGGGCTTGAAAATAAGGCGAAATCTAATAAGGGTGCGGGTGGTCTTTGGCAATTTATGCCCTATACGGCTAGGGGCGGATTTGGATTACGTGTTGATCAATATATCGATGAACGTTTTGATGCAGAACGCGCTACTGATGCTGCCTGTCGGTATCTAAAACAACTCTACACCATTTTCGGTGATTGGCATTTGGCTTTGGCTGCGTATAATACAGGGCCAGGAAATGTGAAAAGAGCCATTCGTAAATGCGGAGCTAGTGATTTTTGGGGTATTTATGCCTGTTTGCCTAAGGAAACCAGAGCCTATGTTCCTCAGTTTATTGCCATGACCTATATGATGAATTTTCATTGGGATCATTCGATTCAACCTGTTAATTGGGTAATTGATATTCCTAAAGACAGTATCATGGTAAGTGGGTATTTGAATTTATCTATTTTGACAAAGCTAACAGGCTTTTCTCTGGATACCCTTAAAAAGCTTAACCCTCATATTTTATCTCATTTTTTACCGAGTAATACCAAAAACGTCAATCTTCATATTCCTAAAAGTAAGTTTGATTATTTCACAAAAAATAGAGCTAGTATACTAGATTCGGCTCGTTCTACGGGTAAAGTTAAAGTAGACGATTCGGAAGACGAGGATGATTCAACAGAAGTAGACGAAGAAATTGAAGTCGAAAAAGAGCCTATTTCTACCTCAAAACGTTTCTCTTACAAGGTTAGAAGTGGAGATAATTTATCAAGCGTGGCTAGAAAGGTGGGTGTTTCTGTAAGTGCCCTTAAGAAAGCTAACAGACTTAAAAGTACGAAGCTTAAGAAAGGCCAGGTATTAGTTTATTACAAGGTAGTTTCGACTAAGTCTAGATATAGTAAGAGCTCATCAAAGCGAACTAAGTATTCAAGTCGGAAAAAGTACTCGAAAAAGAAAAAGAAGAAAACATCCAAGAAGAAAAGTAAATCAAAAAAACGCCGTAAACGCAGGTAATTATGATAGCATATTTAAAAGGAAAGTTAGCCCATAAAGACCGTGCACATGTGATTATCGATGTGAATGGTGTTGGTTATGAAGTAAAAATATCTTTGCAGACCTACGCCGCTTTAGCAGATGGGGAAGAGAATTGTAAGTTGTTTACTCACTTACAGGTGAAGGAGGATTCGCATACCTTAGTAGGTTTTCATTCCATGGATGAGAAATACCTGTTTTTGGATCTTATTTCAGTTTCAGGTATCGGATTAAGTACCGCTTTAGTGATGTTGTCGTCTTTCTCTTCCAATGAAATTCGCTCTGCGATTATGAACGATAATATCGCTTTGATTCAATCAATTAAGGGTATTGGATCAAAGTCTGCTCAGCGTGTGATTCTCGAGTTGAAAGATAAGTGCAAGAAGGATGTATTGTTTGTTGAGGCGGGAATTGCCTCCCATGATGCAAATTATGGTCACAAGCAAGAAGCCTTGTCTGCTTTAATCACCTTAGGAATTCCTAGAACGGCAGCAGAAAAAAGTTTAGATATTATTCTGAAGTCGAATCCAGATGCGACCGTAGAAAATTTAATCAAATTAGCTTTGCGATAATTGAATCATTTCAGAAAACATGGCAGTTTCAATTGGTTGCCCATTTTCCTGGGTCTTGGAATAGTCTTGTCTTTTGCGAGTTTTTCTCAGGTGGATTCAGTCGGAAAATCAGGTAAAAAACCTCGTTTATCGCTAAAAAAGCCCAATCGGCCACAAGGGAAATCACCCTTTTCTATTTATTCTACTAAGTCAAAACTAAATTACTCATTTGAAAATGATCCTAGTTTAGTTATTCAAAAGGATGCAACAGGAACCTCAACCATAACGGATTTCAATAGCTTCTCTAGATTGCAAAATCAAGAGGTTAATCGCAGTTTTTGGCAATCTTATTCCAAAAGTTTAGATGGTAGTAGTAATTTAAAATCGCGTGGACTTTTCCCAAAAGTTGAATTGCCGCCGGCTGTTGATCGAATTTTTGGCGGCACCGAAGTTTCTTTTAAGCCCAATGGATCGCTATTGTTAGATGTGGGTTACATGGGTCAATATGTGGATAATCCGGCTATTCCCGTTCAATTAAGGTATGTAGGCAATCTGTTTTTTAATGAACAAGCACAGATTAATTTTCAGGGAAAGATAGGCGATAAGCTAAATTTGAACGTCAATTTTGATACCAAGGCTAGTTTTAATTTTCAAAATCAATTAAAACTGAATTGGAAAACACAGGAAGAAGATATTCTCCAAAATATTGAAGTCGGAAATACATCCTGGACATTGAACTCGCAACTGATACCGGGAATTCAAAACTTGTTTGGAGTAAAGACACTACTTAGGTTTGGTGCACTAGATATGACGGTGGTTGCTGCGCAACAACGTTCTAAACAGGATTGCATAACATTGAAAGGAGGCTCTCAAGGGAAAAATTTTGAGGTTCGTGCAGATCAGTACGATGAAAACAAGCACTTCTTTTTGTCATCTTATTTTCGAAATAATTACGAAAGAGCCTTAAAAAATTTACCTGTTATTTCGAGTGGGATTACAGTTACCCGGGTGGAAGTCTATGTGACTAATCGTACCCAAAGCACGGAAACACTTCGGAATTTAGTTTCACTCTATGACTTAGGGGAATCGAATCCATTTAATAACACTAACCCCATCATGCAGCCTGTTATTCCATCAAGTCCGGTAGATAATAAGGCGAATGGGATGTATGCAAAGCTATTAGCAGACCCCAATTTGCGTAAATCGAACGAAGCAACTGATCGTTTAGAAAATGTCTATAATTTAAAACGTGGTACAGATTTCGATGTATTAAAAGGGGCAAAACGATTAACAGATAGGGAATTCAAATTCAATTCTCAATTAGGTTATATCTCCTTAGTGGCTCCATTACGGAACGATGAGGTATTAGCTGTTTCGTATGAGTACACCTTAAATGGTCGTAAATATAAGGTAGGGGAGTTAACCGAAGATTACCAATCGCGTCAAGATGATGAGGTATTAATTCTGAAGATGTTAAAATCGAGCATGATTCGCAATAACCTCAATTCTAGTACGACAGGTAAACCACACCCAATGTGGGATTTAATGATGAAGAATATTTATTCTCTTAATACCTCGTCTCTTACAAAACAGAATTTTCAATTGCGTATCGTATACAAAGACGATGCAACCGGTATTGATAATAGTAACTTAATAGAGGGGACTAATTTTAAAGATATACCCTTGGTAAAAGTTCTAGGGCTTGACAAATTAAACTTTGCGGGTGATCCACAGCCTGATGGGAATTTTGATTATGTAGAGGATATAACGATTGATTCTAAAAATGGTAAAATAATTTTCCCTGTTTTAGAGCCCTTTGGCGCTAGTTTGAAGGCTAAATTCACCCCGAGTGAAACTAATTTGATGGATAAATATGTATTCGAAAAATTGTATACCGGAACACAAGTAGATGCCGCTCAATTATCAGCCAAGAATAAATTTTTTATTAAGGGTACCTTTCAGTCAGGGGTAGGGGGTGACATTGCGCTACCTTTTGGCGTAGAGCCTAAATCTGTTACGGTCACGGCGGGAGGTCAAGCTTTAGCGGCTGGAATCGATTATATAGTGGAACCACAATCCGGACGCGTTAAGATAATTAATGAGGGTGTTTTTAGCTCCGGACGAGAAATTAAGGTGTGTTATGAGAAACCAGATTTATTCTCTAACCAAATTAGGACCCTGTTAGGAACGCGCTTAGATTATAATGTAGGAAAGAATGTGCATTTAGGGGCTACTATTCAAAACATGTCTGAGAGTCCTCCTGCCTTTTTCCGTCGCGTCGCTATGGGGAATGAACCTGTCAATAACACATTGCTTGGGTTTGATGCGAGTATTTTACAAAACTCTCAAGGTCTTACTCGTTTATTGGATAAGTTACCCTTATTATCCACCAAAGAAACGTCTGTGATTGATTTTCAGGGGGAGTTTGCTAAATTAATTCCGAATGTGAATGATCGGGTGCAGGGTAATGCATTCATAGATGATTTTGAGGCGGCTAGGGTAATTTATAATATGAGTTCGCAGTCGACTCTATGGAAAGCAGGGTCAACTCCTAAATCTTATGTGGTTCCAGGCTCTAAGTTAGCAGCTGGCTTTAATCGGGCTAAAATAGCCGCTTACACGGTGGATGCCAGTATTTATGGGCAAGGTGGTTTTGCCTTGGATGTTCCAGGATTAGACCCTATGAAAGTGAATGCGTATGCCTATGAGCGCGTAGTGACACCTAGGGGTTTATTCCCAAACAAAGATTTTGCCAATAACATCACTAATTTACCTATCGGTGTGTTAGATGTGGCCTATTTCCCGTCTGAACGCGGACTCTATAACTTTAATCCGAACTTATCCTCTAGAGGTTTGTTACCTACTCCGGCCTCTAATTTTGGGGCTATTACACGGGCAATTGGATTTGATACTGACTTTGATAATGCGAATGTGGAGCAAATCGAATTCTGGTTGATGGATCCATTTATTGGTGGCGAATCTGGAAAAATACGAGATGGTATTTTTAATAAGAATAATGAGACAGGAGGTAAATTACTATTCCATTTAGGGGATGTATCTGAGGATTTTATACCGGATGGGTATTCTAATTTTGAAAACGGCATTCCCGCTGGTGAAAAAATCACTTCGGGCGTGGGAAAGAATCTGGAGAAAACAGATTGGGGTTTAGCTCCCTCGCGTCAATTTGTCATTAATGCATTTGATAATGCGGGTGGTAGAGAGAAACAAGATATTGGTTTAGATGGTTTGCCTAATCAATCAGATGAAGCGAATGCCGTGACTGAGACGACTCATTTTAAGGCATACCTAGATCAGGTAAAAGGGCGAGTGACGGATGCATCTGCATTAGCAAGAATCGTAAATGACCCGGCTGCTGATGATTTTGAATTTTATTTGAATTCAAAATTTAATTCTACGGAATCCTTGATTCAACGATATAAGAATTATTTGGGGATGGAAAATAATAGCCCCACCACGGCTAATCCATCTAATTCGAGTTTTACAGAGGCGAATAGTATGTTGCCGGATCGCGAAGATTTAAATAATGATAATACGGTTAATGAGAATGAGGCTTACTTTGAATATGAAATTGATTTAAAACCTAATACCCTTCAAATCGGTAGTGGATTTGTGGTCGATAAAATTACAGAGGGTGGTGTCAATTGGTATTTATTCCGTATCCCTATCAAAGATAAACGGCTTTACAAGACTCCTGCGGGCGAGATAAATTCGTTTAAATCAATTCGATTTATGCGGATGGTATTAAAGGAGTTTCAAGAACCAGTGGTATTGCGTTTTGCGCAATTGCAATTGTCTGGCTTCAGTTATCGAAAATTTGAAGGTGAATTAGATAAGCGGGGTGGGCAAGATATCCCTGAGTCTTACGATGCTAAATTTAGAGTGTCTAGTGTAAATATTGAGGAAAATGGGCCTGCTAATAAAGGGGAAACAGCTATTCCCTATGTTGTTCCTCCTGGATTTGTGCGTGATCAAGACATAACTACCATTAACAATGCACGTCTAAATGAGCAATCGTTGAGCTTGTGTGTGGATAATTTGCGACCGGGGGATGCGAGAGCAGTGTTTAAAAATACGCTTTTTGATTTTATTAATTACAAGCGGCTTAGGATGTTCGTTTCGATGCAAAGTCCAGAACCTATAAGTGGACAGGTGAGTGCTTTCTTGCGTATTGGTACGGATTTGACGGATAATTACTACGAAATTGAAAGCTCTGGTTTGACACAAACACAAAAGGGCCAAAGTTTAGATACGGAAATTTGGCCAATGGAAAATGAATTTGACATTGAGTTTGATTTAGTCAAGCAAGTAAAGATTGAACGGGATAAACAAGGTAAGAGTTTGAACGAACGTTTTTCAATGGTGATTACTAGTTCAACGGGTAAAAAGTACAAGATTACGGTGATGGGACGGCCTGACCAAAGTGCCTCTATGGTAACGATGATTGGTGTTAGGAATACCAGCAACACAAACAAATCATTTTGTATCTGGGCGAATGAATTAAGGGCTTCGGGTTTTGATCAAACATCAGGCGAAGCGGCCATAGCTAATTTAGGTATAAAACTAGCTGATTTGGGTATAATTCAAATGAATGGTTCCTTTAAGAATTATGGTTTTGGAGGTGTTCAGGCCAAAATATCAGAAAGAAGTCGCGAGAATAATCTCGAATATGGCATTACGGCGAATTTGAATTTAGATAAATTCTTGCCTCGGAATTGGGGCTTTAAAATCCCGTTCTTCATTACCTACGATCGACGGAATATATCGCCTGAATTTGATCCATTTGATCCCGATATTTTCTTACGTAATTCGATACAAAAATTCGCCTCTGAGACAAAAAAGCAATCTTATCTCACCTTAGTAGAAGATAACACAGAACGAAAAGGATTCAACTTTTCTAATGTAAAGAAAATGCGTGGTGCAAAATCGAAATATAGTTATCCATGGGATTTCTCTAACTTCACCTTTAGCTATGCTTATGCTGAGATGCTCCGAACCAGTCCTTTGATTGCAGAGTACCAGCAGCTTAGTCATAGAGGAAACGTCTTGTATTCGTACACTAATTCATCCCGCTTTTTAGAGCCATTTAAGAAGTTCCCATTTGAATTGATTCGAGATTTTAATCTGAATTTACTACCGTCCTCTTTGATGGTTAGATTAGATATGGATCGTAGTTTTATTAAAACTCAGATGCGTAATTCAGAATTCACCACTGTAGGTGTGGCACCTCAATTTGAGAAATATTGGTTTTTTAATCGCCAGTATGCATTGAATTGGAATCTGACGAAAAGTGTGGTGTTGAATTACAATACACAGGTAAATTCTATTATTGATGAACCCATTGGAGATTTAGATACGCAACAGAAAAGAGATTCTGTTCTAATTAGTTTACGGGCATTGGGTAGAGCGAGAAGTTTTGATCAACAAGGGGGGATGGTTTGGCGCTTACCGTTACAAAAATCAGTTTTGACTGATTGGATGAATGCGGATTATACCCATAGAATAGGCTATAATTATTTTGCTAATTCCTTTGATATACGTGATTCGCTGGGACTGCCTTTTGGGAATATTATTAAAAATACGAGAGAGCAAGCCATTAATGGTAAAGTTGATTTTGTGGCATTGTACAATCGAATTAAGGCTTTGCGCTGGGCAAATAGTCCACGTACTTTTGGAAAAAACATTGCGAGAAATCCGGGTGATGAGGATGATATTGTGATTCCTCCTAATAATGCCTTAAAATCAGTCACTCGGTTACTTTTAACTTTGCGTGGGATTCAAGTTAATTACTCAATTAATGAATCGACTACTTTGCCTGGATTTATACCTAATCCCGGAATTTTAGGAATGAATGCAATAAATTCAGCGCCAGGTTTTGATTTTATTCGAGGTGGACAGTCAGATGCAATTCGGTTTAAAGCAGCTGAGAATGGTTGGTTAACCAGAAGTACGGTTCAAAACACGCCATTTACCCAATTAAGATCACAAAAACTTACCTACACGACTCAGTTAGAACCTACTAAGGATTTACGAATACAGGTAGATGGGAATTATAATCGAGGGGATAATTATCAGGAGTTTTATCGTCCAGAGGTAGCAGGTGGACCTTTTATTTCGCAAAGTCCCATTCGGTCAGGTAATTATTCCATGTCATTTTTATCGTTTATGACCGCTTTCTCAAACTCAGAAACTGTTTTTGAAGAATTCAGATCGAATCGTGCCGTTCTATTATCTCGTTTAAATCGTTCCAAGCCTACCGAAATAGGCACCTATAATCAAAATTCTCAAGACGTTTTAATTCCGGCATTTTTTGCAGCCTATTCAGGTGTTTCGGCAACCAACGTAAAGTATTCGCCATTTTATTCCATTCCATTACCTAATTGGAAAGTGGATTATAATGGATTGAATCTATTGCCAGGAATAAAGAATAAGTTTGCCTCTTTCACCATATCACACATGTATTCGAGTACCTATAATGTAGGTAACTTTGTTTCTGCCTTAGAATACGGACAATTTGCAACGGACTTTATGAATTTGTCATTGAACAGTCTTTTATACCCCCTTTCATCTCGTTTCGATCCCGTCACGAATACATTGATTCCTGTCTATGTTATGAGTACTATTTCTTTTGTAGAACGTTTTTCGCCATTAGTTGGCGTAAACGCAGTAACAAAGAGTAAGATATCCTTGCGCTTAGAATATAACCAAGATCGTAATGTTGGACTTAATTTAGCTAATTCTCAAGTGGCAGAATTAGCCAATAAGGATTTTACGGTTGCTATGGGCTTTACTAAATCCAATATGTTAATTCCTTTTAAGATTAACGGTCGTGCCGTACGATTGCCTAATGATTTACGGTTCAATATGAATTTAACTATTCGTGATACGCGTACATTGCAACGAAAATTAGATGCAGAGACGATTGTTACCCAAGGTTTTATCAACTTTCAATTCCGGCCACAGCTAAGCTACAATGTGAATAATAAATTAACGGTAACAGCCTATTTTGATAGGATGATGAATAATCCCTTGGTTTCTAATTCATTTTATAGATCCACAGTGGCAGGCGGATTTCAAATCAGATATAGTTTAAGTGAATAATCTAAAATCGTTTGCAAAAAATCGAGATTTTCGTGACCTTTGTGAGCAAATAAATATACTATGAATTTTCCAAGTGAATTAAAATATACTCAAGAACACGAGTGGATTAGATTAGAGGGCGATATCGCTATTGTAGGTATTACTGATTTTGCACAAGGCGAGCTAGGTGATATTGTTTTTGTTGAAGTAGAGACAGTAGGTCAAAGTATCTCAAAAGATGGTGTTTTTGGTACGGTTGAAGCGGTTAAAACTGTTTCGGACTTATTCATCCCTATTACTGGAGAAATTATCGAATTTAATACCGCACTGAATAACAGCCCAGAATTAATTAATTCTGATCCTTATGGAGATGGTTGGGTGGTTAAAATTAAAGCAGCTGATGCTGGCGACCTTTCCCAATTGATGGATGTTGAAACATACAAATCCTTTATTGGACATTGATTCTTAAACCCTGTTAATCAGGGTTTTTTTATATACAATAACAAATGAGAATCTTATTCAAACAGATTTTAATTCAAGATAGCCGTTCTTCCTTTTTTGGCAAGAAAGTTGATTTGTTAGCTGAAAATGGTCGTTGGCTAGATATTGCCTCTTCAATACAAGCAGAGGCAGATGAAGTCATTTCTGGATCTGATTTTCAGTGGTTTCCGTCTCTTGTTGATTTGCGTGTTCATCACACACTTCCTGGAGGAGAGCACAAAGAAGACTGGACTAGTTTGCAAGCGGCAGCCTGGAAGGGTGGAGTATTAGATATGTTACTTTTACCTACTGGAGACCCTGTGCCACAACAACCTGAAGCGATACAGTATATTACTACTAAATTGGAGGGAACAGGAGTAACGTGTTATCCATCAGCGCCATTAACACTAGACAATAAGGCGGAGAACTTTAGTGATTTGATGGGTTTGCATGAATCAGGCGCGTCTTGGTTTAGCCATGGCGATGGCGCTTTGCAGGACACAGATTTAATGTTGAAATGCTTACAGTATTTACAACCTTTAGCAGTTAAAGTTATTTCGAGGCCCGATGTAGCTGGTTTGTCTTTGTTTGGTCAGATTCATGAAGGCGTACAAAGTACATTATTGGGTCTGAAAGGTATTCCTGTTCTTGCGGAAACGATGCATGTTAAGCGTGATTTAGATTTGTTAAGGTATGTCATGCAACATTCTTTTGGACTAGCTAATCCAAATTTCGCACTTCACTTCTCCTGTATTTCCACCGCGGAGTCTGTCACCTTAATTAGTGAAGCACAAAAGCAAGGCTTGCCAGTTACGGCTGATGTGGCGGTCTACTCGCTTATTTTCACAGAAGATGCGGTCTCAGATTTTGATACTTTGAAGAAAGTAAATCCACCTTTGCGCTCTGAGAGCGACCGATTAGCGTTGTGGAAAGGATTGAAAGAAGGAGTAATTACTACTGTTGTATCAGATCACCACCCAGTGGAAGTGGAGAATAAAGAATTGGAGTTTGATCAAGCTAATTTTGGAACGATTGGTTTAGAGACTTTAGCTCTAGCCTTTATGAAAGAAGCCCAAAATCAGGGATTAACTAAGATAGATAAAATTTTATCTCATGCTCCAGCTGCCTTTTTAGGCATTGTGCAGCCAGAGTTAAAAGTAGGTGAGGTGATGAAAGGATTAGTAATAGCAGGTGAGGAAAAAGTGTATAAATTAGAGGATATTAGCTCTAAATCCAAAAATTCAATCTTCCTAGGGCATTCATTTAGCCATCAAATAAAAGGGGTATTTAACGGATTAAATTATTCCTATGGTCAATAATTGGTTTGCTGAGATTGGGCGATTTGTCATCTATGCCGTACTCTTTGTACTCTTAATGGCAGCATATGGTTTTGTGCTTCATCAGTTTGAGATAATTCCGATAGGAGGAAAGAAAGCACCATCCTTTGTTTTCTTATTGTTTTTTCAATGGTGGTATGTTGTGAAATTTCCCCAAAATAACCAGGGAGAAAAAAAACACTTTTTAGTCTATTTCGCGCTTCAATATATTTTAATAGTTGTAACCGCCCTTTTAAGTGCCTTTTTTCTGTATTATTTTTTTCAAACGTCAACGGGATTACTTATGTTAGACGCTTATATTCAACAGAGTTTGTTAGAATTAAATTCCTTTAAGGAAGTGATTGTTAGTCAAGAAGGGGGGGAGTATTACAATAGCCTTCATGCAGGAATAAAGTCAATTGATGCATACAGTATTGCAAAAGATGATTTTGCCCAAAAGATTGCTTTAGGATTTTTACCTAATTTGTTAATTTCACTTTATTATAAAAAATAATCATGGAAAATACCTCAGAAACAGCTGCATCGTCCTCCATACTAGCCCTAAAATATGGCTTTATTAATGGTATATTAAGTTTTCTCTTTTCTACATTTGTTAATTTGATGGGTTGGAATGAGCAGTTTCAAGAATCCATTGGTTGGATTTCTGGCATATGGTCGCTCGTGTTAACGGTTACTATTTCTGTTTTATGCTTAAGAGAGTATAGAGAGCAAAACGGAGGTTATATTAGCTATGGCCAAGGTTTAGGTTTAACTGCTTTACTAGGTGCAATTACCGGATTAGCTGCTGGTGGCTTTAACTATATTTATATTCAGTTTATCGATAATACGGTCATTCAACGCCAAATGGAAATTGCCAGAGAGCGAATGGAGGATCAGGGATTAACGGCTAGTCAAATTCAAAGTGCTGAGGAAATGACTTCATTTATGATGAATCCTGGTATGCAATTCGCTATTGTGGTTGTTATGAGCCTTATTTTTAATTTCTTGTTAGGCTTAATCGTTGCAGCAGTAGTTAAAAGGGAAAAGCCAATTTTTGAATAAAATGGTTAGTCTCATTAAGAAAGACGTTATTGCCTTATTTAGCTCTTGGATGGGCTGGGGGACTATTTCGTCTTTTTTTATTTTAATGGGTGTTTATGTTTGGGTGATTGATGGGAACGTGTTAGATTTTGGCTTTGCTGAATTATCTGTTTTCTTTGATTTAAGCCCTTGGTTTTTCTTATGCTTGGTTCCTGCCTTGTCAATGAATAGCTTTTCAGAGGAAATGGATCGAGGATCTTTTCAACTGCTTCGCTCTTTGCCATTAACAATCAATCAGATTTTAGCGGCTAAGCTTTTATCCTTAGTATGCATTATTCTCATCACCTTACTTCCGAGTATTTTATTTGTTTATGCGATAGGTTCCTTAGGATTACCTACTAACAATTTTGATTCCTCTTTGATTTTAGGAGGGTATGTATCTTTATTTCTGTTGAATTTATGCTTTATTGCCTTAGGTATATTGGCGTCAAGTGTAAGTAAAAAGCAACCCGTTGCTTTTTTAGTAGGATTGGTTTTTAATTTTCTTTTTTGGCAAGGAGCGAAGGAAATTGGAGTTGAATGGATGGATCTATCCTATCATTACAGCCGCATGAGCATGGGATTAATTAGCACGGGGGACTTAGTATTCTATGGTGGATTTTTAGCGGTAGTTATCGGAATTACTCAAATTCGCCTGCGCAACTTTATTTAAATTCGATAATCGAAATTTTTTCTGAACAGAATTCTATTTCATTCAATTCATTAGAGGCGATAATGATGAGCTTATGTCTTTGATCGTTTAGTCGATTAAAAAACCATTGCTTCGCCTGTTCATCAAAATTCGTGGTAGGTTCATCTAGTAATAAGACGGGTCTTTCAGATAATAAAGCAAAACCTAACTTTATCTTTTGCCGCATTCCGGAGGAATAATTTTTGATTAATTTAAATCTTCCAGGCTGTAAGTCAATGAATTTTTCTAATGAGTCTATATCAACAGAAGAGGGTAGGTAGTTATTTTTCACCAAAATCGCTAGATGTTCTGGAAGTGTATACTCTTCAATTAATTCGACATAAGGAGCGGCGTACGTTATTTGTGTATAGACTAATTCAGGATCAATTCCTGTCATTTCGATCTTGCCTGAATTAGGTAAGGTAAACTGAGCGATTAATTGTAGCAGTGTTGATTTACCAGATCCATTAGGTCCCGTAATTGCATAGGAATGACCAACTTTAAACTGGTGACTGAAATCCCGAATGACAAATTCTTGTCTAAACTTTTTGGAAAGGTTGGTAGCAAGAATTTCCATATAGAATTATCCCTTCATAATACCGCGTTCCGAATTCCTGATGAAATCGATTATTTCATTTCTTTCCGGCGTATTAGGTAATTGTGACTCAATTTCGGCTAATGCAGCATTCGTATTAAGCCCTTTTAGATAAAGAAAACGATAGGCCTCTTGAATAATATTGATTTGTTCGTCGGTATAATTGCGTCTACGTAAGCCTACTGAATTAACCCCGGCATATGTTAATGGTTCACGACCTGATTTTGTAAATGGAGGAACGTCTTTTCGTACTAAGGAGCCTCCTGAAATCATTACATGTTGTCCTATTGTCGCGAATTGATGAATAGCAGATGAGCCTCCAATGATCGCAAAGTCTCCTACTGTTACGTGACCAGCCATTTGAACTGAATTAGCCAGTATGCAATGGTCTCCAATGAAACAGTCATGCGCTACGTGCACATAGGCCATAATTAGGCAATTTTTACCAATTACTGTTTTCAACTTATCAGAGGTACCCCGATTAATGGTTACGCATTCTCGAATCGTAGAATTATCTCCAATTTCAGCCGTTGTAATTTCTCCACCAAACTTTAAATCTTGAGGGATTGCTGAAATAACTGCACCCGGAAAAATGCGCACATTTTTACCAATACGGGCACCTGGGTAGATGGTGACATTAGACCCAATCCAAGTTCCGTCGCCTATTTCTACATCCTCATGAATAGAAGTGAACGCTTCGATGCTAACATTAGCACCAATTTTGGCTTTAGGATTAATATGGGTTAACTGATGAATCATATATAAAATCTTACGATTTACGAACTAAACTAGCAGTCATTTCTGCCTCACAAACTACTTGCCCAGCCACATAGGCCTTACCAGTCATTTTAGCAATTCCTCGTCTGATAGGTGCTTGTAGTTCACATTTAAAAATAATAGTATCCCCTGGGATTACACTTCTTCTAAAACGGCAGTTTTCTATGCCCACTAGGTACGGCCAATAATTTTCTGGATCATCTACTGAACTTAAAACAAGTATACCCCCAGTTTGCGCCATCGCCTCCACTTGCATAACACCAGGCATTACTGGATTGTTTGGGAAGTGCCCCATAAAGTAGTTCTCATTCATGGTTACGTTCTTTACGCCTACAACACTATTATCATCCAAGTAAATGATTTTATCAATCATTTGGAATGGGTAGCGGTGTGGAAGTAGTTCGTATACCCGTTCGTGAGTAAAAATAGGAGGTTGCTTAGGATCGTAGGTGGGAACTTTATTTTTCTCAGCGTCTAACATCAATTTCTTGATCTTACGGGCAAGTTCTACATTAGAAGCATGTCCTGGACGAGAGGCAAGAATTTGCGCTTTAATAGGACGTCCTACTAAAGCTAAATCCCCCATTAAATCCAACAATTTATGGCGAGCCATTTCATTGCTGAAATGTAGGTTCGTATTATTCAAGATTCCAGCTTCTTTAGAAACAGAAACCTTTGGCTTACCTAAAACTTCGGATAAATGGGCTAATTCAGCTTCTGAATAATCTTTATCTGCAATGACAATAGCATTATTTAAATCGCCACCTTTTATTAATCCTGCTTTATAAAGAGCCTCAATCTCGTGTACAAAACAGAAGGTTCTACACATAGAGAAGTCCTTCTCAAACTGAGATACGTGGCTCAAGTTAGCGTGCTGGCTAGAAAGGAATTTAGAATTGTAATCTACCATAACTGCCATACGGTAGTCATTCAATGGTAAGGCAGCTAATTCAATGCCGCTTTCTAGGTCTTTGTAGCGTACTTCTTCTGTTAATTCAAAGAATTTACGATGGGCGTCTTGCTCGACAAGAACGGCGTCTTTTAATGCTTCGACAAATTTGATTGAACTTCCATCCATGATAGGAGGTTCGGGTCCATCTAATTGTATTAATATGTTATCAACTTCTAATCCTACAAGCGCAGCTAGAACATGTTCAACTGTATTGATTCGTGCGCCATTATGTTCAATTGTGGTTCCACGAGATGTATCTACCACATAATCTACGTCAGCATCTGCAATAGGTTGACCTGGTAAATCAACACGTTGAAATTTGATGCCGTGGTTTGCTGGAGCAGGTAAAAAAGTCATGTTGGCAACTACGCCCGTATGTAATCCTACACCAGATAGGGTAACAGCTTTGGTAATGGTATGTTGCTTATTATTCATACGCAATTAAGATTCTATTCGTTTTAATAAGTCCGGTAATTGACGTAATAAAGCATTACGCTTCAGGTATTCGCTGTTAGGGGAGGCCGGAGTTCCACCTAATATTTGCCCTTCTTTTTTTACCGTTTTCGTGACACCGGATTGGGCTGTTACGATTGTTTTATCTGCTATGGTAATGTGTCCAGCAACACCTACTTGACCACCAATTAAGCAATTTTTTCCAATTTTAGTAGAACCTGAAACACCGGTTTGTGCGGCGATGGCTGTATTTGTGCCTACTTCTACATTATGTGCAATTTGAACTAAATTGTCTATTTTAACTCCACTTCTAATCAAAGTTGAGCCCATTGTAGCGCGGTCAATAGTTGTATTTGCCCCTACACTGACATTATCTTCTAATACGACATTACCTAATTGTGGTATGGTGCTAAAAGATCCATCTGATTGTGGGGCAAAACCAAATCCATCTGATCCAATAACTGCATTTGCATGAATAGTGCAATTATTACCGATAATGGTGTCATTGCAAATGACTACTCCTGGATAAATCATACAATTATTACCTATGGATACTTTATTCCCAATAGTAACGTGTGCTGCAATGTAATTATTATCTCCCAGGGTAGAGTTAGAACCAATACTTGAAAATGGCCCCAAATATAAATCTGAACCTATTTTAGCGGTTTCAGCGATCGAACTAGGTTGTTGAATCCCTGTTTCTTTAACGGAGGTAAACTCTTGGTATTTTTGGAGTAAAACAGTAAAAGCTGAATACGGGTCTTTGACCTTAATTAAGGTAGCTAATGGTTTTTCTTTTAGGATTAAATCATCAGCCACAATGATTGCCGTGGCTTTTGACTGATATAAATATGATTCGTATTTAGGATTGGCTAAAAAAGAGATACTTCCCGTTTGTCCCTCCTCAATTTTATGAAATGTCGATATACTTGCTGACCCGTCACCATCTACTGTTCCTTGAATTAATTGGGCTATTTGATCAACAGTAAATTTCATTCGTTCAAACGATGTTTAATAATGGCAATGAGAATTTCCATTAGCTCAATTCTCCTTGCAAATATACGCTCTTTGGACAACAAAAATAGTATTTTTTTACAATCTTGCTTAAAGCTTGGATGGTCGGTAAATCGGAGGCTTCGAGTAATTCGACAACTTGTCCTTTTTTGTTGACCATCTTAATCGTGTTGTCCCCTTGTACATAGGCCGCGTTCGATGTAGACCCTTCTACCACAAAATAGGTTAATTCGTCTTCGGTAATACCATATTCTCGTTTTATCGATTCTTCAATTTCGACTCTTTTTGCCTTAGGTAGAGGCTGAGAGCCTAATTTGCAGGTGAATAATTTTCTGGCCAAAAAATGCGAACACAAATGCTTTAGAATTTTATCACTTGAATTCTTCCATTCTTTAATGGCTGCCCACACATCATGGTCATCTAATTCAGTGAAGGAAATCAGTAAATTTTCATTAGTAGAAAATTCTTCCCAAGTGTAGGTGTTCTTTAAGAATGTTTTAAGCGGGGTAGAGCAGGTCAGTTTTTGACCTTGCGCAATCAGATACTTAGCACGTCGCAAAATTTGAATCAGCATGGTTTCAGCAGCAATAGCCGTTTTATGCAAATAAACTTGCCAATACATGAGGCGTCTAGCCATTAAGAAGTTTTCGGTTGAATAAATTCCCTTTTCCTCAATTACTAACTGTTCATTGACGAGGTCCATCATACTGAGCAAACGTTCAGAACCAATAAAACCCTCCCTTACTCCGGTATAAAATGAATCCCTGCTTAAGTAATCTAGTCGATCAACATCTAATTGGCTTGATACGAGTTGATGGAAAAATTTGCGGTGGTATTTATTTTCAAATATTTGAATGGCTAAATCTAATTGTCCATTAAAATGAATATTTAACTTATTCATTAACAAAGTCGAAACATCCTCATGTTTCACCTCATTCAATAGGGTATATTCGAGAACGTGTGAAAAGGGTCCATGTCCAATATCATGTAATAAAATGGCAATTTCTGCCGCTTGACGCTCTTCATTGGTGATAGTATATCCTTTTGCTTTTAGGTTGTCTAAGACTTGATCCATTAAATGCATGGCTCCTAATGCATGATGGAAACGTGTGTGATGCGCACCTGGGTAAACAAATTCAGCTAAACCCAATTGTTTAATACGTTTAAGTCGCTGAAAATAAGGGTGGTCAATCAGTTCAAGAATTAATGGATTATTGATTTTAATAAAACCATAAATCGGATCATTAATAATTTTAGTCGGGTACATGGGATATTCTTTTCCGAAATTTAGCTAAAAAGGTTAGTATTCCTTAATTTTGTGTCACATTGAATTCCGTTAACGGATGTACAATGCGGACTTGTAGCTCAGTTGGTTAGAGCATCTGACTCATAATCAGGGGGTCCATGGTTCGAGCCCATGCTGGTCCACTCTTTTTTTTACCATACTCTTCACAAGGGAGTATGGTTTTTTTTATCCAAAAAATTTAAAATAGAGAAGCGCCACTGCCGCTAGTGTCATGATGACAAGAGCCGCAAATCCCAGTACATTAGACAAGGTAGAATTGGTATTTTCTCCCATTATTTCTTTGTTATTCGAAATATGTAGAATAATGGCAATTAAAACGGGCGCTGTCATGCCATATAAAATGGCCGTGTATATAAGGGCATTAATCGGAGTTATGCCTATGTAGTTTAGAGAAAGACCTACTAATAGGGATAAGGCGATGATGGAGTAGAAGCCTTTGGCCTCCTGAAACTTTTTATTTAATCCTTGTTCCCAACCAAACGTTTCTGTGAATATATAAGATAGAGAGCCGCTTAACACAGGAATAGCGATAAGACCAGTGCCCAATATACCAATGGCAAATAACCAATAGGCCATGTCGCCAGCTAGCGGCTTAAGTGCTGATGCAGCTTGTTCCACTGTGTCTATTTGATGGATTCCGCTTTTATATAGAACCGTCCCTGTAGTTAGAATGATGAAATACATGACAAAACCTGAAAATCCCATGCCGAAATCAACATCTTGTTCCATCTCCTGAATAATCCGTTTATTCACCATGAGTTTTTTATGTACACTCATTTCTTCCACTTCTACTGAAGCTTGCCAAAAGAACAAATAGGGTGAAATAGTTGTACCTAGAATACCAACTAAGATGGCCAGATATTCTTTGTTAAATTGAATATTGGGTACAAATGTGGCCATAAATATTTCCTTTAGGTCTTGCTTGTAGAGAAATGGAACGATAAAGTAGACCAGCATCACAATGCATAAATACTTTAAGATGGCGGCAATTTTTGCATAGGGCAAATAAATAATTAAGCCTAATAAAAGAAAGGTAAACAGGACACTAAAATAACTTTGCTCTATGCTAGGAAAAAGTAAATTGCCCACAGCACCCATGCCTGCGATATCAGCACCTATATTCAGGATGATTGCAGGGAAACTGAACAGCAACATCAGATAAAGCACTGGCTTGGGGTAATGCTTTTTAAGAGTTCCCGTTAATCCCTGTTTGGTAACTAATCCTATTCTAGCACACATTTGCTGAAGGGCAGCCATCAAGGGGAAGGCAATTAAAGCCGTCCAAAGGGTAGAGAGGCCCCATCCTGCACCTGCTTGTGAATAGGTAGCAATCCCCGAAGGATCATCATCGCTTGCACCTGTGACTAACCCAGGCCCTAAAAGTCTCCAAAAGCGAGCAATCTTTGATTTAATTTTCATTTAATTTATCAGTATGTTGGTAATTTACTAAGTATAGATTTCGAATCAATATATTTTTGTACATTACAGTTATATCTAACCACTTCATAATGCTCTTTCTTTTTCAATCAATATTTGTCATGACGCTATTTACTAGTTTTATGACACCTTCGATTATCTTTTTGAAATCAAGAGGGTCTTTATTCGCTAATCCTAACATTTATTTAGCCGCACTTTTTTTTATTTCCGGGATCTATTGTTTGACTGTTTATTCGATGTCTTTAGGGCATAGTTTATTATTTACGGTCTTGCTATATGGCAATTTTTCGTCTATTTATTTCTTAATAGGACCATTATTGTTTTTCTATTTAAAAAGTTTGAAAACGGGGTCAACTAGTTTAAGTCGGGTAGATCTCCTTCATTTTATACCCTTTGCACTCGTCTTTATTGATACCATCCCGTATTATTTATCTGATTATTCCTACAAAGTCCAGGTGGTACAGCAAGTGTTTAGTAATTGGACTTCGATGTTCACTATTCGTTTAGGTTTCGTATTCAATGCGGCACATTTATACGTTTTTAGGCCGCTTTTATTGACTTTTTATACAGTATGGGGAATAAGGTATTTATTTCAAAATCAGGTTTATTTTTTTAAGGCTACTCGATTAGGGAGATGGTTGATGCTATTCTTATTTTTTCAGTGGCTGGTCTTTGTGGGAATGAGTTCTGTTTTTTTGGGTGTTTGGTTAGAAAATTCGTACGGATTTACACAGTTCAATTACCCAAGTGAAATTAAATATGTTTCCCTGGTATCGTATATGGTGATGGTTTGTACTTTGTATTTTTTTCCTCAGATTATTTATCTGAATGCAGAGCGATTTAAACGCGTATTAAATTACCAAGAGGCCTATTGGTGGAAGATGGATCAAGCTATGAATACTTGTTACATTTTCGAAAAGCCCTTTTTAAAGGCTGACTTGACTTTGGATCAATTCGGGGAATTAGTCCAAAAGGATACAAAAGAATTGCACGATTTTTTTGAACTTTATCTTTTCACTAACTTCACAGATGAAATGAATCGATTGCGGGTTCAATTTGCGAGGAATTTAATCAAACATGGATGTATGAAAAAAGCCTGTTTGAAGAATTTGCACTTAGAATCTGGATTTAGTACCTCTAATGATTTAGATTTTTATTTTTTAGAATTTGAAGGTCTAACTATTCAGGGTTTCATCCAATCAATTACTAAATAGCGCTATGAAAAGTACTTTTATTACATTTTTATTTATTTGTTCTGTTCAAGTTGCTTTTGGTCAAAAGGTGATCAGTTCTTCAATTGGTTCAGGTGGTTCAACTACGACAGTGAATGGAAAGTATTATTCCCAAATCATTGGGCAACAAAGCGCCGTTACCGGAACTTCCAATACAGGAGGTGTGGTTGTTCGTCAAGGATTTAAGCAACCGTCTTTGTTAGCAAGAAGTATAGCTGCCTCCGGCATCAAGTTGAATGTACAAGAAGAAAATCCGATTACTTACACTACCTATCCGAATCCATTTGTTGATAAATTAACGATCGGGTTCTCGGTGCCTAGTACAAAGCCGACTTTTGTGGCTATTTATGATCAATTAGGATCGGTCATTTACCAGCACACCTATGAAGCGCCCATAAAAGAAATTGTATTTACAGACTTTTCTGGGATTCGTGTAGGTAAGTATGTTCTGCATGTAATTTCCTCTGGAAAACCTTTTGCAACTACTATTGTAAAAGAATAACTAGAGGCTGAAAGCCACATATTTATTGCCTTTGGGTGTCCCTAATTTAGTTCCTCCACAGGCGATGACAATGTATTGTTTACCATCCACTGAATAGGTGGATGGAGTAGCAAAAGCTGCTGCGGGCAAGGTAATTGTGCGTAGCAGCTTTCCTGTTTTACTAGCATAGATGCGCAATTTGCCATCTTTTGCCGCTCCGATAATTAAAAGCCCGCTTGCTGTCACTATGGGACCTCCATAATTTTCGGCCCCTGTTCCAGTAATTCCTTTTTGAGCTAAGGCTGGTTCGTCGCCAAAAGGAATTTTCCATAGGTATTTACCAGTATTTAGATCGATGGCATTCAATGTTCCCCAGGGAGGACTCAGAGCGGGTAGGCCTTTAGAATCTAAGAATTTGTTATATCCCGTCATTTGATAGGGAGAAATGTAACCTTTGGCGGATGAAGACGCGACTTCCTTAGGAACCTCATTCAAAATATAGGAAAGGATATTTTCTCTATCCTCTTTAGAAAGTTGGCTGAAGCCAGGCATCATCCCTTTCCCATTGTTTATTAATTGTTGCAGGTAAGGCTTTGTTCTTTTGGAGGATATGTCAACTAATGAGGGGTATTCGCTCATGGGATTACCTCTTTTGTTAGCTCCATGGCAGGATTGACAATTCGTTTGATAGGCTTTTTCTCCAGGATTTGAGCTATTCGATTTTGCCGGAACCATCTTTTGAATCCAGCCCATTTCATTGCTATTGACATACAGAATACCGTCAGGGTCCGCAGCTGCGCCACCCCATTCTCCACCTCCATCAAATCCAGGTAAAATTAGATTGTCTTTTTCGCTTGGTGCATCGTGCCATCCTTTATTTAATGATGCTAAGGTTTTCAGTAGTTCCTCTTTGTTTTCTGCATAGGGGTTAATGTCGGTGTTCTGAATTTCTGATGATAATCGAGCATAGGGTTTTGGGATTGTGGGAAAGGGTTGTGTTAACCACGCTTTTTCACCTGCTAATAAAGAACCCTTTACTTTTTTCTCCAAAATAGGGAATAAGGGTTTCCCGCTAATTCGATCAAATAAGAAAACAAAACCTTGCTTCGTGATTTGAGCCACTGCTGCTCTTTTTTTTCCATTATGAGTGACCGTAATTAAATTAGGCGGCGCGGGTAAATCACGGTCCCAAAGGTCGTGGTGTGTGGTTTGGTAATGCCATAGACGTTTACCCGTTTTAGCATCAAGGGCAAGTAAGCAGTTCGAAAACAAGTTAGATCCTTTTCGATTTCCACCATAGAAATCATACCCTGCAGACCCTGTGGGTACAAATAAGATGCCTCTTTCCGTATCCACTGCCATTCCAGCCCAGTTATTTGCGGCACCAGTGTGGGTATTGAGATATGCATCCTTTGGCCATGATTCAAAACCTTTCTCCCCCGGATAGGGAATCGTATGAAAGGTCCAAACTAACTTGCCTGTTATCACATCGAAAGCTCGAATGTCACCTGGAGCGGCATCTGCACCCTCAGAAAGACGAACGGGCATAATGATGAGATTGTGGTAAATGGTGCCTGGCGTATTCGAAATGATGAATTTATTCGCCGCGATAGAAGGTAAGCCCAGATGTAAGTCTATTTTGCCTTGATCACCAAAGCTAGGAATTGGTTTTCCTGTCTCTGCATCTAAAGCCCAGAGATTTGGCCCTGCTGTATATAAAATACGCTTTTCTATACCATTAGTCCAATAACTTACTCCTCTAGAGGTACTAGCCCAGTTTTTCAATGGATCTCCAAATCGCCATATTTCTTTTCCCGTCGCAGCATCCAAAGCAAAAGCTTGGACAGTAGAACTTACACCATACAGAATACCTTTGCTGATGATTGGATTAACCTGCATTTGGCCGGAGTCAGGAAGATTGTATTCCCACGCAACTTTTAGGTGATCAACGTTTGCTGGATTTATTTGTGTTAGCGTAGAATAGTGGTTTCGGTCAGCCCCACCTAAATACTCAGCCCAATCTTCAGAGGACGCAAATGCAAAGGCCAACAACGCTAAAGCTAAACACTTTTTATACATACAATTTAAAATTATACTGCTAGTTTAGTGTGATTTTAGCTCTAAACCATATCCAAATGAAATTATTTGCTCTGTTATCTGCTTGCTTTTCCGTTTGAGATGATTCTCGTAAGTATATGAGCACGTATGCGAAAATTTCATTTGGCACAAATTATGAAAAAGTTTATTCGGATTGGGCAGTAAATTCAACAGGTTTTTCTCTTAAAATAGTGGTTCTAATACATTTACATTAAACTAATCGATAATGGGTTCAATTTTAGGTCTTTTCTTTCATTCATTAGGTGGTTTCGCCTCTGGTAGTTTTTATATTCCATACCGAAAGATTCAGGTATGGTCTTGGGAAAGTGCTTGGATTGTGGGTGGGGTATTCTCTTGGTTAATTGTACCTTTTTTGGCTGCCTGGCTGACCATTCCTGACTTTATGGGGATAATTCAGGACATTGATTCTGATACGTTTTTTTGGACTTTTGTTTTTGGTGTGTTGTGGGGAATTGGTGGGTTGACCTTTGGTCTTGCCATGCGTTATTTAGGCATGTCCTTGGGAATGTCTATTGCCTTAAGCTTGTGCAGTATATTCGGAGCTTTAGTACCACCTATTTACAGAGAAATAGCTGGATTAGCTGGAGACACTATTTCGCACATTGTGGGAAGTACAGGTGGTCAGGTGGTTTTATTGGGTATTTTAGTTTGTGTTTTTGGGATTTTTCTATGTGGTAAAGCAGGGATGATGAAGGAAGGGGAGTTGTCCAAAGAACAAAAGCAAGAGACCATAAAAGAGTTTAGTTTGACCAAAGGGTTGATTGTGGCAACCATTTCGGGACTTTGCTCAGCTTGTTTCAACTTTGGTATTGAGGCAGGAAAAGACATGGCAAATGTTGCGGTTGCAAAAGGCTGTGATCCATTGTTCCAAAATAACGTCATTTTTATCGTGGTTTTATGGGGCGGCTTCTTAACAAATTTTCTCTATTGTATGTATTTGAACTTTTCGAATAAGTCATTTGGTGATTATTTGAATGCTTCAGCCCCTTTAAAAATGAATTATTTATTTGCAGCCGTTGCAGGTACAACCTGGTTTCTTCAATTCTTTTTTTACGGAATGGGGGAGAGTAAATTAGGTAATGGGGCGAGTTCATGGATTTTGCACATGGCCACGATTATCATTACTTCTAATTTTTGGGGTCTTTATTTCAAAGAATGGAAAGGAGTTTCGTCCAAAACGATGCGTACCGTTATAGGAGGCATTGTGGTGATTCTGATCTCTGTTATTATTGTAGGTATTGGTAACTCTATTCATTAATTTTCAGTTAGATTCAACTAGATTAATATCTTCTCCCTTGTAAACCGGATTAAAGGAAAAGCTCACTTAAATTTATTTTGGGAGCAGTCCTTTAGCCTCTATTTTATTTGGCAAAATATCAATTTTACAGTCGATTTGCCTTGCATTTTTGCAAAAAAAACGCGATTTTTGTAGCTTAATTATAATTAAAGCGCCTTTTAAATTAATTTATATAATGAGCAATTCCCCAACCACCTTGTTTGATAAAGTATGGGATTCACATGTCATTCGAAAAATTGAAGATGGTCCTGATGTTTTTTTCATTGATCGTCATTTTATTCATGAAGTAACCTCACCTGTAGCTTTTTTAGGTCTTGAAACACGCGGAATTGGCGTATTATTTCCAGAGCGTACGTTTGCTACAGCAGATCACAATACACCTACCATTAACCAGCACTTACCAGTTGAGGACCCTCTTTCAGCGAATCAATTGTTGCAATTAGAGAAGAATACGGCAAAGTACGGTATTTCTCATTGGGGTCTTGGTAATCCTAAAAATGGTATCGTACACGTGGTAGGTCCAGAGAATGGAATCACTTTGCCGGGGATGACGATTGTATGTGGGGATTCTCATACCTCTACACACGGTGCTTTTGGAGCTATTGCCTTTGGTATCGGTACCTCAGAAGTAGAAATGGTTCTTTCGTCTCAATGTATCATGCAACCTAAGCCTAAGAAAATGCGCATTAATGTGAATGGGGATTTAGGTAAAGGAGTTACACCAAAGGATGTGGCCCTATACATTATTTCTAAATTAACTACCTCTGGTGCTACGGGATATTTTGTAGAATATGCGGGGGATGTTTTTGAAAAAATGTCAATGGAGGGCCGTATGACAGTGTGCAACTTGAGTATCGAGATGGGTGCACGTGGTGGTATGATTGCTCCTGATCAAACTACCTTTGACTATATCAAGGGTCGTGAATTAGCACCGAAAGGGGCTGATTGGGACAAGCAATTAGCGTATTGGAAAACGTTGAAAACAGATGCAGGAGCTTCTTTTGATGAAGAAATTACCTTCTTAGCGTCTGATATTGAACCTATGATTACCTATGGTACTAATCCTGGAATGGGAATGGGTATTTCGAAACAAATTCCTAATGCGGAAGATGTAGAAGGCGGCGTATCAACCTATGAGAAGTCGTTGGAATATATGGGCTTTGCTCAAAATGATTCGATGATTGGTAAGAAAGTGGATTATGTATTCATTGGCTCGTGTACGAATGGTCGTATTGAAGATTTCCGTGCTTTTGCTTCTATTGTCAAGGGACGTAAGAAGGCCGATCATGTAACGGCTTGGGTGGTGCCTGGTTCTCATATTGTGGAAGCGCAGATTAGAGAAGAAGGTATTTACGATATTTTGACGGAAGCAGGTTTTGCCTTGCGTCAGCCAGGATGTTCGGCTTGTTTAGCGATGAACGATGACAAGATACCGGCTGGTAAATATGCGGTAAGTACATCTAATCGCAATTTCGAGGGTCGTCAAGGACCTGGTTCTCGTACCTTATTAGCGAGTCCATTAGTCGCTGCTGCGGCTGCAATTACAGGTGTTGTAACCGACCCAAGAGAATTTTTATAAGATCGATAAAATAAAAGCAATATGGCTTACGATAGTTTTAATGTATTAAAAAGTTCCGCTGTACCTCTTCCGATTGAGAATGTGGATACAGACCAAATCATCCCGGCTCGTTTCCTGAAGGCAACAGAGCGAACAGGTTTTGGGGATAATTTATTTAGAGACTGGCGTTATGATAAAAACGATGCTCCCAAGGCAGATTTCGTTTTAAATAATCCGACTTATTCGGGTAAGATTTTAGTAGGAGGAAAGAACTTTGGTTCTGGCTCTTCTCGTGAGCATGCCGCTTGGGCTATTTACGACTATGGCTTTCGTTGTGTGGTATCGTCCTTTTTTGCGGATATTTTCCGTGGAAATGCGATTAACGTAGGTGTCTTACCTGTTCAAGTTAGTCCTGAATTTTTGCATGAAATTTTTACAGCGATAGAGGCTGATCCTAAGGCAGAGTTAGAAGTTAATCTTCCTGAACAAACGATAACGATTGTAGCGACAGGAGCATTTGAAAAATTTGCTATCAATGGCTATAAAAAGAATAATTTATTGAATGGTTTCGATGATATCGATTATTTACAAGCGATGAAATCAGAGATCAGTACGTTTGCCGAAAACCGTTAGTCTGTTGAAGCGCCACATAGAAATAATGGACACGACCCTTCGCGATGGGGAACAAACCAGCGGAGTATCGTTTTCAGCCTCAGAAAAATTAACCATAGCTCAATTGCTTTTGACCGAATTGAAGGTCGATCGCATTGAGATAGCCTCTGCGCGTGTTTCTGAAGGAGAATTTCAGGCGGTGAAGAAAATCACCTCTTGGGCGGCCTTAAATGGCTTCTTAGATAAAGTGGAGGTGTTGACTTTTGTCGATGGAGGAACGTCTGTTCAGTGGATGGCGGATGCGGGAGCTAAGGTGATGAATTTGTTGACCAAAGGTTCTTTAAACCACCTAAAACATCAGCTAAAGAAGACCCCTGAGCAACACTTTAATGAAATAGCGGAGACCATAAGCTTAGCTAAGTCCAATGGTTTATCTGTCAATGTTTATTTAGAAGATTGGAGTAATGGCATGCGCAATAGTGCAGATTACGTATTTCAATACTTAGATTTCCTTCAAACACAAGCTGTTGATCGCGTTTTGTTACCAGATACCTTAGGTATTTTAACGCCGTATGAGGTATCGGATTTCATCAAGCAACTAGTTTCTCGTTATCCGAAAACTCATTTTGACTTTCATGCGCACAATGATTATGATTTAGGTACGGCAAATGCCTTAGAAGCAGTGCGTTGCGGCGTTCATGGATTGCACCTTACTGTTAATGGAATGGGTGAACGTGCTGGAAATGCACCTTTAGCTAGTGTTATTGCGGTTTTGAACGATTATCAAAAAGATGTAAAGACGTCTGTTTGTGAGAAATCACTCTACCGGGTTAGTAAGTTAGTGGAAACATTCTCTGGTTTCCGTATTCCGGTGAATAAGCCCGTGGTGGGAGAAAATGTCTTTACTCAAACCGCAGGGATACATGCTGATGGAGATAAAAAGAATAATCTGTACCACAATGATTTAATGCCTGAACGTTTTGGCAGAGAACGTAAATACGCACTAGGAAAGACATCAGGTAAAGCTAATATTGAGAATAATCTAGCAGCGTTGGGTATTCAATTATCGGATCAAGATCTAAAGCTAGTCACTCAACGAATTATTGAATTAGGGGATCGCAAAGAAGTGGTTACCCAAAATGACCTTCCCTATATTATCTCCGATGTATTAGATAGTAATTCAATCGATGAACGCGTTCAAGTATTGAATTATGTACTGACTCATTCTAAGGATTTGCGTCCGTCTGTTACACTTAAGATTTCCATTAATGGGGAGATTTTCGAGGAACACGCACAAGGGGATGGCCAATACGATGCCTTTATGAAAGCATTAGGTATCATCTTTGAAAAGCATGGTAAGATTTTACCTGTTTTAAAGGATTATGCAGTACGTATTCCTCCAGGAGGGGATTCGGATGCTCTTTGTGAGACGATTATTACCTGGTCTCATGCAGGCAAGGAGTTAATTACGAGAGGTTTAGATTCTGACCAAACGGTTTCAGCCATTAAGGCCACTCAAAAAATGTTGAATTTGATATAAATAAATTACTAATGGCGAAGAAGCATATATTAATTGTTCCAGGTGATGGAATTGGTCAAGAAGTGACCGAAGTAGGAAAGAAAGTACTCGAAAAGATTGCTGCTAAATTTGGGCATGAATTTACTTATGATGATGCTTTGATTGGCCATGTGGCAATAGAGGCGACAGGGGATCCTTTGCCTGCAGATACTTTGGCTAAGATGAAAGCCTCGGATGCAGTTCTTTTTGGAGCCGTAGGTCACCCGAAGTACGATAATGATCCTTCAGCAAAGGTTCGTCCTGAGCAGGGCTTATTAAAGATGCGTAAAGAATTAGGGTTGTATGCGAATCTTCGTCCTATTAAATTATTTGATGAACTATTGAGCGCATCTAGCATTAAGCCAGAAATTTTAAAGGGAGCGGATATATTGTTCTTTCGTGAATTGACTGGGGATATCTATTTTGGTGAAAAAGGCCGTAAAAACAATGGTGATACCGCGTATGATGTGGCAGAGTATAGTCGCTTCGAAGTAGAGCGTATTGGTCGCAAGGCTTTTGAGGCAGCGCGAACTCGTAAGAAACATTTGGTTTCTGTTGATAAGGCGAACGTTTTAGAATCCTCTCGTTTATGGCGTGAAGAGATCCAAAAATTAGCATTGGAATACCCAGATGTAACCGTTGAATACCAATTCGTTGATGCTACAGCGATGCTTTTGATCAAGGATCCGAAGCGTTTTGATGTAGTAGTCACAGCAAATTTATTTGGCGATATCTTAACGGATGAAGCTTCTCAAATCGCTGGTTCCATGGGTATGCTTGCATCAGCTTCTATCGGTGATGGAACGGGTGTTTATGAGCCTATTCACGGTTCAGCACACGATATCACGGGAAAAGGCTTAGCGAATCCTATGGCTTCAGTTCTATCAGCAGCACTTTTGTTAGATATTTCTTTCGGAATGAAAGCTGAGTCTGAAGTAGTCATTAATGCGGTAGATCAAGTATTGAAGAAAGGTTACCGTACGGGTGATATCGCAGATTCAACCACGGATAAATCAATGATTTTAGGAACGGAAGCTATCGGTGAAGAGATCTTGAAATTGATTTAATTGAATTTACTTGTATTTTTAGCTCAGTATCTTCGGACGCTGAGTTTTTTTATATCTAGACATTTCAACTATGAAACACTTGTTCTTATTACTTTTTGCTTTTAGTGTTTTAGGCCAAAGTCCTAAAGAAACTATCCAAGTCACCGATTTATTGAAAATCAAGACTGCTGGAAGACCACTCGTATCTCCCAAAGGAACTCAATTTCTATATACCGTTACTTCAATTGTGGATGATCCAGATAAAAAGAACGATTTTGTGTACCAAACACATCTATATCTTGGTAATCTTCAAACAGGTGAATCGAGAGCTTTAACCTCTGGGAAAAACTCCATTTCATCTCCTTCTTGGAGTCCAGATGGCAGTAAAATAGCTTTTTCAAGAGATATGGGGTCTAAGTCCCAAGTGTATGTCTTGGATTTAGCAGGAGGGGAGCCGCAAGCAATTACTAGTTTGCCTTTTGGAGTTTCTAATCCGGTTTGGTCTTCCTCCGGCCACGAGATCTATTTCCAATCTTCTTTCACAGTCAAAGAATTCCTAGTGGATTCGGTTTATAATAAAAAAGGTTTGTTGCCATCTTGGACTTTGGAAAAACCGATGCTTTTGGGTATTACTAAAAAAGCGAAGCCAAATCCAAATGGAAACATCGACGAGGTACGTTCTTATTTAGCCCAAAATGAAGTAGATAAAAAGGCGAAAGTGATTAACCGATTAAATTTTCAAGAGGAGAGCACTACGTCCTCTGAAATTTCATTGCCTGCTTATTTCAAAACATCCTTAACGGGTAAGCCCGTTTTGTTAAACAACCCTTTCACCCGTTGGTCTGACGTGGAAATAGCATCTAATGGTATGTATGCCGTTATTCCTTCGGATTCATTAACACATCCAGATAAGGTGTTGGATTCCTATATTGGACTAGGCTCTAAAGTGATCTACCAAAAAGCGGGACATCGTATGTCTAATTTAGCTTTATCTCCCTCTGAAAAATGGTTAGCTTTTCAAGAAACTAAGTCTACAGGCGTACAAAATGGTGCTTTGCAACTTATTTCCACATCAAATCCTAGCTTGATTGTTAAGGTACCCCTTGACAGAGTCATTACACAGGTTAAGTGGTCATCTGATGAGAGTAAGCTTTATTTTACAGCTCAAAATAAAGGTGGAGCTCCACTTTATGTGTATGATCTAGGCACAAAACAAGTAAAGCAAATTACTGACGCTAACACAGGTATTTTAGGGTTTGATATAACACCATCTGGTTTTGTGTATGCCAAAACCGGTATCGAAAATCCCTCAGAAATCTACCAGCAAATAGCTGATTCAGTTAGAACATTCACCTCTTTAAATACAGGATGGTTAGCTTCGAAGAATATTGTACGTCCCACTAAGCATTCTTTTAAGAATTCGAAAGGACAAGAAGTCGACTATTGGGTAATGAAACCAGCAAATTATGAAGCTGGTAAAAAATATCCTCTCGTGCTGGAAATTCATGGCGGCCCTTCTGCCATGTGGGGGACCGGCGAAGCGAGTATGTGGCATGAATTTCAGTATTATGCGTCCAAAGGAATGGGTGTCGTTTATGCGAATCCACGCGGTTCAGGTGGTTATGGTTCAGAATTCTTAGCGGCTAATGTGAAGGATTGGGGTGCTGGTCCTACATCAGACGTGATGAAAGCATTAGATCTGACTATCGCCGAAGGTTGGGCAGATACAACCCAGTTAGCCGTGACAGGAGGATCCTATGCAGGTTACTTAGTCACTTGGATCGTGGGTCATACAAATCGTTTTAAAGTAGCTTGTTCGCAACGGGGTGTTTACGAGCTTTCAACATTTATGGGTGAAGGAAATGCCTGGCGTTTAGTGCCTAACTATTTTGGTGGATATCCTTGGGAAAAAGCGACAAAAGCAATTTTAGACCGCGAATCACCCTATACCTACGTTCAAAATATAAAAACGCCTTTGTTAATTTTCCATGGGGAGAATGATTTACGTACCGGAGTGATTCAAAGCGAAATGCTTTATAAAAGTCTTAAAGTGCTAGGGCGGGACGTAGAATATGTACGTCATCCTGGAGGAACACACGAGTTAACGCGTTCAGGAAATAATCGCCAGCGCATCGATCAGATGTTAAGGACGTATGAGTTCTTTGCGAGGTATTTAAAAATAAAGTAGTCAGTTGACAGTTGTCAGTTGGCAGTAGAAAAAATAGAGTAGAGATTATATTACTATCTCTACTCTACACTCTATTATCTCTAATTTGAGATTTTATTTTAATCACGGTTGCAAATTATTGCGCAGCACAATTTAAACCGTGATTTAATTAAAATACCTCCAATCCTCACCGCCTTTCACCTTCAACAAACACTGATAAATCAGTTCGATCACTGCATTCATATCGTCTTTCGATATCGTTTCTACCGTTGTGTGCATATACTTTAAAGGTAAACTGATTAAGGCTGACGCAACGCCTTCTGTAGCATAAGCAAATGAATCCGTGTCCGTACCAGTGGAGCGAGATACGGCTTGTCTTTGGAAAGCAATTTTATTTTCTTCTGCTATATCGATGATGAAATCACGCACATTGTTCTGAACAGCAGGACCATAGCAGATAACAGGACCTTTTCCGCACGACATATCACCTTGAGTCTTCTTATTGTACATAGGGGACTGGGTGTCATGGGTTACATCGGTAATAAAGGCCAAATCGGGTTTCAATCGTCGCACGATCATTTCTGCACCACGAAGACCTATTTCCTCTTGTACGGAATTGACCACGTATAAAGTGTAGGGTAGAGTGATGTTATTTTCTTTTAATCGTCTTGCTACCTCAGCAATCATATATCCACCAATTCGGTTGTCTAATGCGCGGCCTACTAAATATTTGCCATTTAATTCCATTAAACCGTCTTCGAAAGTAACCACAGTTCCTACATGAATGCCCATTTCTTCTACCTCCTTTTTATTCGCTGCACCACAATCGATGAAGATGTCTGCGATGGCTGGGGCTTTGTCTTTAGTAATATCACGCACATGAATGGCTGGCCACCCAAAAATTCCTTTTATTATTTTATCTTTTGTGTGAATATTCGCTCGCATTGAAGGGGCAATTAAGGCATCAGAACCACCATTTCGGCGTAGAAATAAGTAACCGTTATCATCGATGTAATTCACGAACCAAGAAATTTCATCTGCATGAGCTTCAATAACTACTTTATAGGGTTGACCTGGATTTATGACACCTACAGCAGTTCCATAGGTATCTATGATTTTTTCGTCAATGAATGGTTTAATATAATCTAACCAAATTTTTTGCCCACTTGCCTCAAAGCCAGTTGGCGAGGCATTATTTAAATAGGCGTATAAAAATTCGTTTGCGTTCATAAGTGCTTTAATTTTATTTATCTATGACTCAAATTTACGTTTTTATTGGATTTTTAATGTCAAATTTTGAGGTAAAAAGAGAGAAAGATTGTATTTTTGATAGATTAATAGGTCTAAGAAATTATAAATACTAGAGATGAAGAAAATAGCTGTATTTACGTCAGGAGGGGATGCACCCGGTATGAATGCTTGTATTCGTGCTATTGTTCGAGGCGCAGCCTACCACGGAGTGGAGGTTTTTGGTATTGTAAGAGGATATAATGGAATGATAAAGGGAGATATTATTTCTTTAAACTCACAATCTGTTAGTAATATAATTCAGCGCGGAGGAACAATTTTAAAATCTGCACGCTCTAAGGAATTTATGACAACAGAAGGTCGTCAGAAGGCCTATGATAAACTACAGGAATTTGGTATCGAGGGATTAGTGGCGATTGGTGGAAATGGTACGTTTACTGGAGCTGAAATTTTTTATAATGAATTTAAAATACCTACCGTAGGGGCACCTGGTACGATTGATAATGATCTATATGGAACTGATTATACGATTGGTTTTGATACGGCGGTGAACACGGCTCTAGATGCGGTCGATAAAATTCGGGATACAGCTGATTCCCATGATCGGGTATTTTTTATTGAGGTAATGGGCCGAGACTCGGGTTATATCGCTATTCAGTGCGCGATTGCTGGTGGTGCTGAATCTGTTATGATTCCTGAGAATTTAACTTCAGTGGATGAAATTTCTGAGATTCTTCAAAAAGGTTTTGATAAGAAAAAATCGTCCTCTATTGTTGTTGTAGCTGAGGGTGATGAGGAAGGTAACGCTCAGATTGTGGCTAAAAAGATCAAAGAAAAAATGGGGGAAAACCTGGATATTCGGGTGACCACTTTAGGTCATATTCAAAGAGGGGGTATTCCGACAGCATCTGACCGAATTTTAGCAAGTCGACTTGGTTTAGGTGCTTTAGAAGGTTTATTACGTGGTGAGAAAAACGTGATGGCGGGGGTTGTAAATAACCAGTTAGTCTACACACCATTTCACGATACGATTACGAAGAAAAAACCGGTCTCAGAAGATTTAATTCGGATGGTTGAAATTTTGTCTACTTAGGCAAATCCAACGATTTTATAGATCACAAAACCTGCTACTTCTCTGATTAATTCAGCGATTTTAGTAAGATTTCGTTCCTCAGGAACAATTTTATCAAGGATACCCGAATAGGTATCCTTTTTCTTTATATCTGCTGGGTATACATCTATTTTGAATCCTTCTTTTTCATAGCAAGCTTTAGCACGAGGCATATGCATTGCGGAGGTAACAAGTAGCATTTTTTCTCCAAAATAGGGCTTCAGCATTCTCTTTGTATTGACTGCATTTTCATGGGTATTCCTAGCTTTTTCTTCTAAAAAGATATCTTTTTCATCCACTCCCATGGAGATGAGTACCTCTTTTACTTTTTTACTTTCTTGGGTGGCATCGATTTTAAGTCCTTTGATATTTACGTTTCCTCCGGTAATTAAAATTCGTTTAATTTTTCCTTGTTTATACAACAATAAGGGTTGAATAAAACGATCTGCTGTTTCTCCTGTACGATATCCATCGCCCGCACGCATCATCCCTCCCCCTAAAACAATGCACCATTGGTAAGTTTGTTTTAATTGAACTTGAGGACTTTCGTAGGCTAGGTAACATTGATTAACAAACCATCCATTGCTCAAAAGTAGTAATAGGGCGAAAATAGAGACTATGAAACGTTTTGAAAAGCGGCTAAAGTAGGCAAGGCCAAGTAAAATGAATAACCAACAAATTGGTTGAAGTAAAAAGTCGAGTATTTTAGAAAGGATAAAAAACATCGTAAATTTGAAAGTTAATCCACAAATTTATTCTAATACTCATGAAAGTAGTCGGTTCTCTTATTTTTATTTTTCTCTGTTCGATAAATAGCTTTGCTCAATACGATATTAAAGGGAAAATTAAGGGTCTATCTAAATCTGAGGTGTATTTAGCGCATTATTTTGGCTATAATCAACAAGTAATTAAAGATACGGCGATTGCTAATGTGAATGGGGAGTTTCAGTTTAAAGGATCTGAGACTTTGCCTAAGGGCTTATATCTTATTTCCTTCTTGAAATCTAAGTATATAGATGTAGTGGTAGAGGATGCGAACTTTTCTTTTTCACTTGATACGACAGATGTTATAAACACGGTCTCGTTTGAAAATTCCCCTGAGAATTCTGCTTTCTATACATTTCAACGTAAGATGAATGAGTTGTACATACAACTGAATCAGTCTAATCTGACGGCTAATTTTAAAAAAGAATTACAAAAAAAAGTACAGGATTTTCAGCAACAATGGAAAACGGCTAATGCCTCTTTATTCGTATCTAAATTAGTGTTATCCTCGTTTGATCCAGAGATACCCGTATACAAAGGGGCTCTAAAATCAAAGGCTGATTCGGTCTCCATGCAAATGTATCAATACCAATATTATAAAAAGCATTACTTTGATGGGTTAGACTTAGGTGATGAGCGAATGGTTAGAACGCCTTTTTTACAACGAAAATTAGAGCGTTTTTTTACTGATTTAGTAGTGCAAGATCCCGATTCGATTGCCAGAGAAGCAGATTTAATTTTATCAAGGGCAACAGATACAGATGTGCGTCGATATATTATCTATAAAATAGCAAGTACTTATGAGAATAACCCTATTCTAGGGACTGAAGGAGCCTTTGTGCATTTGGCTGAGAAGTATTATATCGGAGAACCTGCCTTGTGGGATACTACTACGGTTAGGCGAATGAAAGAACGTATAGCCATCATAAAGCCTCTGTTAATCGGTAAACCATTTCCTAAAATGCAATTAACAGACGTTGTAGGGAAGGAAATCAATATAAATTCGCTTCCTTTCAAGTATACCGTTGTTTTTATTTATGACCCTGATTGTAGCCATTGTAAACAGGAGACGCCTAAATTAGTGGCTTTGAATAGTTATTTTAAGTCAAAGAATGTGGGTGTTGTCGCGAGTTCTATTGTACGGGATAAAGTAGCTTGGAAGAAATTTATTGATGAATTTAAAATTAATTCATGGACGAATGGTATTGATATTCACTTAAATCCGAAAACTGGAAAAGAGGAATATTATACTGATTTTAGAAACAGTTTTGATGTTTATTCGACGCCCATTGTTTACGTTTTGGATCAACAAAAGAAGATTGTAGGGAAGCGAATTCCGGTGGAAAACCTAAAAGAATTCATTGAATACTTAGAGAACAGATCTAAGAAGAGGATTAATTAGTCTATTTTTTTAATTTATACTGCGTTTTGTACTTTAATCGAGTTTTCTGATAGAAATTGCGACTGAATTTGGGTGCACTTTCTAAGGAAAGTTTTTGGTATGGAATAAGCATTAATTCGTTCTCAAAACCGACGATTTTTATTTTGACCCTAATCAATCCTACGTTGATTAAGCCAATTTTTTTTGCTGCGGCAGGGGATAAATCAATTATCCTTCCTTTACTGTAGGGACCTCTATCATTAATTCTGACTATAACTGATTTCCGATTAGAGAGATTAGTCACTTCAACTAATGTATTAAAGGGGAATTTTTTATGAGCTGCCGTAAAATCTACTTTATTAAGCCTTTCACCACTGGAGGTTTTTCTTCCTACAAAGTAGTTAGCGTAGTAGGATGCAACACCAATCTTTTCATATCCTAGCTCTTGCGCCTGTGTATTTAGCGGGAATAAGACTGCACAGAATAGTAATAAAGACGATATTCTTATCATTATAAACAACTTACTATCAGTAAATATGGCAGTTTATATTGATTATTCGAAATTCTAACTAATTCTGGCTCAGCTTAATTTTTTCTATTTTTTTTGAGTGTGTTAGAATTAATAGTAGATTTACACATTGTGAAACCATAATTTTTAATACCAGTGGAAGAAAGAGATAGAGAAGAATTATTTTCTAAACGTATCAGGGCCGGAAAGCGTACGTATTTTTTTGATGTAAAGTCAACTAGATCGCAGGATTATTACATTACAATTACTGAGAGTCGTAGACACCAAAAAGAAGATGGCTTTGTATACGAGAAACACAAAATGTTTTTATACAAAGAAGATTTTGATAAATTCATTGAGGGTTTGAATGAGGCGGTTAATCATGTGAAAACTGAGCTAATGCCGGATGTAGATTTCTCTTCGTTTAACCGTGATGAAGACGAGTTTGGAAGTACAGATCTTAAATGGGAATAAGCTTTCCTGAAATATTTAAAAAAGCCTCTGAGAAATCAGGGGCTTTTTGATTTTTAGCCGTACTTTTGTGCTTTCATTTTTAAAAATACTATGGGATTAACTTGTGGAATTGTCGGATTGCCTAACGTGGGTAAATCAACTTTGTTTAGTGCTATTTCTTCTAATAAAGCAGAAGCGGCGAATTATCCATTCTGTACGATTGAACCGAATGTAGGAATCGTTACCGTTCCAGATGAGCGTTTAACTATTTTAGCTGATTTAGTTAATCCAAATAGAATTTTACCTACTGTCATTGAATTCACTGATATTGCAGGTTTAGTCAAAGGGGCATCAACAGGAGCAGGCCTTGGAAATAAATTTTTAGCAAATATCAGAGAAGTGGATGCCATCATTCACGTAGTTCGCTGTTTTGAAGATGAAAATATTGTTCACGTCGAAGGGCGTGTTAATCCAGTTAGTGATAAAGAAATCATTGATTTAGAATTACAAATTAAAGATTTGGATTCTGTAGATAAGAAAATAGCAAAAACAGAGCGCGCTGCTAAGGCAGGGGATGCGAAGGCAAAGGCTGAACTAGCCGCTTTACAGCAATTTAAAGCTACGTTAGAAGAAGGTAAATCAGCTAGAACTGTTGTGATGGATGAGGATTTACGTAATGCGGCAATCGGTGATTTATACCTATTAACTGATAAGCCAGTAATATATGTGGCAAATGTGGACGAGGCGTCTATTGCATCAGGAGGAAATCAATATGTCGATGAGCTGAAAGCTAATGTAGCTCCTGAGAATGCGGAAGTGGTAGTTGTATGCGCAGCTTTAGAAGCTCAAATTGCTGAAATGGAGGACATGGATGACCGTAAGATGTTTTTAGAAGAATATGGTTTAAAAGAGTCTGGCCTAGATAAATTAATCCGTAGTTCATATCATTTGTTAAACCTGATCACTTATTTCACTGCTGGTGTTCAAGAGGTTCGCGCATGGACTATTCAAAAAGGTTGGAAGGCACCTGCGGCTGCGGGAGTTATTCACACGGATTTTGAACGTGGATTTATTCGAGCCGAAGTTATAAAGCTAGCAGACTATGTTACGTATAAGACTGAGGTTGGATGTAAAGACGCCGGTAAGCTAAGTGTAGAAGGAAAGGAGTATGTGGTACAAGACGGTGACATTATGCACTTCCGCTTTAACGTCTAAGGTTAATTCCCTCCGGACTATCGACCACTACTCACTGACCACTGTCCACTGACCACTGTTTACTGTTTACTGAACACTGACTACTGTCCACTGACCACTGACTACTGGCCACTGACTACTGTCGTATACCCCACCAAAGCCTCATACCTTGTTCCTGGTTTTTGGTAGTAAATGAGTAACTCATATACATTTTCAGTTTGAGCATGATTCCCCTCTAATGAACTGTTTGTGGGATTTTTACTTTTAAACTGGTAGTTATAGATCCCTTGTTTTAAAGTCTGTGTATTTTCTAAGAGACCGGTTCTGGGATTCAAATCCATTTTAGCGGATAGTTGATAGTCATTGAATCCACCCACTACATAAACGTCATCTTCTGACGTAGAAGGTTTTAAACGAAAGAGGCATTGCACATAATCTGCTTGCAATGGATTTTCTCTGTTCTCGTAAGATTCGATAACATATGCCCCATTTAGGTCATTTCTCTGTACGAAAGGGTAAGATCCTTGCGCTTTTTCAAGTTGGGTGGTAATTTGATTTATTTTCTCTTCGGTATTGATGCGGTCGACAAAGGAAAGCTTTTGTTGAGAACTTCTTAGATCGATTAGTCTGAATTCGTTGGATCCAGGGAAAGCGTTTTCTTGGTTAAAGAAGGGAAATGAAAGGCTGTTTTCTTGAAGATTGAATTGCCCTGTTGGTAGACTTTTCAATAGGTTGTTGGATAGATGATTTTGGCGAATTTGAATATGGAGTTGATCATCCCCAGCATAATTTAAATTGGGTGGGATAAACAGCTTGAAATCGATCGCTTGATGACTAGCTCGTAATTTATTCGTTTTTGCAAAACTGACTATTGAGCTCACTTTTATGAGTTGTTCAGCTACTGAAAAACGTACACTTAGGACGGTATCTTTTTTATTACGTTTATTGTATACCATCGCAATATAATTACCACTTACTTTTAGCGAAGGGATAGGAACGGCATAATGCGAGTAGGGTACCTTTGTCCCTTGAGATGATTGAGGATCTCTCAGAGGCAGATCGTTGAACTCTGCTAAATATTCTATATCTGATAGTAAAGATGGTTTCCAATCTGCTTGGCAATGAATAATTCTGAAAGAATAAGACGGATAGGAGAGTCCCAAATCATCAAAATGCAAAGTGGCTGTATTTTCTGCACCTAAGGCAAGGACTGGATTAGGATAGATAAGTTTATCTTCTTTCTGAATGTAGGCGGTTCGAACTGACGGATAATGTATTCGGTTAGGAATTTGGCAATAAATTGAAATAGGAAGACCTAGTAAAAGCAAAAGCGAATAATAGGTCTTCATATCACTAAATTAATGCCTCCCATGAGGCAGTTGTAATGGCTAAATTTTCTTTTTCAATAGCTAAATCTATCTCTAGTTGCTTTAAACCTGAATAATCTGATTGATTAGCTAAGTCTACCATCTTGGATTCAATGGCGGATATGCGTAATTCAACCTCCATAATTTCAGCCTCTAGTTTTTCAATTTGCTTGGCCTGATTAGGTGTTTTAGCTTCTACAGGTGCTAATTCTGGCTTTGCTTTCAAAGCAGCTTTCACTGAAACCGGCTTTGATGTCTCACGTGTGGCCATCCAAGTCTCATATTCATCGAATGAACCCGGATACTCCTTGATTTCGTGATCCTCTATATACCAAATTTTGTTCGCGATATTACTCACAAAGTAGCGGTCGTGGGATACGACTACATAGGTCCCTTCGTATTGTTGTAACGCTTGAATCAAGATATTGACCGATTGCATATCCAAGTGATTGGTAGGCTCATCGAGAAGCAGGAAGTTGGCTTCTGAGATTAAGACTTTGGCCAAAGCTACCCGTGATTTTTCTCCACCAGATAAGACTTTGATTTTTTTGAATACTTCTTCTCCCGAGAAGAGGAAACATCCTAATACAGAGCGCAATTCCATCTCTGTTTTCGTGGTTCCAGTACCCTTTAATTCCTCAATTAAGGTGTTTTCAACAGTTAAGCTTTCTAACTGATGTTGAGCAAAGAAGGATTCAATGACATTATGTCCAGTTCGTCTTTCTCCTGTGATTTTTTCTGTGCCTGATATGATGCGAAGTAAGGTAGATTTACCTTTCCCATTCGCGCCAATTAAAGCAATTTTATCCCCCCGGTTAATTGTCGCAGAGGTATTTTTTAAGATAACTTTCTCTCCAAAAGCTTTGGAAATATTTTCTAAAAACAAAATGAAACGACCTGGTTCTGTTCCAAAGTTAAATTTGAAATTAACTTTCGCTTTCTCATCAATAACATCATCAATGATATCAATTTTATCTAATGCTTTTACCCGAGATTGTACTTGTCTTGCTTTAGAAGCTTTTGCCTTGAAACGTTCAATAAATCGCTCTGTCTGACGAATTTGAGATTGCTGGTTCTCAAATGCCCCTTTTTGAATCTCATTACGAAGGGCTTTCTCTTCCATGTAGAAAGAATAATTGCCCGGGTATAACGTAATCTTTGCTCCTGAAACTTCTGCGATACTATCAATGGTACGATCTAAGAAATAGCGATCGTGAGATACCACCACGATAGATCCTTCATAATCATGAATGTATTTTTCCACCCATTCGATTGATGGTAAGTCCAAGTGGTTAGTCGGCTCATCCAGAAGGAGTAGGGCTGGTTTTTGTAATAATAGCTTGGCTAACATAACACGCATTCTCCACCCCCCGGAAAATAACTTCAAAGGCCTTTGTAAATCATCCGTACTAAATCCTAATCCTTCTAAAATCTCTTCTGTACGCGATTGAATAGTATATCCATCTAATCTTTCGAAGTCTTCTTGAAGTTTAGCTAGAACATCGATGTCTTTGTCTTCATAATTCGTTTCCATTTTATGAAGCACTGCATCAATATCTTTTTGCAATTCTAATTGTTTTTCAAAGGCCTGCATGGCCACATTTAAGATGCTGTCGTCCGTTTGGTAGGAAAGTAAGTCTTGATTTAAGAATCCAATGGTGCAATCCCCTGACTTTGAAATGGTTCCACCATCGGGTGTGTACTCCCCTGAAATTAGACGTAGCAAAGTAGATTTACCGGTGCCATTTGCACCGATTAAACCGATTTTAGACTTAGGCTTGATGTGTAAATTAGCCCCTTCATATAAGGCGCGACTTCCGAAATAGAAGTTTAAATTAGATATTGATAACATGTTACAAAGATAGCCGTTTTCTTGCATTTAGACCACCTAAATGAGGACATTTGACTAATTCTTCTAATCCTGAATAAGGAACGTCTGTTTTTGTATATCCTAAAGCCTTTGATAAGGCCATGGTTCGGTTGTTGTCTCCCATAGACCATTCTATGTCATCCATGGTCATTTGGCATGGATGTTCATAGCCACAAGCGTGGGTTATCTCAGCAATTTCTTTGACTAAGGTATAGTGGTAACGGTAATAACGTTCGCTTTTTAATGTTACATCAATACCAGCTTGTAGCCATTTGTTCGACGTAGCAATACCTGTAGGGCAGTGGTTTGTGTGGCATTTTTGAGCTTGTATACAGCCAATTGACATCATCGCCTCACGAGCAATGTGAATACTATCTGCACCCATGGCAAAAGCCATCAATGATTTTTCAGGGAAGCCTAATTTACCCGAGGCGATAAAGTAAATTTTGTCGGTCAAATTATGACGTTGGAAAATTTGGTACACTTTAGCGAAGGCAAAAGTAAAGGGCATTGAAACGTGGTCAGCAAAGGCATGTGGTGCTGCACCCGTTCCTCCTTCACCGCCGTCTATGGTAATAAAATCAGGTCCTTTGCCATGTTTTTCCATGTAAGCAGCTAATTCTTCCCATTGCTCTAATTTACCAATAGCCGATTTCACTCCTACAGGTAATCCCGTTTCTGTGGCCATAGCTTCAATGAAATCCACCATTTCAGGTACGGTTGAGAATTCCGAGTGAAAGGCAGGTGACATCGCATCTTGACCCATTGGTATGTGGCGAATTTCTGCGATTTCTTTGTTTATTTTAGACTTAGGAAGCATTCCCCCTTTGCCAGGCTTTGCCCCTTGTGAAAGTTTCAATTCAATTGCCTTGATACAAGGATTTTCGTCTACCTTTTGTTTTAGTTTGGACATAGAAAAACGACCATCTAATTCTCTCACTCCAAAGTAGGCTGTTCCAATGTTTAGCATAATATCAGCGCCATTTTGGTGGTAAGGTGAAAGAGATCCCTCACCTGTATTGTGGTAGCACCCCGCTAAGAGCGCACCTTTATTTAAGGATTCTACCGCTTTTGCAGATAAAGAGCCGTAAGACATACCAGAAATATTGACAATGGAATAAGGTCTGTACGGTTTTGCTCTATTGTGATAAGCTCCTATTACTTTAGCCGCAGGCATTACACCTGGATTGGTTTGGTACAAATGGTTTTTTCCTGGATTGTAACCCATCATGGCATTTTTGATGAAAATATAGCCTGGGGAGCTGAAGTCTTGGTCTGTACCAAAACCTTGTAAATTATTTTCATTCTTAGACGAGGCATATATCCAAGATCTTTCTTGGCGATTAAATGGCAATTCTTCTCGGTTATTAGCCACTATATATTGCCTTATTTCGGGTCCAATTTTCTCTAACCAATACCTAAAATGACCTACAATAGGAAAATTATGGGTGATGGTATGACTTTTTTGAATAAATACGTCGCGTACAATGACAAGTAAAGCTAGTACGAATAGCCAAAACCAGGCGGATGTTATAATGTTCATAGGGTTGATGATATAATGGTTCAAATTTAGGTTCATTTTGGCAATATTATTACCAATAGTTCTAATTATCTTTGTCGTTTAATTTTTATTATGCAAGCTGAATACCAGAAATTGAAAAAGTATGTGGCCTCTGTGTTCATCGCTATTGGATGTAGCGAACAGGATGCTGAATTGGCTGCAGATGTGTTGGTTTCTGCTGATGCTAGAGGAATTGATTCTCATGGCGTAGCAAGATTAGCGGGTTATGTTCGGTTATTTGATCACGGAAGATTAAACACAAAACCGAGTATAAAAGTTTTGCATGAAACTCCGTCAACCGCTACGATAGATGGAGATCGTGGTTTAGGTTTAGTTATTGCCCCTAAGGCAATGGAAATTGCTTGTGAGAAAGCAGCATTAGCCGGTACAGGATGGGTAGCAGTTCAAAATTCAAATCATTTTGGGATTGCCGGTTACCATGCGATGAAAGCCTTACCCTCTCAAATGATAGGTTGGGCGATGACTCACGCCGCACCCTTAGTGACCCCTACTTTTTCGAAAGAAAAATTATTAGGAACAAATCCGATTGCTGTGGCTATTCCTGCCTCGCAGGAGCCTGCTTTTGTAGCTGATTTTGCGTCTACTGCAGTTGCCTATGGTAAATTAGAAATATTACAGAGAAAAGGATTAGATACCCCTGATGGATGGGTTCAAGATGCAAACGGGGACCCTTGCACGGATGCTTTTGCGATAAAAAATGGGGGAGCCTTGTTACCACTCGGAGGGGATCGCGAACACGGTTCACATAAAGGTTACGGACTAGGTGCCATTGTCGATATTTTATCAGGAGTTTTATCTGGTGCTAATTTTGGCCCATGGGTTCCTCCATTTGCCACGGCAGGATTCATGCAGGCGGGAGAAACAGTTGGAAACGGTACCGGCCATTTTTTAGGTGCGATGCGCGTGGATGCATTTAGGCCGGCAGAGGATTTTACAAAAGATATGGATAAATGGATTCGTAGATTTAGATCTGCCAAAGCCGTAGAAGGTAAGCAAGTTCTCATTCCAGGTGATCCAGAGCGAGAATTAGAGGCCATTCGCCGCGTAGAAGGGATTCCTTTATTAGAACTAGTGGTCGCAGATTTAAAATCCTTATCCTCTCGTTTTAACCTTGACTTTAAATTGGATTAATATGATTTCGAATAAACGTCTTAAAATTTTCATTCTTCTTTTTAGCCTAGTTTCGGCTATGTTTTCCTACTATGTATGGCAGGTATTCAAAACGCCTAATTTTAGGGTGGAAGCTAATCAATCGTTTGAATTGTTTATTCCAGAAAAATCAACTTACGAATCCGTACTTGATACGTTAAAGAAACACGATTTAGTACGCGATCAATTAAGCTTTCGATTTTTAGCTAAGGTGTTAAATTACCCTGAGAAGGTTCGGCCGGGTCGTTATATTATCCATAGTGAAATGGGTAACTGGGAATTGTTGCGTAAACTAAGAAATGGACGTCAAGATGCGTATAAAGTCGTGATAAACAATTTCCGATTGAAAGAGGATATTGCGGGTCGCATTGCGCGTCAAACGGCTTATGATTCGGCTGCTATTTATGCTCTATTAGATTCGACTGAATTAATGCAAAAATGGGGTTTTAACGCAGAGACAAGTCCTGCTATTTTTGTGCCTAATACGTATGAAGTAAATTGGACGACCTCATTTTCGGATTTTTTAGGTAAAATGAATAAGTCCTATGTGAAGTTTTGGACTGATAAAAGAAAAGCAGAGGCAGAAAAACTAGGATTAACACCCATTCAGGTAAATATACTTGCAAGTATTGTATATGGGGAGTCGAAAAACGCTAGTGAGCAATCTCGTGTGGCAGGAGTTTATTGGAATCGATTACAAATTAACATGCCATTACAAGCAGATCCAACGGTTGTTTTTGCTTGGAAAGATTTTACAATTAAGCGTGTAACGAGTAAGTATACTGCGTTAAATTCTCCTTATAATACGTATAAGAATAAAGGGTTGCCACCAGGTCCTATTTCGATTGTCTCGGGTGATGTGATAGATAGAGTTTTAAACTTAGAACGTCACAAATACATTTATTTCTGTGCTAAAGCTGATTTTTCAGAAAACCACGCCTTTGCAGTAACCTATGAAGAGCACATGAAAAATGCATCGGATTACCAGAAAGCTTTAGATCAACGAAAAATACATTAATATGCTCTCACACCAGGTTTCTTACCGTGTATGTTATGCAGATACTGACCAAATGGGTTATGTATACTATGGTAATTATGCCCGGTTTTATGAAATTGCTCGGGTCGAAACATTACGACGTATAGGTGTGAGTTATAAGGTCCTCGAGGATGCGGGTATTGGATTGCCGGTTTATGAAAATTACTCTAAATTCCATGCGCCTGCATTATATGATGACTTATTAAGGATTGAATGCACCTTACTCAAAATGCCGTCCGCTCGCATTGAATTTGAGTATAAAATTTATAATCAAATCGATGCTTTGTTACATGAAGGTAAAACGACGTTGGTTTTTATGGATTTAGTTTCAAAGAAAGTGGTGAAGGCACCTGAATGGTTAATTTCAGCGATTATGAAATATAGAAAGAATGCTTAGACAGGTTTGGAGAGAGATTAAGTTATTTTGGAAAGACTGCGAGGAACATTACATTCTGGCAAGAATTCTCACTATTCTGTATCAAAAGATCTTTCATTTTGATATCGATGTTAGAGCCGCTGCGGTGGCCTATAATTTTACCTTAGCGGTTTTCCCGACGATTATCTTTTTGTTTTCTCTATTAGCCTATATTCCAGTGGATAATTTTGACATTAAGATGGTCAATTTTTTGAAGTCCTCTATCCCTAAGAATTTGCAACAGGACTTCACCGAATTATTACTTGATTTAATTCGAAAGAAATCAGGGGGTGTCCTATCCTTTGGATTTTTATTCGCACTTTATGCCTCTACGAGCGGTATTCAAGCTTTGATTCGATCTTTTAACTTAACATATCGCACGAAAGAAAATAGGGGGATTTTGAAGGAGCGCTTAATTGCTGTCTCCTTAAACTTTCTATTAACCTTTGTCCTAATTACGGCCTTTGCCGTATTTATTGTCGGTAAATTAATCATAGGTTACCTGAAGGGGAAGGGTTTAATCGATTATGATTTTAATTTCTATATGTTGAATATTTTAACCTATGTATTACTGTTCTCTATTTTCTTTTTAACTATCTCCATCATTTATTATTATGCCCCAGCCATAACAAAGCGTTGGAAGTTTTTTAATGCGGGTTCAATAACCGCGTCTATTTTGACCATTTTAGTTACTAATTTATTCTCTTATTATTTAGTCAATTTTGCGAGTTATAATAAAGTATATGGCTCGATTGGTTCCTTGATCGCCTTGATGGTGTGGTTGTATTTTATTGCATTGATTTTATTGGTAGGGTTTGAAATTAATGCTAGTATAGATCAAGTGAAGGAAGAGCAAGAAGAGTCAGAAACGGATTATTTCCTCGAATAACATGGCTGAACTCATCCGGCTTTACGATAAGAATAACAGTCAGGCGACCCTTGAGATGATCGTGAAAGCGCTCGAAAAGGATGCCGTTATAATTTACAAGACTGATACCATGTATGCCTTAGGGTGTCATCTAAATTCTTCAAAAGCGGTCAATCGAATATGTGAAATTAAAGGCATTCAAGCTTCTAAGAATCGATTTTCGTTTATTTGCGCTGACTTAAGTTCGATTGCGAATTATGCCAAAGTTTCTGATTTTGCCTTCAAAACGTTGAAAAGATTCTTACCTGGAGCCTTTACTTTTGTATTGCCTGCAAGTTCTAAAGTACCCTCCATATTAGTTCAAGGGAAGAAAACAGTAGGTATTCGGATTCCAGCCTATGAGCCAATACTAGCTATTGTGGAATTACTAGGCGCTCCTTTGCTGACCACTTCTTTACCTCACGAAGACTTAGAAGTAGAGGAATATACAGATCCAAGTTTGATTTCAGAGCGATGGGGACACGCTGTTGATTTAATTTTGGATGGAGGATTCGGAGGTATTGATCCTTCGAGCGTAGTTGAAATTACAGATGATTCCTTTGAAATTATTCGAGATGGTGCTGGGGATTGTTCTGAATTTAATTAAGACCACTTAAGGCTTAATTTATCTGGTTTTGTGTGTTTCCAGCGCTTATGCGACCATAAATATTGTTCTGGATACGCTACGATAGATTTCTCTAAGCGTCTAGCAAACCGTTCAATGATCTCTCCTGGTGCTAATTCATCGAATGGCACGTTAGCTAATAATTCATAGGTCATCGTATATTTCCCTCTCTTCTTGCGAATCAATTCAGCAAATACAACGGGGTATTGATAGTCTCTAGCAAAGCGTTCCATCCCGGTGAAAAAGGCTGTTTCTTGGTGAAGAAAGTTCGTCCAATAGGCACTCTCAGGCTTTTGTGGTGCTTGATCAGCAGCTAGACAAATAACGCGTGGTATATCTTTTCGTTCCCTTGTTAATAGCACAGACTCTCTTTTTTCCAATAGAACCACATGGCCAAAACGGGATCTTACCTGCTTCGTAAACTCGTTAAATGTAGGATTATTTAGCTTTTGGTAAATCACATCATGTGGATTTTTACTTAGAGCTAATCTATGAATGGCCCATTCCCAGTTACCCTGATGCCCTGCAACCAATATGACAGGAATTCCTTTTTTGATAAAATCAGTAACGATATCTTCGTTTTTTATCTCAAAACGATCTAGCATTTCGTCTTTTGTAATCGACACCCCTTTAAAAAATTCGACTAATTGATCTGTCAAATAACCATAAAAGCGGTAAGTAAGTCGTCCTAATTCTTTTTCGTTAAGCGAAGGAAAGGAATTCCTCATATTTCCCTGAATTACTTTTTTACGGTAGGGAATGAGGTAATAAAATAAGAATGTACAGAAAGAGGCGAACCCGTACAGTACCGGCAAAGGTAATCTTCCAATTAGTTTGTACAGAAACAGGGGAGACGCTTTCATTCTTATTATCTTTGTATTTAGGTTTTACAAATATCCGATTAATTTTTGGGAATGCACATTGAGATTCATTATTTGCCAAGTCTTGAATATATGACGATTCTGCTGCAGAATCCGTCGTTACTTTTTGAGGTGGAAGAAAATTTTCCCAAGCAGACCTACCGAAATCGCTGTCTAATTTTAGGGGCAAATGGGGTGGAGCGCTTAAGTGTTCCCGTTGTTCATTCGTCAGGAGAAAAGACAAAAACGAAGGATACTAAGATCGATTATTCTCAGAATTGGGTCAAACAGCACCAAGGTGCCATTCAGGCGGCTTATGGTAACGCGCCTTACTACGAATATTTTGAGCCATATTTAAGTCAAATCTTTGCAAAAAAAAGGTTTTTTTTAGTAGATTTAAATATTGATCTTCTCAGCTTTGTTTACCGTATTTTAGATGTCCCTCTTGTTTACGAGAAGACACAAGAATTCGGAGTTTTTGAAGGAGTAAGTGAGTATGATCAAATAAGTGCAAAGAAAGACTGGCATGACCGTATGATTTACCACGATCGAGCGTATCGCCAATGTTTTGGACAAGAGTTTGTTCCCAATTTGTCAATACTCGATTTACTGATGAATCACGGGAAAGAGTCCTTGAATTTTTTGAAATAAAAGGAACAATTTATAGGCTTAAGTGGTTGATGCATGTAAGTTGTAAGAAATAAATAAAACAGTATGGAGGCTAAATTTTCGAATAAAGTGAAGGAAGTGATCTCGTTAGCACGGGAAGAGGCATTACGTTTAGGTCACGATTATATCGGAACTGAGCACTTGATGCTAGGAATGATTCGAGATGGCCAAGGCCCGGGAATTGATTTATTACAACGTTCGGGTGTATCGATGGACTCATTACGTCAAAGTATCGAACATTCAACTGCTTCTACGTCTCGTTCTACCTTTAACAGGGAGAACATGTTGAATATTCCTTTCACTAAACAAGCAGAAAAAGTATTACGTTTGACCTATTTAGAGGCAAAATACTTTAAGACTAACATTGTTGAAACCGACCATCTATTGATGGCAGTTTTACGTGATGAAGATAATGTAGCCACTCAGATTTTAGAGAAATATCAAGTCTATTATGATTTAATTAAGGAAATGGCTGAATTTCAATCAGGCGCTAATCAAGGACCTAGTCCGAAAGCAAGTTCTGATACGGATGATAATGATGATGATTCTCGTCTGTATAGTGCTGGTTCAGGAGCATCTGGATCTACAGGCGCAGGAAGTACAACAGGCTCAAAGCCGGGTGAAAAAAGTAAAACACCTGTACTAGATAATTTTGGTCGTGATTTGACTAAGATTGCTGAGAACGGAAAGTTAGACCCTATCGTGGGTCGTGAGAAGGAGATCGAGCGTGTTGCTCAGATTTTATCTCGTCGCAAGAAAAATAATCCCATATTAATTGGTGAGCCAGGTGTAGGTAAAACGGCTATTGCTGAAGGTTTAGCATTGCGCATTGTGCAGAAGAAGGTATCTCGTGTACTTTTTGGCAAACGTGTGGTTACCCTTGATATCGCTTCATTAGTGGCTGGTACAAAATACCGTGGTCAATTTGAAGAGCGTATGAAGGCCGTCATGAATGAATTAGAGAAGTCTACAGATGTTATCTTGTTCATTGACGAATTACATACCATTGTAGGGGCTGGTGGTGCTTCAGGCTCATTAGATGCTTCCAATATGTTCAAGCCGGCATTAGCTCGTGGAGATATACAGGTTATAGGTGCCACTACCTTAGATGAATACCGTCAGTATATCGAGAAAGATGGTGCTTTAGCTCGTCGTTTCCAAACAGTGATGGTAGATGCGACGACTGTCGAAGAAACGATAGAAATTTTGCACAATATCAAAGATAAATACGAGGATCACCACCATGTAATTTACACAGAGGAGTCTATCATTTCTGCTGTTAAATTGTCTGATCGATATATTTCTGATCGTTTCTTGCCTGATAAGGCGATTGATGTTTTAGATGAAGTAGGTGCTCGTGTGCACATTTCTAACATCAATGTGCCGGAAGATATTGTCGCTTTAGAGGGGCAAATTGAAATCGTTAAGAAAGAGAAAAACCAAGTGGTCAAATCTCAGAAATACGAGGAAGCGGCTCAATTGCGTGACCGAGAGAAAAAATTAATCGATCAATTGGAGCTTTCAAAGGCCGCGTGGGAAGAAGATTCTAAGAAGCAGAAATTTACGGTTACTGAAGAAAATGTCGCGGAAGTGATCGCTCAGATGACTGGTATTCCAGTTAACCGGGTGGCTGCGAAAGAGGGAGAGAAATTATTACAGATGGATGAGCAGCTTTCAAAGCAAGTGATTGGTCAGCCAGATGCGATTAAGAAATTAGTAAAAGCTATTCAGCGTACGCGCGTTGGATTAAAAGATCCTAAGAAACCAATTGGTTCATTTATCTTTTTAGGCCCTACGGGGGTAGGAAAGACGGAGATGGCTAAAGTCTTAGCGACCTATTTATTTGATAAGGAGGATGCTTTAGTACGTATTGATATGAGTGAATACATGGAGAAATTCAGTGTATCTCGCTTAGTAGGAGCGCCTCCGGGCTATGTAGGTTATGAAGAAGGGGGTCAGTTAACGGAGAAGATACGCCGTAAGCCTTATGCTGTTGTATTGTTAGATGAGATTGAAAAGGCTCATCCAGATGTATTCAACTTGTTATTACAAGTATTAGATGATGGTATTTTGACTGATGGTTTAGGGCGTCGAGTTGATTTCAGAAATACGATTATCATCATGACGTCAAATATTGGGGCTCGTGATTTAAAAGATTTTGGCTCAGGTATTGGTTTCTCAACAAAATCAAAAGTCGATAACTTAGATGAATACGCTAAAACAACCATTCAAAATGCGTTGAAAAAGGCTTTTGCTCCTGAGTTTATTAATCGTTTAGATGATATTATCGTATTTAATTCGTTAGAGCGTCCTGCGATTCATCAGATTATTGATTTGATGTTAACGAAGTTGAAAACTCGTTTAGCTAATCTTGGTTTCGAAGTGGAGTTAACAGAGAAAGCGAAAGATTTCATGGCGGAGAAAGGGTATGATCCGCAATATGGAGCGCGTCCATTAAATCGGGCCATTCAAAAATATTTAGAAGATGCCTTAGCTGAGGAGATTCTGAAAGGATCGCTTGCGGAAGGGGAGTACATCGTGGCGGATTTTGAAGAGGGTGCTGATGTATTGACTTTGGCTAGAAAAACAAGAAAAGCATTAACCAAACAAAAAAAATAATATGTCTTTAGTACAAAATAAGGTCGTTTTAGTGACAGGAGCCTCACGTGGTATCGGTCGGGCTATTGCGACTACCTTTGCCCAAGCGGGCGCTAACGTTGCATTTACTTATTTATCCTCTGTAGAGAAAGGTCAGGCATTAGAAAAAGAATTAGCTGCTTTTGGTATTACGGCCAAAGGTTATCGTTCAGATGCCTCTTCTTATACAGAATCAGAGAAATTAGTAGAGGATGTACTGGCTGATTTTGGAACCATTGATATATTAATTAATAATGCAGGGATTACACGTGATGGATTATTAATGCGCATGTCTGAGGAGCAATGGGATGAGGTTATACGTGTGAATTTGAAGTCAATTTTTAATTTAACGAAAGCGGTTACTAAGCCGATGATGAAAGCAAAATCTGGCTCAATTATCAATATGACCTCCATTGTTGGGATTAAAGGAAATGCGGGTCAATCAAATTATGCAGCTTCAAAAGCAGGAATCATCGGTTTTACGAAGTCGGTGGCGCTTGAGTTAGGTTCGCGTAATATTCGTTGCAATGCTATTGCACCTGGTTTTATTGAAACAGAAATGACCGAAGAGTTGAATGAGGGCGCTATTGAAGAATGGACAAAAAATATACCTATGAAGAGGGGTGGTCAGGCAACTGAAGTCGCCGATGTTTGTTTGTTCTTAGGTTCAGATATGTCATCATACGTTACAGGGCAAGTTATTTCTGTAAATGGAGGTTTATTAACCTAGTTTCTACTTTAACACAATTAGGCCTCAGTCTTTTCGTTTAAGATTGAGGTCTATTTTTTTATGAGGATTTATCTATTTTTTCTGCTAGTTTTTTTAGGCTCTTGTGCTAAGTCTGTACGTCCCGTTCAGATCGCTGATAAGTCAGTCTTTGTGGATCGTTTTCCAGCTATAAAACCGAGTGTAACAACGATTGATTTTTCTATATCTTATGATAGTCTTTTTGCATTAAGTCAGTTAAAGCCAGGATCTATTCTATACCAAAATGCCACAGGAACTTCAGCAATAGATTTTCCACTAGATATTAGGCTATTGGCTCCCATTCAACCTCAGGCCTTAAATAAGGATCAAATTAGTCTGTCTGTGCCAGTGAGGATGGTAGCGAAACCTGAAATTGCAGGTATTTCTGCAGGCGTTGTATCAGGGGATTTAGCGATGAAGGTTCAGATGAAGTGGAATTTAGCAAATTTAAACTCCTTGCAGGTGAAGGAAGTGGCATATGATTATACTTGGTTGCAAAAGCCTTCAGTTAAGGTTTTGGGCTTGCCGGTTAACGTTTCAAGTCTAGTGGATCAATTATTAAGTCAAAAGAAAGCCTTGATTTTAGCTCAAATGCAACAGCAGTTGAACGCTTCGATTAGAAATACAGTTACAAAACCATTTGCCTTACAATCCTTTATTTCAGATTCTCAAGCTGGTTATCGATTTGAACCCTCTGTTACATCAGCTTTGGATTTATGTGATTTAACTTTTGAGCAAACAGGGATTAAAGGGCAATTAAGGTTTTTCGGGGGGGTAAAAGTTAGTTCAGGTAACAGTAATCTGAAGCCTATATTTATTCCCGTAAAGGAATTAGCAGCTGTTAGTAAACCATCACTTCCTTTTCAATTCCAGTTATCTGGAGCGGAACTACTTGCGACGTTGAAGGCGAGTAATCCTGCTTGGAAAGGCAATGGTAGTTTTATATTCCAAAAGGAGGGGCTGGGATTTCAATTAGCTCAGTTTAAGGGCAAGTCCTCCAAGTTAGAAATAGATTTTGATTTTGTTATTTACCCTGATAATTCCGTTGGAATTCAATTAAAAGATACACGTCTACAGGGATTGTCCTTTCCTGCGTCCCTTTTCAAAGGTAATATTCAACGAAAATTACAAGGTCAGGCGTCGGCTTTTCGTTTTAAACCAACTCAAATTTTATCTCAACTCCCAAGCTCCATTACTCTAGCTAAGAATGGTCGCATTCGATTTCAGAAGATCTATTATGATACTAGTTCGTTGTTGATTGAAGGGGCTTTTGAGGGAAATTGGTCTTTGGCCAAATAAAATCCTACCTTTGTCGCAGAGAAAATAGACTATCCTATCGCTTTTTAAAGAGGAAAGTCCGAACAACATAGAGCAGTGTGCTTCCTAACTGGAAGGGGAATCTTCGGATTCTACAGCAAGTGCCACAGAAAATTACCGCCTTCGGGTAAGGGTGAAAAGGTGGGGTAAGAGCCCACCGCTGGTTTGGTGACAAAGCAGGCATAGGTAAACCTCACACGTTGCAAGATCAAATAGGCTAGCTGTCGCAAGACAAAAGGGTGGCTCGTCCGATGCTAGTGGGTAGATTGCTACAGATAAACAGTGATGTTTATCGAAGATAAATGATAGGACGGTGGGTAACCATCGACAGAATTCGGCTTATCGGTTTATTTTCTCTATTTCTTTGTTTGAAATGAAAGCAAAATAGTTTAATTTTGCAGACTATTTATAAACCCGGGGGACGAGATCCCTCACAAACCCATATCTAATGGCTGTTAAAATCAGATTAGCGCGTCGCGGACGCAAAAAGTTAGCAATGTTCGATGTAGTAGTTGCGGATGCTCGTGCACCACGTGACGGACGTTTTGTAGAAAAAATCGGAACATACAATCCTAACACCAACCCAGCAACTGTCGTTTTAAACGAGAAACAAGCAATCCAATGGGTATTGAACGGTGCTCAGCCAACTGACACTGTTCGTGCAATCCTTTCTTACAAAGGAATTATGTATGCAAAACACTTACAAGTAGGTGTGAATAAAGGTGCTATCACGCAAGAACAAGCAGATGCTAAGTTCGAAGCTTGGAAGGCAGAGAAAGAGATATCTATTCAAACGAAGGCAACTACCTTACAACAGTCTAAGGCGAAGTCTAAGGCGGCTCGTTTAGAGGCAGAAGCTAAAGTATCTAGCAACCGTGCTGAAAATATTGCAGCAAAGAATAAAGTAGCAGAAGAGGCTTTAGTAGCTAGCGTTGTTGAAGCTATCAACGAAGCGGAAGAAGAAGCAACTGGTGTAGAAGTGGACGAAGTTGTGGCTGAAGCTCCAGCGGCAGAAGAGGTTGCAGTAGAAGAAGCTCCAGCAGCAGAGGAAGCTCCAGCGGTTGAAGAAGCAGCTGAAGAAGCTCCAGCGGCAGAAGAAGCAGCAGAAGAGACTCCAGCAGCTGAATAATTTTTGATTTCATTTAAAATCATACAAATTTGTTCTCAAGTTTGTATGATTTTTTTTTGTACCTATGGCAAAGACTGAATATTTTGAATTAGGAACCCTTTCGAAACCGCACGGTTTAAAAGGCGCTTTTCATCTCTATTTAGATGTAGATGATCCCTATGAGTATGAGGATCTTGATGCAATCTTCGTACAGCAAGGGAACGAGATGGTTCCCTATTTTGTGGAGGATATCCAAATTCGAGATAATCTAAACCTGATCACATTAGAGGGGATTAATTCCTTAGATGCGACAAAAGATTTAGTGGGGTTGAAGGTATTTTTGCCTTTATCGGCTTTGCCAAAATTGAAAGATGATCAATTTTATTACCATGAGGTCATCGGATATCAAGTGGTTGATGCTAATCTAGGTGAATTAGGATTAGTAAAGGAGATTTATAGTACAGGGGCGCAAGACGTTGTGGTGATGATTTATCAAAACCATGAAGTCTTAATTCCTTTAATCGATGCGATCATACCGAAAGTGGATAAGAAAAATCAAATCGTGCACAGTATTTTACCTGATGGTTTATTAGAAGTTTACACCCAAGAAGATGCGGATTGATATTATTTCAGTAGTACCGGCTTTAATGAATAGCTTTTTTGAGCATTCTATCTGTGCGCGCGCCGCTAAAGTAGGGCTAGTAGAAGTAGTATTTCATGATTTACACGATTTTTCTGAGAAGAAGCACAAGCAGGTGGATGATTATCCTTTTGGCGGAGGTGCTGGTATGGTGATGGCTGTAGAACCATTATCGAAGTGCATAGAGTTTTTAAAAGCCGAGCGGACTTATGACGAAATCATCTATTTTAGTCCGGATGGAATTGTCTTAAAACAGGGTCTTGTTAATCAATTAAGTCTCGGGGAAAATCTGTTATTTATTTGTGGTCATTACAAAGGAATCGATGAGCGGATTCGAGAGAAGTATGTGACAAAGGAGATTTCCATAGGAGACTATGTGTTGTCTGGTGGTGAATTAGCTGCCGCCGTTACGGCTGATGCTATCATCCGGTTGATTCCAGGAGCGATAGGGGATGAGAGCTCTGCTTTAACAGATTCATTTCAAGATGGATTATTAGCACCTCCCGTCTATACGCGTCCAGCCAGTTTTGATGGAATGGATGTTCCTGAAGTTTTATTGTCAGGACATGAAAAGAAGATTGAAGAGTGGCGTCACGAGCAAGCTGTATTGCGTACGCAGACTAGAAGACCCGATTTATTAGATTAAGATGAACAAAAAGGAATCGGTTTCGCTAGTTACATTGTTAGCTTTAGGTGGTCTTTACCTCATTTGGGGGAGCACCTTTCTGAGCGTTCGAATTCTGTTGGATTATTTACCTCCCTTAGTCATTTCATTTTCCCGGAATTTAGTTGCTGGTGGGCTTTTTTTAGCTTGGTCAGTTTTAGGGGGACACTGGAAGAAGTTATCTTTTGAGCATTGGAAAGTACATCTGTTAGCCGGTGTTTTGTTGATTACCTTAGGCAATGGTTGTATGGCCTTAGCTGGTTTAACAATCCCATCGGGTTTGTCGTCAGTTTTTATGGCTTTTGGGCCTTTATTATTAGTTGTTTTTTTCTGGGTTGCTGGAAGGAAACCGAGTTATCGCAAGTTGATAGGGACCCTAGTAGGCTTTGTCGGAATTGTTCTGTTAGCATCTCAAAAAAACTTGGCGATACCTGGAAGGGAAATTGACTTTTACCAAGGAATGGGTTTCTTGCTAGTGGCTGTTGTTGCGTGGAATTTAGGAGTCTTTTATATACAGTTTATGAAAGCGAATACCTATCATTTTACACAGGTTTGTGGGATTCAAATGACTACTGGAGGACTTATTTTGCTAGTAATAGCGCTGTTTAGAGGTGATACACAATCAGTAGATTTAGCTGAATTACCTCTTAAGGCTATCTATGTATTTGCCTATTTAGCGTTAATTGGTTCGATGGTCGGTTTTGGATTTTTTGCCTATTTATCAAAAGTGCTTGATGCTACATTGGTTTCAACTTACACGTATGTAAATCCAATAATTGCGTTGTTTTTAGGTAATATTATTCTAGCTGAGTCTTTAAGTAGTATATTGTTGTTCGCAAGTAGTTTGATTTTGTTTGCTGTCTTGTTGATTACTACCGAAAAGAGCTCAACCTCATGAAAAAATTTATCCTCATTCTCTTTTTTGCCGCACCACTTATGGCTCAAGATTTTCTGCCGCTTTATCCTGCTGGTATTCCTAATTATAAAACTGTTGTTAATAAACAGAAAGCCACTAAAGGAGCAGATGGAATTGAGCGTATTTCAGACGTAAGTATTCCCACCTATCGTTTCTTTCCAGCTCCCGGATCCAAAAATCCTCAATCCTGTGTTGTGATTTGTCCTGGGGGTGGTTATCGAATTTTGGCTTCATCTCATGAAGGTTATGATATTGCAGCTAAATTTAACGAAGTAGGTGTTTCTGCTTTAGTTTTATATTACCGTTTACCCGCAGATTCGGCACAAGTGGAGAAAAAATATGCTCCCCTTCAAGATGCACAAGCTGCAATTGCTTTGGTTCGAAATAATGTAGTAAAATGGAACATTGATCCTGCCAAAGTAGGTATTATGGGCTTCTCTGCAGGGGGACATTTAGCTGCCACAGCCTCCACTCATTTTAATAAAGATTATACGGGTATTCATGCTGGTGCAAATCTTAGACCAGATTTCTCTATTTTATTGTACCCAGTTATTTCTATGCGTTCTTTTGGCCATGGAGGAAGTAAACTAAGTTTGTTAGGACAGAATCCTACAGAGGAGGAATTAGCATTGTTTTCTAATGAGGAACAAGTGACAACCCAGACACCTAAAGCATTTCTGGTTCATGCTTCTGATGACAATGCAGTTCCTTTGAAAAACTCTTTATTGTACGCTGAACGACTAACTGCAAATAAAATTCCAGTTGATTTGCATGTTTATGCCAAGGGTGGCCATGGTTTTGGCTTAAACAATAAAACCACAAGTGGGGACTTGTGGTTCGATCGTTTAATTTCCTGGATGAAAGCAAATCAATTGCTTTGAGTTTTCTTCATCACAAAGTAGAATGGAATGCCTAGAAGTACAATTCCTAGTCCAATGGAAGAGGAGAGTGTTTTTATCCATAATAGGTTGCCTGCGATTCCTACCAATAACAATAAGTAGCCACTGAAAAGTAGCTTCTGTAGTAGTGGCAATTCGTTCTGCATGATTCTCGTTTTAAAAACGGATGCTACGGTTAGGAAGTAGAATATCAAGATAGCGAAAACTGTAAAATCTAATAGGGCTCCATAAGAACCAGAGAAGCATAATAGAATGGCCCAAAGTCCTTGAATTCCTAAAGAATAAACCGGCACATCTTTGTCATTCGTTTCAGCTGCTTTCTTAAAAAATAAACGGTCGTTCGCCATCGCCTGAAATAAGCGACCACCCGCTAAAATAATTCCATTATTACAACCAAAAGTTGAAATCATGATGAAGATGGCCATGACCATGGCTCCTATTCCGCCTAATACCGTCTCTAATGCGGCAGCACCTAAGCGATCTTGCGTCGCAAACATAATACCTCTTGCATAACTATTGATACCGTCCATTTCTCCTTGTAAAGGTAGAATACTTAAATAGGCCATGTTTGTCATGAAATACAGTAGGCAAACTAAAGCAGATCCGTATACTAAGCCTTTGGCAATCGTCTTCTTAGGATCTTCAAAATCAGCACTAGCAAAAGTGACATTGTTCCAAGCTGAGGAAGAAAATAAGGGACCTATCATGGCCACACCAAATAAGGATAGAAGTTCCCAACCCTCAATTTTATGTGTAGTTTGCGTTGCGGCATCCACCGTAAATGGCTCAGCAAAGAAACCTTCAAAGTGAATGAAACCATTTTGAACGCCCACATATAAACCTATGATGATAAGGATAATGATGGCGCCAATTTTGGTAATAGTAAAAATATTTTGAACTAAAGAGGCAAA